>JAEEGG010009763.1_pt1 | contig 21405 bp, 14 predicted proteins | sample 9134161 | NCBI WGS metagenome assembly JAEEGG01 (sample SAMN16246543, study PRJNA631951) | gut metagenome | biome: gut microbiome; feature: rumen; material: CR-attached | host: Bos | place: Iran: Karaj | collected 2018-10
CTTGTTGGCATGTATAGGAAAAGTAAGAGATGCCTATTATAACCAGGGACTGGCAATGAGACTATTGCCAGAAGATGATGCTAGACGTTTGGAGTACGAAGCAATTGGTGCTTACCTGCAGAATGACATGGACAGGTATTCAGTATTGCTGCACAAGGCAATCGACGAATATAAAAAGAATCCTAACGATGCGACTCAGACGTTGAGTCAGGCTACCTGCTATACATTACTAGGTGATGACGAAGCTTCAAAGTCCGTTCTAAAGAAGTTCCTGAACCATCAGGTGGATCAGACAATATTGTTTGCATACGAAGATTATCGCATCTTTAAAGAGCAGGTATTGGAAGGGCGCTCAAAGTTAATAGAATTGCTAAAATCTGGAGATAGATAAGTGATGAAAGAACTTGTTCATTGATAAAACATAATGAATTTGCGAAGGCAAAACGACTTCTGAAGAAGGCTCTGCAGACAGAGCCGGATAATGTCTATCTGCTCACGCAAATGGCGAACGTGCTATGGAATCTTGAAAAAGATGAGGAAGCCCTGACTTTTGCGATGAAAGCAAAAGAGATTGACTCAGACTATCCGTTAATGCTCTTTACGTTGGGACGAATCCTGTGGTCATTAGAAGATAACTCCGTGTCAATCGAAGTATGGGACAAATTACTCTGTGCAGACATAACATCTCATGGGGAAGGGCTGCGATGGGCCAAGACATTACAACGAGATGCGAAGGAAGTTTTGGAAGTATGTATGAAAGAGAAAAACAAAAGGGGCCTGTAGAGAGCCCCTTTCGTTTTGTTTTTCGATGTTTTTTATTGGAACAGTGAGTCGAGGAAGATTATCCTGTATTGGGATAGTCGCCACCTGTTTTGTGATAAGCTATAAGCGATAATCAGAACTTCAGCTTCCTGGCTGTTCCGTCAGACATCTTGACGATATAGACGCGGCCTGACTCTGGCTGAGCGATGCGACGACCTGCCAGCGTATAGTAGACCACAGGATTAACTGTCGTCTTGGCTTCCTCAATGTCAGTGGTATCGTAGAATGCAGAACGGGCAGCGTATGCGCTCTCAACCCTGCAGTTCAGGTTGATATTGTCGAACTGCACCTGACCAGCATAGCGATTAGTGTTGTAGAGGATGCTGCCCACCTTGATGAAGGATGACGAGACGCTGATCTGGGTGCCGTCAACATAGAGGACTGTGCCTTCTGATGAAGATTGCAGCGTGACGTGATGACTGATGGTGGGTGCCGTCTCTGTCTTGAAGTAGGTGCCCTTGGTCACCGCATAACTGCCAACGACGCTACCGTTGATGACAATCTCGCCCGTCGTGGCACCTGTGAAGGCACGGAAGGTGACAATAGCGTTGTCGCTCTGGTCGCGCAGGATTACCTCGCCGGCACGGTTGGCATTGCTGCCGATGATAGAGGTCTGGGCAAAGTCGAACTCAAACGTATAGGAACTGGTGTTGGCATACTGCGAGATGGCAGGAATGGTGTAGATAGCCGATGTGCCGTTGTTGGCATCGAGCACACTCTTCAGCCAGATACTCTTTGAGCCACTGGCGCTGTTGGCCTGCTGCACGGCGGTGAGACGACCGGGCAGGAGGATGGTCCAGTTGTCCAACCAGTCGGTACCCTCGAAGTTCTGCGCAAGCACGTCCATATAGATAGCGGTATCCACCTGATAAGAGGCGTCGATAGCGGTGCCCACATGCAGGTAATAGCTGCTGTTGGCCTCGTTGAAGAACACGGTGCCGAAATGGCCGCTCACCTGTGCCGCACACTCCACCTTAATGTCCATCAGACTGGCCGAGCCGTCGGCCATCTCCTGGAGGGTACCCAACAGGTAGTCGCCATCGGCCAGGGCGCCGTTAGAGCGGATGTCGATGACAGGCATCAGGTACTCAGGACCATACTGCCAGTCCTGCGTACGAACAAAGAGGGTGCCGATGTTCAGGCGGTCGCCATTGGCATTAGCGTTGCCGTTGATATCAAACACCAGTCGGGCGCCCTCCTTAATGGTCAGGCTACCCACCGTCATGTGGGCATAACCGTTGTCGTTGACATAGGGCGTGGTCTTCTGGTTGCTGGTGATATAAAGGGCAGAGCCGTATTCCATATCGATAGACTTATAGGAGCTCTCAGTAGCCGTAAGAGCGGAACCCAGGAACAGTTCCGTGAAGCGGTTGGCCCAGAGATCGCTATTGGTAATGCTGCCGTTGCAGATGAGTGCACCTTGCCATACGTCGGTCTTTCCTGAATGGGTGTGAGTGGTATAGGGCAAATGGGCTGCTGAGGAACCCTGTTTACAGAGGTTGGTAGCTCCAGAGAGACCATTGCCTGTGAGACGGATGCGGTCCCATGTATGCTTGGTCTCCAGATACTGCACACGGTCGCCACCCTCTATCGTGGTGCGAGAGTTGAGGAAGAGGGTAGAGGGCTTGGCACCAGCGTTGATATTGACAGAATACTGTGAACCATTGCCGTCAGGCCATATAAACACATCCTTGCCGTTGAGCGAGGTAGCGATAGAACCATTGTTTCCAATACCTGTACGACCCGTCCAGGTGAGTGCAGGAGGTGCCTGGGTAAAGCCTTCCAGTTCTCCCACGAAGAAACTGGGATGAGCGGGCTGATTATAGCCTTCCGTCTGCCATACCATTGCCTGACGATACTGATGATCGTACCAGAGCGATTGCATGCGGTGCTCAGTAGGTACCACGGTGGTATAGACGCGGATGAAACGGTTGTCGGATGAGCGCATGACGATCTCCTCGCGCCAGTCGCCCAGGATATCGCCCACAGCACAGGCATTCTTCTTTGTGCCGTTGATACAAGCGGTGGCATAGGTGCCGTGACCCGTATCAAAGATGCGCTGCCCCAGTTTATCTACATAGAGATAGCTTTCGTTAGAGCCAGGACCGTTGATGGTCTCCGACAGCAGGTCGCCGTCCCAGTAGATACGGAAGTTGAGCGCCATGGGATAAGGCGTCTGTGCATTCCAGTTATTACTCATACCATTGATATAGACAGGTGAGGTGGGATTGGGCTGCACATAGCTCAGCGGGATGATGCCCGAGCCCGTAGAGGCACCGATGCCACCAGGATACTCGTTGGTGAAGTTGCCAGCCATGGCGCGTCCGTCGTCACCACTACCCAGGGTGCGTGCATAGATCTCGCAGGTGGTAGCGTTGCGGAAGTTGTTGCAGGGGTTGTCCTCGTTGCAGGCAAAGGTCTCCAGACCTCTTCTGTAGGGGTCCAGATCGCCAGTATGCGAAGCATCGCCATGTCCCAGACCTGTAGAAGAGCAGCCATGCAGCGAGGTGTCGGCTGTGTGGAAGTCGAGCACCATCGAACCATAGATAATCTCGTCGCTGCCATCCTCATCGACATCGGCCACGGAGAAGTTGTGGTTGCCCTGACCATACCAGCCGCTATTGGTATAGCTATGCCAGGTGTTGCCTACCTTATACAGCTTGTTGGTGCTCTTGTTCACGCGATAGGTGCAGGCATCAATCTTGGTATAGATGCCGCGTCCCAGGAAGATATAGGGGTTCACACCATCCAGGTAGGGGGCACCCATGAAGTACTTGCTGGAACGATGGCCGTAGGAATCGCCCCAGTCGGAAGCATTGCCGCGAGGCAGGGGGTAGGAGATGACGTCGTAGGTATAGCCGTTGCGACCATTGATATACATAAGCCACTCCTCACCAGCGTTAGAGAAGGTCATATTAGCGGTATGGGTGATACCGTTGCGGATATTCTCATTCACATTACCAATGGTCTCTGTGGTGCCGTCGGCATGATGAATCACAGTATTGGCACCGCCGCGATAGAGTACCTCGCACGAGCCGTCCTCGTTCCAGTCGAAGGCCACGGCATCCCACTGCTCATCGGCACCATAGCAGATATTCGGTCCACAGTCAATCCACCACAGGCGACCGTAGTTGATGGTCGAGGCATAGACCTCAATCTGACAGTACATCTGATAGTTGTTGGCAGGGAAGAGGTTGTCCTGGTCGGTCTGGTTCTTACGTTTCACGATAAAGTCAATCTTGCCGTCGCCATCCACATCGCCGAGAGAGATGTCGTTAATGGTGTAGTTGGCCATTGCCGTGGATGGATTACTTTGTTTCCACACGGTGACGCCACTACGTGCCTGCACGTTAGAGACAGGAATCTCCAGATATTGGTTTGCCCAGGTTGACACGGCTGTGCAGGCCTGACCCTCCACACCATTTCTGACAGCCGCAACGGTATAGGTGCTGGAGGTATTTCCGCCTGCATCGGTATAATTAGAGGTATAGAGGTTCTGGGCAATCAGCGCACCGTTACGATACAATTTGTAGGTGACGCCATAATACTCGTCGGCCTGTACGCGCCAACTGACATAGACTCCAGAGGATACTTTGACTGCCACAAGACCGCGGTCAAGCTGGTCTGTCTTACGCTGAGCATTCGCGTTGCTCACAAACACAAGGGAAAGGATAGCCAATAGAACTACGCTTCCATGCCTGCCAAGGCATTTACATAGGTTTACCATTTGTTTTAATAAGTTAGTTTTAAATTAGTTATTGATAATAAAAGACTTTAATATAGTCAGGTGGTGCAAAAATAAGTAATTATTGTCAGAGCTACAATTGTTTTCGACGAAAATTTTTTTGTATAACAAAATTTAACTCAATGTTCCTGAACTACAAAGAAGTTGATCTTGCGAAACACTGAGTAGATTTTAAATCCTCCAGCGCAGTTGGATGTTCAGGTCGGTGGTGTGCGACTGTGCTATCTCTTGCGAACCTGTGCCGATGGATGAACGGTCGAAATAGTTCGTATATCCCAGTCGGGTGGCTAATCGCAGATGGTCGTTGAGGCTGACCTGGGCATAAAGGGCCAGTCGCAAGCCGTTGCCATAGTAGGAAGGAAAAGTGAACTCATGCTGCAACTGTCTTTCGTAGAGATAGATACGTGCGGCATAGTTGTCGGTGTCGAAATAGCCCAGGGCCATACTGGCTTGCCAAGTGTCCTGTTGATAGCCTGTCTGCTGACTGACCATCCAGCCTTGCGACATCTCTTTATATACCGTATAGACATAATCGGCTTGCGTCTTGGATGTCCAACCGGCGTCAGAAGTATGCGTAATGCTCAGTCGGGTGCGATGCTCATTATAGGGTATCAGCCTCTTTTTGGTATCATCATCTTTCTGTTGCAGACGGGTACGATGGCGTGCCTGCAGGTTCCATTGACGCCATTGTAGCGTGCCTTGCAATAGCATATCCCATGAATGCGAGGCCTGTGATACCTGATAGCGGGACCAGGGCGAATAGGCATAGTCGACATATCCCTGAAGATGTAGGCGACTGAGGGGTTGCCAAGTGGCTCCAAGATAGATACCACTTTCGTTTTGTGTTCGTGAACTATTGCCGAAACCATGCGCGTAAAGTCCGTTATAGCGATAGCTGTAGAACCTCTGGATGGCTACTACACTCATGTTTCCTGAAAGATGAAGGCTCAAACTGTTGACTGTAGCCATTGCACCTTCTTTATTCATAGCTGTTTCACCGTGAAGGGTAAAGCGATAGTGCGTGTATCCATAGTCGAGACTGGCATTGAAGAACTTGTTTCCCTGTGGATAATAACGGCGATAGAGCGTTTCCGTATTGGGACATAGCATGCGGTCCATGTATGTATAGACGGCATTAGCTCCCAAACGCAGTCCGTTATGTCGATAGCCAACACTTCCACCGAAGGCCGTCTGATGGGTATTGTGCTTTTTCTGCATCTCGTTGGGTGTGCGATGATAGCCACTGGTAATGATGGTGGCAGCTGTTCCGTCACTATTCAGCGTGGCATCAATAGGCCTGTATGAGGCAAAGGTGGTGAATGTCAATGGCTTGGATAATTTGATGATAGCTGCTGCTCCTTGGAAATAATCGCTCTCCGAGCGTGAGCCATGTGCTCGCAGTGCGTTGTTCTGTCGTCCCATATTCTGTAGTGTGGCCAGTTTTCCCAACTTAAAACTCGTGTTGAGCAGCAGTCCCATACCTGCCGAAACTTTATATTTTCCTAATACAGCATTTTCAATGATGCCCAGCTTCTTCAGTTGTACATAAAAAGAATAGGTATCGTAACCCAAGTTGTTCTGGTTGGCAAAGAAAGGCTCGCCTGCATCCTGAGCACCTATAAGTCCTGCCTTCACATAGTTTCCATAGGAAAACTCATAGCGCAGCGAGTGACGATAGCGGTATCCCATATACCCGTTCTGATCGCCTTCTCGTTCGTAAAAAGGGATGTTCCCTGTTGCAGTCACGGTGTGCTTGCCGTATTTCATGATGTTTTGAAAAGAGGGGAAATGCGGTTCTTCTTTGGGAACCTCACCCACATAGACAAAGAAAGGCAATAGGGTAATCTGTTGGTAGTCGAGTGAGCTCACCATCTTCAGTTCGTTCATCGAGCGCATCGGTCCGTATCTGTTTAGATACTCCATTAAATCCATGATTTGCTGATCCGACAGAAACGGCAGTTGCTCCAGTTCCTCACGGGTTGTGCGATTTAGATCTATAGGGTGTTCAGCCAGTTGTTGCAGTTGGTCATAATAAGCCTCTAGGCTTGCCTCTGATTCTTCTTCCTCGTCTTCAGGCATCATCATTTCCAGCCACACCTGTTCCCACGTCTGCTCTTTTTGGGCAGAAACGGTGAGTGTTATCATGAAAAGAAATAGGGTTATCCTGTGTTTCATAGGTGCAAAGGTACGAATTATTTTCTTCGTTTTGCAAGAGTTTCGCCTAAAAAAGCACGTTTATTTGGAAGTAAAAATGATTCCCACGCTGGGACTGACATGCTCCCAGCGTGGGACTAAAGCAGTCCCACCGTGGGAACATGTATTAAGACAGTAGCTCTTTTGCAATCTAATGGAAAAATTCATTTACTAAACATCTCCTTCAAGATATCCTCTTCAATATTGGTTGGTATGTCTTTTTTCTTGCAGCAGTCAACAATGTATTTTACTGCCTTATCAGAGAGATTGGCTCTTTTCCAGATGTCATAATGATCCTGCCATCTTCCTTTAAAGGTGTTCTTGTCGATAAGTTTTATACCGTCATTGGTGGCTTTTCGTCCCATTTCAGAATACCAGCCGTCTTTGAAAGTGTATTTGCCATATTCCTGTGGTGTAATTGTCAGACCGGTTAACACTCTGCCTTCCATTTTTATAGAGACACCAGCAGCTGCATATTCGCCATCCGGACCGTAATATTTGAACTGTCGGTAGCCCCGTTTCAGACCAAAGGCAATGGATCTCCCGTTATCAAAAAGCATAGAATCCATCATCCATGCACCAACGAGTTCTTTTTCAGATACTTTTTCTTGAGCGTTCACTTGCATAGCACTCATAAGCGCTACAGCCATCAAAAGGATTAATCTTTTCATAAGTTTTGGTTTTTGTTTTAAGTTTATAGTTGACGTTCACGTTGCAAAGGTAAGCAAGATATTGATTTCGTCAGGGACTACTATGATTAATAGAGGGTTTTATTCCTTGTCTAACCTTAATGGGAAAGTCCAGTATTCAATGCCGTAGGCACGATATTCGCCATTAATGTACATGACACGCCAAGGATGGTAGGCCTTTAAGGCCTTTGCCATTTCAGCTGCAAGTCGCTCATTCTCATCTGGTTTAAGTACTTTTACTTCGCATTCAACAAGGTTTCCTTTCTCGTCAACACGAGCTTTACGAATACTGAATACGACTCGCTTAGCATCAGCCAGTTCGGGGTAGTTCTCCAGATGTATGGGGAATTTCTCTTTTATTGTTTTGGGAAAATCAGTATCCCTTACCTGGTCAAAGGAGAAACCTTCTTTTTTGTAGTTGTGGAACTCTTGCTTTTTAGTCACTTTTCCTTGGGCAATACTGATAATCTGCTCGTTTTCGTAGTTTCTCTCAAAGAATGAGTGCTGGTACCAAATAACTTTTCCTTTGGCCAGGCGAATGTCGTTGGTGAACCAAGTTGCAACAATACGATTTCCTTCGACGTATTTGTTGAACACGCGTTGCAACGTATCCAAGGGAAGAGACTCTGCCCATGTTTTCTTTGTTGAACTGTCGTAAAGTTCATATTGAATGCTGTCTAAGCAGAGTTTTCCTTGCTGAATGGTCCAGTATGTTGTGAAACCATCCCAGTTGGATGATCTAATCGTACGATCTTTGGGAAGTACGACTTTGAGATTATGCATGAGTGTGGTGTCTGCATAGACGGGTCTTCCTAGCAACTTCCATTGCGTACCATCAATATAAATGATGTCACTTTCGTATCCTGTAGCATGCGTTGTTAAGGATGCGAGTGTCAGTGTCAGGAGAAATAAGAGTTTCTTCATCATCTTGTTGTTTTTTTAGAGTCTGATGCAAAGGTAATCGTTTAGTTCTCTTCTGCCAAACAATTTCAAGAAAAATGACTAAACAAGTACTAAACATTGTGTAAACAAACACTAAATGGATTTGATAAGTCTCTTTATGTCAATGAGTTGGCGATTATTGCAGTTTCTGTATTAATAAGTCGAACTCATCAGGTTTCCCCACGATATTAAACACACTTTTCAGCAACTGCTTACGTCGCGAATACAGATTTTGAAGGGTGATATCCAAGAAAATAGCAATCTCTGAAGGTGTAAAGTGAAGGCGGATCAGCATACAAATATAATAGTCTGTTGGCTTCATGTTGTGATTGGGATCTACCTTCTTTCTGAAATCAGGCAGATACTCGTCAACCATATCCTCAAGGGCCTTCCAATCTTCCTTCGTGACAACTTGCTGAGGGTGTTTACTTTGGTCTTTGAAGCGAATATAAGTTTCTGTATCGTAAATCTTTGTTTCGTGCGAGTCGGCAATTTTCGCTTTACCTCTTTTCTTATAGAACAGAATACCAACAGCACATAAGACAAGGAACAGAACGGAAGAAATTACTATCCAGAATGGAGTGCTAGACGATTCCTGTGTCTGCGTCTGAAGTTGATGAATCTGGCTATGCATCATGGCAATCAAACGAGGGTCGCAGTCAATAGCAGTTGAGTCGGCCCAAACCGTTGTCTTCTGAAGTTCCTCAATGGCTTGCGGCACATCGCCCATAGCGACGTAAGTGCGAGCCAGGATATAATGAGCCAGTATGCGCTCGTTGGGTGTTCCGTCACCTTCAATCTGACGACAAAGACCTATGGCCAATGAGTCGTTGGTCATCACGTTGTCATCCTGTTTCTGCAGATTACCACATCCCTGCAAGATAAAGAAAAAGATGACGCATATTATGGTGAACATTCTTTTCACGATGCAAAGGTAATCAGAAATTATGGATATTCTATGATATCCTATAATGTTTTTTCTTGTTTGTTCCCAATGTGGGACTAATAAGGCTCAAGGTTCCATAACTGCAAAGGTAGATAATAATTCTTAAATTAAAGTGCGTAATGTGATTTTTTGATGGCATGATGCAAACTTTTTACTACTTTTGCAGCATATTTAAAAATATTCGAGGATGGCAACAAAGCATATTCAGTATCAGACACAAGGTACTTGTTCGAAACTCATTGATGTGACAGCAGACGAGAACGATGTTATCCAGCAAGTATTCTTCTTGGGTGGATGTCATGGTAACCTGCAGGGTATCAGTTTGTTGGTACGTGGTCAGAAGATTGACGATGTAGTAAAGAAACTAAAAGGTGTACGTTGTGGAAATAAGAGCACTTCCTGCCCAGATCAACTTGCTGAGGCCTTAATACAATTGAAGGGCGCACCATTAGAATGAGACGACTGTTTTTTTTATGGATAGTACTCCTGATGGGTCTGACGGCAACGGCCCAAGACGAGATAGGAGACCCAACGTTTGTGCCTACGGTGAAGGTAGGTAAGACGCTGGTGGATGGCGACTCTATACAATATATGGAGATGTCTAATGTCTATGTGTATCCAGAATTGACATTTAAGAGCAAGCGTCAGCAACAGGCGTATCTCAGACTGGTTAAGAATGTAAAGAAGGTGTTGCCCTTAGCCAAACAGGCACGTCAGATTATTATTGAGACGGCTGAGTTTACAGAGACGCTACCTCCCGAAGAGCGCAAGGCACATTTGAAGCGCGTGGAGCAGTCGGTGGTGAAACAGTATAAGCCTGAGATGAAGAAACTGACATATTCGCAGGGTAAGTTGTTGATTAAACTCGTGGATCGTGAGTGCCACTCAACGGCCTACGAGGCTATGCAGGCCTTTATCGGTCCTGTGCGTTCTGGTATGTGGCAGGCTTTCGCTTGGATGTTTGGTGCCTCATTGAAAAAAGGGTATGACGCAGAGGGTACCGACCGCCTGACAGAGCGCGTGGTACTGATGGTTGAGGCCGGTCAACTGTAACTTTTAGGAGTTAAAGGAGTTCTTTTAGTCGGTCTGCGACCTTTGTAAAAGCGTCGCAAGCGCCGAGCGAAGGAGTTAAAGGAGTTAAGACTTTAGCCCTTAGTTTTTCTCCGTGTAAAGTACTTGAATCAGGGTTTGACCGACGGCTTTGAGGGTGTTTCGGTCAAGGTGATCCATGTCATCATGGATGGTGTGCCAAGTAGGTCCAAAGCTGCTCTGCTCGCAGTCGGGATAATAGTTGATGATATCGATGCAGGGAATCTTTGCAACTTCATTCACGGGAACGTGGTCGTCCGTAATGCCTCCACCATCTTCCTGTGGGAAATAACTGCTATAGCCTGCCGTCGCAGCTGCCTGCCAAACACGCTTCACTACGTGGTTGGCATAATACTTTGAATAACCTTCCTGATAGAAACGTGCACCTTGTCCGCCTACCATGTCAAGCAGGATACCGTAGCGAGGCTTGGACTGATGGCTATTAGCTGTTTGCTGTTGGCTGAATACCTTTGCCCAGTGCTGTGCACCAAGAGCCCATGAGTCACTATCATCATGACTGCCCCAATCCTCTGCATCGAAGCATACGAAATCAACACCAATAGGTAGTTTGCACGTATCGGCTTGCAGCAAACGGGCTATTTCCAACATCACGCCCACGCCGCTGGCTCCATCGTTGGCAGCCATCACGGGTTTCGTGTGGTTTGCTTCGTCAGGGTCATTGTCGGCCCAAGGACGACTGTCCCAGTGGGCACATATCATGATGCGCTGTTCTGCTTCTGGCTGATATTGGGCAATGATATTATTGCTGAGCAGGGGAGTGCCGTCGAATCCCTTGAGCGTAGCTCGCTGTTCCGTGACCTTCATGCCGTAGCTTTGGAATTTTTCCACTATCCACTGTCCGCACAACTCATGCGCCTCACTGTTCATAGTGCGAGGTCCGAAGTCACATTGCTTTTGACAAAATACAAAAGCCGAGTCGGCAGAGAAGTCTGGTCCTACGACAGTTTCTTCCTTAGTCAGATTCTTGTTGCTATTGCCGCACCCCATCATCAGTACGGCTATGGTAAGGAGTATGTATGCTTGTTTCATCAGTTCTATGTTTCAGTTACGGTGCAAAGGTAAACATTCTTTTCGAAATGCACAAATTTAGGAGGACTTTTCCTGACTATAAGGCTGGGGAAGGGGTGGGGCGAGATAGCAATAAAAGGAGGAATATGACGTTAATATGAGAGGAAAAGAAAAAAAATGACGATTTCTTGTTTAATTTGCAGGAGGATGTTCGTTATATAGATGTAATGACACAGAAAGAGTTTACATACATGGCCAGTGGGACGCGCGCAAAAGCCGTGTCGATAGCCGAGCGATTCGGATATGCCCAGGACGATGCGGAGGACATTGCGCAAGACGTGATGCTGAAGCTATGGAACCTGCACGAACAGCTCAGCGACGCTACCCACCTGAATGCTTCGACCGTCATCATAACGAAACGGGTGTGTATTGACAAATGGCGCACGGCGCATCAGCATACGGAGATAGCCCACACGATGCCACTGATAGATGAGGACTCGCTGCACGATCGACTGGAATATACGGAGCTGGAACACTGGATAGCTGATCAGATAGACAGTCTGCCTTCTACTGCTGGATTGGTGTTGAGGATGCGTCAGTTGGAGCACCGTGAATTAGGTGAGATTGCCGACATCCTGGGTATTAGGCAGACATCAGTATCAACACTGCTATCGAGAGCCCGTAATGAATTACTTAACAAATTGAAGAGGAGGAATCAACAATGAAAACACAAATGGAGAAACAGCAGATAGCACAATTGCTCAGCAAGTTCATGGCTGGCGAAACCAGCGTGGCCGAGGAAGACGTGCTGGCACAATACTTTCGTACACACGAGGTAGATGAGGAGTGGGCAGAATATAAAGAGATGTTCGCACTCTTTGATGATGGAAAGATTGATATTGACTCTGAGGCCGACACAACCGACAGCCTTCACAGCACAGACAGCGATAAGTTGCCCAAACAACCTAAGGCTGTTAGGGAGAAACCTAAGATTATGGCCTTGAGATGGCTCGTGACTGGCATTGCAGCCAGCATAGCTCTGTTGTTAGTTTTCTATCTGGGAAAAAACACCACAGAGCAGCCACTGCTGACGGCACAGCATCCCGTTGCTACCGAAAAGATGGAGCCCCAGCATGAAGCTGTCGAAACCTCGCAGCCAGCAGAACAGCCACTCGTGGCTCAGGCTGAACTTGTTCAGCCCAAGCAGCCTACAGTTGTCAAACGTCAAGTACCACAGTCAGAGGCCGTAGAGTCAAAGCCTATGAATGCTGATGCTTCACCAACCGAGAGCCTTGCAGACTGCATTGCTCGTCTGGAAGCTGAAATGGATGGACTTGACGACAGCGTTGGCTCAGCGCAGTTGGAGAAACTGATTGCTGCTGATGCGCGTCTGCAACAGATGGTGAACCGCATTGTTGGCAAACAGGTGGAACAGGCTACAAACGAGTTTAAAAGAGACAGTACTACTAATTATGTTAGTTTTTAAAACCACGAATTAAACGAATTTCACGAATAATTATGAAACAACTTATTATTACAATAACACTCCTGTTGATGCCTATTGGCACCTTATTTCTTCACGCACAGGAGAACATACACGCACAAGCCATGCGTACGGCCTTTGTCGAAACGCTCGACAAGAAGTTTCCCAAGAACATTTCTTCGCAATGGATTCCCACTAGCAAGGACAGCGCCAACATCATCTTTACGGCACTCGATGGCGCAGGTCTTGTTCCTAAGAACAAAATCCACGCGGTGAAGCTTGGAAAAAACAGGGCAAACATTGGTCCGCTCTATCTCGACGGCTACCGCTTCGAGTTCCGCTACATTCCTGATGATCCCACCCTGCCCCTGCGCCAAATCCTTGATGCATTCAACAAACAGTCGCCTTTTGCCTCCAGCTACTACAGCTATGTGGCTGACGACGAGCAGGCGGTCTTTCCTGGCGTCAGAATAGCCTATGGCGAAAGTGGCGAGACTTTCCCGCTCTTGCTTCACCCCATGATGAACGCACGTATCATCGGTTTCAAGGATGATGACGGCTTCCGCTCCACCTACCTGCTCACGTGGTATAGCTACGAAGAGGACGCACCCACCGACAACAAGCATAAGTACTACATGACAACCGGTCTTATGTACGAGTTCCACTGTCCCAAGCTCAATTCCATACCGCAGATCAAGTCCTATGACGGCGATGAATATCTCGACCGCAGCAACACAGCTCTCAGCGTAGCGCAGAATATGCTGTTCGATATTCGCAAAAAGGAGCCTGAACGTGCTAAGGCGCTCGACACCGACACGCTGGCTGAAGTCTTCCAGTATAATTTCATCACGATGGTACAGAAACTCTACGACGAGCCCAGAACCCTCAACCTCAAGACCAGCTACGAAGCCCTTCGTGCCAAAGTGACGCTCATGACGGAAATGGGAAGCACAGCCACATCTACGGAGCAAAAGGCTATCTGTCACACACTCAACAAAGAAATAGAAAGCTATCCCTACCAACTCTCATGGCGTCATGCTGAGGAGCTGATGGACATGACCAACGAGCTTGCCAATAATCTGCCTGACGACCTGAAGAAACAGGTCAGATTTGCTCAGTCCAACATTGAAACTATGCGCAACGAGACCGAGGAGAACGACAGTCTGAGTATCAACGACCAGGAATACCTGAACCGTAACCATTGGAAGCTCACCCACGAGCCAGTGGAATACAAACATTTGGATATGTTCACAGGCCGTGGCGAGCACTACAGCGCCGATGAACAAACGAGTTATATCCATATGGATAGCGGTGACTACAGCGGTGGCGTCTGCTTTGAGAATACTCTCAAAAATCTGCGTCCAGGCCGCTATCGTGTCTCTGCCGTCGTACGTGCCGATGCAACTAAGAGCGGACACTCTTCCATGCTCGTCTTTGCTCAGGTGGGCGATAAGACCGTCAAGAAGGAGATTCCTGCCGATGGCGATACTGGTGGCAACGTGTGGTTCTCAGCCCTCAGCCGCTTCTCACGCATGGCCAACGCCCACGAAGGTGTACTGGCACTCGATATGAACAAGGCTACTGCTCACGGTGGTCAGGGCTACGGCTGGAACCGCATCTACCTCGACGACATCATTATTACCGATGATATTGCCAACCACGCACTCACCTATGGCGTCACCCTCGATCGCAGCATCGCCTTGAAATATGGCGAAGGCAGCAACTGGTTCTCAGCCTGCGACTTCATTGTGGAAAGGATAGAAGACTAAGTGTAAGGCATCAGGCCATCAGCTACCTTTGATGTAGTCGCCTGGCTTGATGCCAAACTGTTTCTGGAAGCACTTGGTGAAGTAGGAGGGATTAGAGAAACCTACCATGTAACCCACCTCGCTGACCAGGTATTTTCCTTCACGCAGGAGCTTGGCTGCTCGCTTCAGTCGCACCACCTGAATCATCTCGTTAGGCGTGATGTCGGCCAGCGTCTTGATCTTGGCAAAGAGACCGCTACGACTGATGCCCAGTTGCTCTGCCAGGAAATTAACGGAAAGGTCACTATTAGCGATGTTTTCCTCGATAATCTGAGTCATCTGCGTGAGGAACTTATCATCGGTGGGATTGCTGGCAATCTCGGTGACAGGTGCAGTGGGCTCGCTTGAGAACTTCTCTATCAACTTGCGCCTCAGGGCAATGATATTACGAATGCACGCTTCCAGATACTGTACAGAGAATGGCTTCTCGATGTAGGCATCAGCACCGATGTCCATGCCTTCCACTTTCGACTGTTCATCGGTCTTTGCCGTGAGCAGGATGAAGGGAATATGACTGGTAAGAGGATTACTGCGTACTTGTTTACAGAATGCTGCACCATCCATGCGGGGCATCATCCAGTCACTGATAATCAGGTCGAACTGTTGTTTGGATACTAGGTCGAGCGCCTCGATACCATCATGGGCGGTAGCTATCTGATATTGCTGGTTGAGGCTACTGGATAGGAATTCCAGCATGTCGTCTGAGTCATCGACAATGAGAAGAGAGGGTAGTTGAGAACTGAGAGTTGAGAACTGGGAGGTATGATTAGTCTCACTATTCTCGTTTTTCGAAATCTGCTCGTCCTGAAGATAATCATACCTCTCAGTCTTCAACTCTCCGTTATCAGTTATCTGCTGATTCACGGGCAGGCAGATGGTAAAGGTGCTGCCTTGACCTACTTCCGACTCTACGCTGATGGTACCGTGATGCAAATCTACGATGCTCTTCACGATATTCAAGCCGATACCTGTGCCAGGCTTATTGTTCTGTGCTTGGAAGAAAGGCTCGAAGATATGCTCTCGGTCTTCAGGACGAATGCCCACACCATCATCGCTGACGGTGATGCGGAAATGCTCCTCGTCAGGTTCCAGGATACAACTCAGCGTGACGCAGGTCTTACTGTATTTATTAGCATTAGTAAGCAGGTTGCTCACCACCTTTGTGATAGCTTCGCCATCAACGATAGCAGTAAAGTGCTCGTCAGGATAGTTCACCGTGAACTGCATTCCGTTTTGTTTGAAGGTGGGCGCAAAGCGTTCGCAGACGGCTTGAAGTAGTTCCTTGATATTCCGAGGGGAGAAGTTGTTGACTAACATGTGCTGTTCCACCTTGCGGAAATCCAACAACTGATTGACCAGTTCCAACAGGCGATGGGCATTGCGGTCGATGATACGCAGTTCCTCATTCTCGGCCTTAATCTTTTCCAGTGGACCGATAATGAGTGAAACTGGGGTGCGTATCTCGTGAGCTACCATCGTAAAGAAGTTCAGTCGTGCCTCGCGGGCCTCCTTTTCTTTCTGTTCCTGAAGTCGTTGCAACTCGTTCTGATGACGTTTCTCAGCCTGTTTCAGACGGACGCGGACATAATACCAGATGCAGAACACGATAAGCAGCACGTAGAAGATCTTTGCATACCACGTCCACCAGAAAGGTGGTGGCACCACAATGCTGATGGTTGCCTCATCCTCGCTCCAGATACCATCATTATTGGTGGCTTTCACACGGAAGGTGTAAGTGCCTGCAGGCAGGTTGGTATAGGTGGCGCGTGTCTGATTGCCCACGTAGTTCCAGTCCTTGTCATATCCCTCAAGCATATAGGCATACTGGTTCTTTTCTGGTGAACAGTAACTGAGTGCCACAAATGAGAAAATCATTTGGTTGTTTGTCTCCTGAGCCGATATATAGACGGGAGGTATCGTATGGTTCACTTTTATCTGGTAAGGGAAGAAGGCATTGAAACCGTTCACCGTACCGAAATAGATGCGTCCGTCGCTGGCCTTGATGCCGGCATTGGGCTGGAACTGTTCACAGACCAGTCCGTCGTGACGTGTGAAACGCTGGGTGCTGAGGTCTGAGGTTTGGGATTTCTTGCGTCCCTCCGGTAGCAAGCGTCCTTCGGCCGAGCGGAGATTTGAGGTCTGGGGCTCGTATTTTACGATGCCATGCTCGGTAGATATCCATAGTGCACCTTGATCTTCAATGATGCTCATGATATTACCTGTCTCAACCGATAGCTCTACCTTGTTGAACTGGTTTTTGCTGCTGTCGTAGTAGCAGAGGCCATCCAGTGTTCCTATCCAAAGGCGTCCACTTGCATCCACGGTGGCGCAGTTTACCTGATCACTGGGTAGTGAGTATTCATCGTCGTCATTGTGGACGTATTGCTTGAATTCTTTCTTGTCAGGTGAGTAGCACCACATTCCCGCACCCTGTGTAGACAGCCATATACGGTGTTTGCTATCCTCATCGATATCAATGATAAGGGCATTGGTGGCTCCGATATGCTGGAATTTGTCGGTCTCGGGAATATAGAGATTAAAGCCTTCCATCGTGCCTACCCAAGTACGTCCTTTGCTATCGTGGCAGATGGCATAGGAACTGGCATCTCTCAGGCTTCTATAGTCATAGTTACGCAGTTGTCCTGTAGTAGTGTTTAATACAAAAACACCTCGCGTATAGGTTCCAATCCATAACTCAGCCCCCTTTACTGCAAGGGCATGGGCGTTTACGCTGCTCAGTTCGTCTTGGTGGGTATAATTGATGAATGCTTGCTGCTTGGGAGAATAGCATATGATACCACCATCGTCACTGGCAATCCATATGTTACCTTGCCCGTCTTCGCAGAAGCGGGAAATGACGTTGCCTCCCAGCCCGTTATCTGTCGTAAAACTGTCGAACCGCTTGCCAATAGGTGACACATAATAGACGCCTCCATAAAATGTGCCTATCCAGAGGCCTCCTTCATTGTCATTGGTAATCGCATATACAAAACGGTCGCGCTGTGTCTGCTGCTGCCATAGGCGGCTCCACTGGCGGGTGTTGGGATTGAAACAGATCAGTCCGTCGTCACAACCAATACAGATGGTGTTGTCGGGGCGTTCAAAAAGCGTGTGGATATGGGTCGCAATGCCTTCAGGAAGCATCTGTTCCAGGTGTCCGTCGCTATGCATGAGCAAAAGGCCGTGCTCCCAAGTGCCAAGCCACAGCTGTTCGTCATGTGTCTGAAGCATACATAGCGAGTTATATGGGACAGGTGATTTGAAGTCCATTCTCTCGAATTTTGCATGCAAACGGTTCAGACGACTCAAGCCGTACGTTCCCCAATTGGTAACGGCCCAAATCTGATTGGTGTTATCCACGAGCACCTGTGCCACATAACCATTCGTCTGAAGGAAGTCATAATGGCGCACTTCTTTCTTGTTGCTATTAAAGGTATAGCACCAGATACCTTGTGCGTTGGTTGAAATCCAGAGATTGTCTTCCTTGTCAAATGACAAAGAGGTTACGGCAGAATGGATGGACAGAGGCAGACGCTCGTACTGTTCGGTGTCGAATCTGAACAGGAAGACGCCTTTCTCGGTGCCAACAAGGATGCCCTCGTCAGTAGGGAGTAGGGCGGAGATATACTGATTGCTTTTGTTTTCGGCAATACGGTAGGGTTGTACCTTGATGCCGTCATAACGACATAAGCCGTTGTCGGTGCCAAACCAAATGTATCCATATTTGTCCTGGGCAATATGGCGTACGGTATTCGCAGCCAAACCGTCCTCCATACCGATATGCCGATATTGAAAATCGTTGATGCCCCAGCTTTTGGTAAGTGCGCACAGGGTAAAGATGAGAACAAAGAGTAGTTTCTGTAACATCAGTTTTATTGATTTTAGAAATTGTTGGGCAAAATTACGATTTTCCCTTTTTATTTGCAAGTAAAAGCGTTTCAATTTTTTCCTGTTATGCTTTTTTTGTTTATGAGGTCTGACAATATCATCCAAATGATGTAAATATTGTCCAAATCCCTTAATTTAATACTTTTTTTGCATTGTTGAATGAAAAATAAATGTATCTTTGCCCGTGATTTCGAGAACAAAGATTTCATAAACTATATTATTAACGAACTAACAAATTTTTTAGATGGTATGATTACTACTCATTTTAAAAAACTGATGGCAGTCGTTGTTTGCCTTTTGGCTGGAATGACAGCGCAGGCACAGTTGACGGCAACCTATGAACCGTATGCAGCTACCGAATGGGGTAATGAGAAAGCTGTTGATTTTAAGTTGACGGATGTGGCACAGGCTTTGCAAACCGACACGACCACACTTGTTGCTGCACTTAATTCTTGGACGGCAGAGGGTAGTACCGATGCTAATATGTTCTTCTTGACTACAACGGAGGGTCTGAGTGATAATTATACACAAGGCGGCAAAGGTGGCTTCTGGGTAAATGCAGAAGGTCTCCCTCAGGCTTGGAGTGATGATAATAGTGGCCTGCGCTGGTTTAATACCATCAGTTGGACATCCGCTGAGAATGAAGATGGAAAGTTTTCTGTTATGATTGGTCAGTTCCCTGGTCAATGCGCTGTAGGCGATACATTCAAGCCTAAGTTCGTGTTGAAGTTGGGTGATAAGGAAGCAACCTTGGAAATTACCATTAATATCATTGAGAAACCTACTGTTGATATCCCTCAACCTGAATTGGCATGGGCTAAGCTCACCATCGTAGATGAGATCACGAAGGATGTAACACAGAAGCCTCGTTCTGGTTATGATTCTGATAAAGTGGAAGTGGATCTTACTGAGGCTCTCACAAAACTTGGTGTCAGCGCAAGTGTTGTACAAGACGAACTGCGTCAGCTTTTGTTCGCGAAGATTGCGTATGTAACTGAAGATGCCGTGATGGGCGCTCAGATGAGCGACTCTCTGACAAATCAGGCATCGGCTAATGGTATCGGTTTCTGGTTGCGTAACTTCAGCGATGCAGAGGGTACTCCTACTAGCGAATGTGGACGATTTGATTACAATGGTGATGACAAATTCTATATGGAAGCTTTTGCTTTCGATGCAGAGACTGGTATTCTTTCTTGTAATCTTGGACAGTATCCGAATAGCCTGAAGGGCGGTGATACCTATTATGTAGATATTTATATCGTATTTGGTGACAAGGCAGTCAAGATTCGTTATAATCTGATTATTCCTGAAGTAAAGGTGGGAACCTTGGAAGACTATGAGAAGGCTGGTGAGAATACGATAAGAGTGGAAATGGAACCTGCGGAGAGTTATGACACCAAGAATTTCTCTATTGATATTGAGACTATGGTCAATGCCTTAGGTTGTCAAGTTGGAGAGATTGATGACTTCTATATGCTTGACAGTGAAATCGACTTTGCTACTGGTAAGAATCAGGAAGGTGTAGGCTACTGGGTCAGCATGGAAGGAAAGGTGATTAATTGGGGAACTGATGCCATGTTCTATATCACGCCAAAGGCCGATGACTATTCAAAGTTTGGTATAGGTCAGTATCCTGGACATATGAATATTGGCGACTCTGCTCGTGCCACTCTTTATTTCGTGGCTGGCAGTAAGTATTATCAGCTGAATGTAGACTTGGTGATTGTAGCACCTAAGCAAGGTGATGTCGTCTTTGAGAGTGTGGCTCAGCGTGCGATTGAAGTGCAGCAGGTGCCTGTAGCATATACATGGGCATCTCGTGTTGAGATTCCTGAGGCATGGGTTGAGCAGCAGCTCGGTACAAGTGACTGGGTGCTCTACGCCTTGGCACCACTGAATGATGATGGAAGTGAAAAAGATGGTAATGCCAAATACTCAAAGAGTTATTCTATTAGTGAGAGCCCAGGTTTCTGGATGGATGGCGAGGGTCATAACATCGGATGGAGTGGCAATGCCCGTGTAGGTGTTTCTATCTCTCAGCCTTCAGGACATTTCGCACTGATGCAGTACGAAAACAGCATTAACCTTGGCGATGTGTTCCGCTTCCCGCTCTTCCTGGTCAACGAGGAAAATGGTAAGATGGTAACCTTCAACTTCACCTATAGTATCGTGGAGTCGGTTGTTGCAATTGAGGAAGTTGGCTCAACGGATATTGTTTTGCCTGTGTCAGCTGACGAGTATGGTGCTTCAACGACTGTTGATTTGTCTGACGTCTTGACAACTTTCAATATCACTTTGGATGCATTAGCCAATGGACAATACCTGCACGGTATCACTGCCGATGGCACTTATGGTTCTGGCGTATCTCTGTATGACGGTCTGGCATTTACGGATAAGGGTGTTTGTGTACAGGAGGATCCGTTTATGTTCTTTGATGCTGAATTGAACGAAGATGGCAAGTCTATTACAGTGACATCCTATGCTATTTCTGAGGTAGCTGAAGACTTCAGCGCAATCGGTACTATCTGCTTCCTCTTAGATGGTAAGCGTTATGTGATAAATGTGAAGTTTGTCTCTGAAGCCATCTTCACTGGAATCACTGAGCATCACTCAGTACCTCACACTTCTCAGTCTGCAGTTTATGATCTGCAAGGTCGTCAGGTGGTGAAGACACAGCGTGGTCTGTACATCCAGAACGGACGTAAATATATGGTTAAGTAAGCCATCGATAGACAATAACTAAGGAATCCACCTCGTTTTATAGCGAGGTG
>JAEEGG010009766.1_pt1 | contig 21401 bp, 18 predicted proteins | sample 9134161 | NCBI WGS metagenome assembly JAEEGG01 (sample SAMN16246543, study PRJNA631951) | gut metagenome | biome: gut microbiome; feature: rumen; material: CR-attached | host: Bos | place: Iran: Karaj | collected 2018-10
CAAAGCGGCAAAGATAACCTCAGGCATACCTTTCGCACGACCTAATGACCCCCTAAACATACTCCAGGCAAGCCTTTGGCAAACCCTTAGTGCTTGCTAGGGTTTGCTTAGGGTATGCCTAGGGTATGCGAAGGGTTTGCCTAGGGTATGGCTAAAGGCTGATAGATGACCTTTTTTTGGGGGGAAGGTACCTGCGGCATCGGCCACGCGTTTTCAGAGCGCCTTGCACCCTAGACATTCTACTCACCTCGGCATAGCCCAAGCGAGGCTTGGCTCTCCTCTCGCTTCGGGCGAATGTTCAGAGTGGGGTGTGCGTTTGCTCCCCATTTTATGTTAACTATGGAAAGAAATACTGACATGTTTCGGGTGTATGATGAAAAAATTACGTATCTTTGCACCGGAAATCATTAAACGCCATGTCTGCTCTGCGTTGCTATTGTCTGCTGCTTGTCCTTTTTGTCTGCCGTGTGGCGGCGGAGACGACAGCAATTATTTCGCTCATTGACGACGACACACTCCGGCCCGACGATGTTGCGTTGCTTCACAAGGCATGCATCGACAACGGTATCGTGGCCACCTATGCCTGCATCACCAGTCGCGGCAGTCTTTATCCCGGTCTCTTCGAACTGCTGCACTCCTGTGAAGACGACGGCTTCCAGGTCGTTCTCCATTGCAACGAACAGAAGAACTATTACCGCTGGTCGCAGAATATGGACATGACCGTGTCGGGCGTCGGAAAAGTGAATGTCGGCGCCAAATACTCTTATCAGGTAGGATCGCGCGTGTGTCCGCTCATGGTGGAGGAGGTGCATCTCGATGGGGAGGGCAACGGCCACATCTATTTCGAATACATGCAGCGGTGGTATCCGGTGCCGGAAACGCAGTCGGGCGTGCTGACACTCACCTCCGGCAACGGCGATCCGACCGTCGCCTATTCCGCTTTCCAGGTGCGGGAGTTCCGCGACAAAGCTTTGGTCGATGCCGACATGGAGACGGCGTTAGGGATTCTCAACGACGAAGGATTCAAAGGCTTCCGCTATTTCGTCGCCCCCTACGGATCGCAGGACGAAGGCTTGCAGGAGATTGCCCGCGAGCACGGACTGAAATGCCTGGTGTCCATCTCCAACGATGACTATCTGCGCAACGACAGCCAATATACGCCGTACAACATTCCCCGCGTGGGCTTCAACGCTACAGACGGCGGCACTTCCACCATGAGCCGTCTGAAGGAGCACATTGCCGCTGTGTCCGTCACCGGAGGCTGGCTATTAGTAGGTACACACATCTACAACGGCTGGACCGAAGCGTTGCTTGAAACTCGTTTTAAGGAATTCGTGGATTACGCCAAGGAGAAGGGGCTCAAATTCGTGACACTCAAGGAAGGATTTGAAATCTATAGCACAACCTCCGGCAACCGGAACTTTCCTCCCGTTCCGTCTGCTGTGAATGAGTTGGAACAGGGCGACGTCGAAAACGACGTTCCCGGTGAGTGTTATGATATTTTGGGGCGTCGCCTGGAGAAGCCCCAGCGCGGCCTGTACATCATCCGTGTGGGCGACGGTTCGGCAAAGATGTTTTTTCGCAGATAAACATGTTTAGTTACGTGCCTTGATTCTTCGCCATGGCTGCTCTGCGTTGCTATTGTCTGCTGCTTGTCTTTTTTGTCTGTCGCATTCCGGCGGGCGCACAGCTGGTAATCAACGAGCTCATGCAGTCCAATGTGGATTGCATCATGGACGACTTGAACGAGTTTCCCGACTCGTGGGTGGAGCTTTGCAACGTCGGAACAAACGAGGTCAATCTCGGAGACTACCGTTTGGGTATCACCCAAAATGCAGACGAAGCCTGGCCTTTGCCCGAGCGTACGTTGCAGCCCGGAGATCACGTGCTGGTATTTTGCGACAAGGTGGGGAGCAACACCGAGGCGGGCATCCACACGGATTTCCGTTTGGACAGCGGGAAGAACGCCTATATCACACTGTTTAAGGACAATGACGTTGCAGACCAAATCATCGGGCTGAAAAAACAGCCTGCCCCCAATATAGCATACGGGCGCAGAATAGACGGCAGTGACGAGTGGGGCTATATGGCTACACCGCTACCGAGCATTTCCGCTTCGAACCCCGCCCCCTGACGTGAGTTTAATGATGCAGCAGAATCTCGTATAACTGCTTGTGTTTGACTGAAATGGTTTCCAAGATAAGGCCGCAGGCCCATAATATGATGGCCAGCATACAAATGAAACCGGCCACAATCAAGGTGGGGAAACGCGGCACCAACCCTGTATCGAAGTATTCGAGATACACTGGCAGGAGCATGACAAAGGCCGTGATAATTAGTATGGCGGCAATGACAGAAAAGAACATCAGCGGTCTAATGTCGCGGAATAGCAGGAAAATGGTTCGCAACACACGACTTCCGTCGGCCAGCGTGTTCAATTTCGACTTGCTGCCCATCGGGCGTTCACGGTAGGGTGTCGGCATCTGTTCCACGACAAAGTTATGATACAGAGCGTGAACGGTCATCTCGGTCTCTATCTCAAATCCCTGCGACATCACCGGAAAATGCTTTACGAAGATGCGGCTCATGGCTCTGTAACCGGACATGATGTCATGTACATGGCTGTTAAAGAGACTGTTGACCAGCCAGCGGACCAGACGGTTGCCCGTGCCGTGGAGTTGCCGCCCGTTGACCTCAAAATAGTTGGAAGAAAGACGGTCTGCAATGAGCATGTCGACATGGCCGTCCAACACCCTGCGGCACATCTCTCCGGCTTGCTCAGGTGAATAGGTGGCGTCGCCGTCCACCAACAGGTAGCAGTCGGCCTCAATGTTGCGAAACATGCTGCGCACCACGTTCCCCTTTCCCTGTCGCGGTTCGTAATCTACTGTTGCACCGGCCCGTCGGGCCTCGTCGGCAGTGCCGTCGGTGGAATTGTTGTCATAGACATAGATGTCCGCCTGCGGCAGAACCTGTTTGAAATCTTTCACCACGGAGGCAATGGTGGTGGCTTCGTTGCAGCACGGAATGAGAACGGCTATTTTTTTCATAGTTATCGGGCGCCCTGACTTTTTGAGACGGTTTTCTTTATGCGGTCGGAATAGAATAGCAGCAAACAGAATACGGTGACGGCTAATGCACGCCAGGTAAACCAATAGTGAATGACGGAGTGTTGGAGCATCAGCATATACCAGCAGGGGACGGACAAGGCTATGAGCAGCAGCCAGGGGCGACGGTCGGCGGGAAAGGGATGCAGCCTGATGTATTTCCACAGCCAGTGGCATGTTGTAAGCAGGCCTGCTGTACCGACAAGTATAATGAAACCGATGATGGTGGCGGCTTTTGGCCCCAGTTTTGCTCCTGCCAGTTCAAAAAGTTCGCTCAATCCTGCCGACGAACGGCCGATGGCGTTGGTGATGAACTCGCCGGCGATGTTGTCGCCGATGAGCAGCCACGCAACAGGCAACTTGCCAAGCCACATGAGAGCGTAGCCTGCCAGCCAGCAGGATGCCAATATCACGGTATGGCGTATGTCGGCCTTTGACTTGTCGGACAACAGAAGTGTTGCCAGTGGAATGCCCATTGTGATTTGCGGGGTGGTGAGCAGGTCAAAAAATGAAGTTGCAGCGCCGATGACGAAAAAAATGTATGCGGCCTGCCGTGTGGTCAGCCGCCTTGCGAGCACGGCAACGGTTCCGGCATACATGAGTAAAAAGCATGTGGAGAACTGTAGGCAGAAAAAAGCCATCGGAAAGGCCGCGAACGTCAGCGCCATCAGCAGACAGACGGCCGCCCGGGATGAACATCGCGTCCACACTAGTATCAAACTGAGCAGTAACAAGATTACGTGAGCGCACAAATTAATCAGACAAATTTCATTGTATGTAAAAAATGCGAGCAATGGGCGCAACGTCATGAGATAACCGTGCCAATAACGCCCATAGTCCAGAAAATAACAATCCGGATGGTCAAACCTTTCTGCCACGAGGAGCGGTGTGGTGGCAAACACATCCTTCGCTTCGTTCGTGAAGAATCTGCAGCGCATGGCCGACGCCACGGGAGTCTGCGATGTCATGCTGCAGGCCACGTTCAGCATAATCATGTCGGTGAACGTGTCGAAGCGCAGCAGGGGACAACCTGCTACCTCTGCGCCATCACCGCGCCGTTGTAACTGATTCACCGAAATGCTGCAATTCTGTGCAATGGCATCATGCGGCAGTCGGGCCGCTGCAATCATGCACGCCGTTGCCGTAAAAAGCAGTATGCCGTAACATGCCAGCATACCTCCAAGCAGTCTCCTGTATTGCACGATGTACTTATGGAATGGCCTCATTATGTTCCAATTCTTTCACAAAGTTACAATATTTCGTAAAATAACAGGCAGTATTCGTTGCAGATATTTAAACAATATGACGAGAATAGCAAAAAACCGGCCACATCGGCCACTGGGGCCACGCATTTTCAGAGTGGGGGTGCGTTTTTAATTTTTTTGCTAACTTTGAAAAATTGTATTGACACGTTTCGGGTGTTTGATGAAAAATTTCGTATCTTTGCACCGGAAACCATTGAACGTCATGTTTGCTCTGCGTCGTCTTTGCCTTGTCTTGGTCTTCTTTGTCTGCCGCATTCCGGCGGGCGCACAGCTGGTAATCAACGAGCTCATGCAGTCCAATGTGGATTGCATTATGGATGACCTCAACGACTTCCCCGACTCATGGGTGGAGTTGTATAATAGCAGTGATGTTGCTGTCAATCTTGCCGGATATAAATTGGGAATAGACAATGATGCTAAGACGGCATGGCCTCTTCCGAATAAAGAACTCCAACCGGGAGAACATATACTCATCTGTTGTGATAAGGTGGGGAGCAATGCGGAAACGGGTATCCACACAGACTTCCGCTTGGAGAGCGGGAAAGGCGGTTCCGTATTCCTATTCCAAGGAGAGGTAATCATAGACCAGTTGATAGGACTTAAAAAGCAGCCGGCACCGAATATCTCCTATGGCCGTGAGACAGACGGCAGTGATGTCTGGGGCTATATGCTCACACCAACACCCGGCGATAGTAACGGGGGGGGTATCAGTGACGGGATGTTGGGCAATCCTGTCTTTAACAGGAAAGGCAGGGTCATGACGGCAGAAGAGATAGTCACGGTGACGTTAAGTGTTCCCTATGACAGTCCAGCAGGCACCGTCATCCGTTATACAACAGACGGCAGCGAGCCGACGTCAGAATCACCCATATACGATGTACCTATCACGATTGTCTCTTCCACTTGTCTGCGTGCAAAACTATTCTGTGAGGGCTGGTTGTCACCTCGCTCCGTTACTCAGAGCTATCTTTATCTTGGTCACGAAATGACAATACCTGTGGTCAGCATCGTGACTGACGAGAGATATATGACCGATGAGAAAATCGGTATCTATGTGGAGGGAAGCTACAGCGACGAACAGTTCAATTACAAATACAACTGGCGACGCCCCATAAATCTGGAATACTTCACCGATGCGGGCAGGGACAGCAAACTCAACCAGATTTGTGAAACCCGCATTCACGGAAACGGCAGTCGCAAATGGCCTCTGAAGTCAATGGCTTTCTATGCCAACAAACGTTTCGGCGCGAAGATATTCAAATATGAATTCTTCACGGACCAGCGCCCCGGTGTGACGGATTTCAAGTCGTTTGTCATGCGCAATGCGGGAGATGATTTCACCAGGCTGTCGATGCGCGATGCCATTGTGCAGAGGAGCATGGGCCAGCGTGTTGATTTGGATTGGCAGGCGTGGCGTCCGGCTGTGGTTTTCATAAACGGCACCTACAAGGGTGTCCTGAACATACGCGAGCGCAGCAATGACGATTACATCTATACCTATTACAACGGTCTGGAAGACGTTGATATCGTGGAAAATTGGTGGGAACTGAAAGAAGGGGACAAAAAAAACTTCAATGCCTTCAAAGCCTTCTATTCCCAGGACGGACACACACTGGAAGAGTATGCACGGTGGGTAGACTACGGGGAGTTTATAAATTTGATGATCATGGCGCTCTATTTTGACAACAAGGACTTCCCGAGCAACAATGTTGTAATGTGGCGTTCGCGTGAAGAGGGTGCCGTTTGGCGCTTTATCACCAAGGACAACGATTTCGGTATTGCCGGTGACTTCACCGGACCGGATTACAATACTTTGGCATGGCTTTATGACGAGGGATATGACACAAAGTTCAACTGGGGCAACAAACCTTACGCGACATTGCTCTTCAGGCAACTTATGAGGGATGAAGAATTCGCCCGTGAATTCATTGACAAGTGTGCTGTCTATTCGGGCGACTTCCTTAACATAGAGGGTATTTCGGAAATATGGGACCGGATGTATAATGAGGTTGTTGCGGAAATGGCATACCACAGAGCCCTGTATAAATTAGGTAATAATTTTGAGCAGCTGCATTCGGATGCGAAGGACTGGGTTCGGAGACGTAACGATTACTTCTACAGTTACCTTGCCGAATTCTATAATCTGGGCACTCCCGCCGCGCTGAAGATAAATGCCATGCTAAGCGATGCGGAGCGCGAGAAAGTGAATGTCACGGTAAACGACGTTCCGTTGGTAAGGCATAAGTTTGACGGAAAATTCTTTGAGGGACGTGACGTGACGCTCCGTGGCACACTCGAAGACGGAATGGAGGTCGGCGGATGGCTTGTTGAAACCACTTTGGAAAACGGTGAAAAGGTGACGAAGGAGATAGATGGGAGCGAGTATAGTTTCACTATGCCGGCATGTCAGCTGCTCAGCATCACGATGAAAAAGGATGCATCCGGCATCCTGACGCATTCGGGGAAACGCTGGCAATGGCGTCTGATGGACAAAGTCCTCATCGTTGATAATACGGAACCGGGCGTCAGTGTTCAGCTATACACAGCATCCGGCATGTGTCTCTATTCAGCGCAAAGCGGCGGTACGGGCCTGAGCATACCGGTCAACACACATGCAGGCGGATTGTTGCTGCTGAAAGTGGGCAGTGAAACAATAAAAATCAAAACGAATCTGTCATCCCTATGAGAATCATTTTTCTTTTGACACTTTTCCTGTTGGAGATAATGGCGGGTTTTGCCCAAAGCCAGACATCGGTTCAAGCCATCATAACGCTCATCGATGACGACACGCTCAAACCTGATGATGTAGAGATGCTTCATAAGGCATGTACCGACAACGGTATTGTGGCCACCTATGCCTGTATTACGAGCCGGGGTGCCATATATTCGAACCTCTTCGGCCTTTTGCGCGGATACGAGGAAGAGGGTTTCCAGGTGGTGCTGCACTGTAATGAGCAGAAGAACTATTACCGCTGGTCGCAGAATCTGGATATGACGGTGTCGGGCGTGAAAAATGTGACCGTTGGCGCCAACTATACCTATACGGTGGGAACGCGCGTATGCCCGCTCTCTGTGGAGGAGGTGCATCTGGATGCAGAAGGCAAAGGACATATCTACTTCAACTACATGCAGCAGTGGTATCCCGTTCCTGCCACGACGTCAGGCCTGCTGACACTCTCGTCCGGTAAGGGCGATCCGTCGATTGCTTATTCCGGTTTTCAGGTGCGTGAATTCCGCGACAGCGAACTGGTTTCCAAGGATATGGGAACGGCCATCGGAATTTTGGGGAATGAAGGATTTAAGGACTACGCATATTTCGTATCTCCCTACGGGTCGCAGGATGCGGGATTGCAGGAGATTGTCAAGGAGCACGGATTGAAATGTCTGGTGTCCATCTCCAATGACGACTATCTGCGCAACGACAGCAAATATACGCCTTACAACATTCCGCGCATAGGCTTTAACGCCACGGACGGCGGCAGCAACACTCTCAGCCGTCTGAAAGAGCATATTGACGCGGTGTCCGTCTCCGGAGGCTGGCTGCTGGTGGGTACGCACATATATAACGGCTGGACAGAAGAACTGCTACGTACGCGCTTCAAGGAGTTTGTGGACTACGCGAAGGGGAAGGGACTGCAGTTTGTGACTCTGAAAAAAGGATTTGAACTGTACAGCAACAATTCCGGCAACAAGAACTTTCCTCCCGTACCATCAACTGTGGACGAACTGGAGCAGAACAAGATAGAAGAGTCCGAAATCAGTATGTGCTACGACATTATGGGGCGAAGCATTGGCAAGCCCCGGCGTGGCCTGAACATCATACGCATGAGCGACGGAACGGCAAGAAAAATCCTCGTCAGATAGAAAGGACAACTTCCTGCAGAGCCCTGCTCACGGCATCGATGCTGTATGTGCTGAGGAACAGGTTCAAGAGAAGCTGAGGTGTTATCTCAAAGATCTGTACACACAGCATGCAAGACAATAGGTAATCCGAAATGGATTGTTGCGCCAGATAAGTTTCACTCCCTTCCAGTCACCACTCTGAAAGCGTCGCACAAAGCGTCTGAAGACATAATCGGCTAAGATGCGTCTCATGTATTTGTCCTTTACATCGTGTAATACCACGATGGAGACGAAATCCTTTTCCACGGGTTTGAAGCCGCGGCTCAGCCCGTTGTTGCCGCGATTATAAGACAAGATACACTTCTTTGTGCTATAAACCGTTGCCCCGTCGACAATCCTGTAGTTCCACTCGTCATCCTCGTATAGGGTCAGGTCTGTGCGGAACCCTTCCTTACCTTTAAGGTAATCCCTGCGGATAAAGGTGTTCCCGATTCTGATGAACAGTTCTTTACGGCATAATGACCTGAACGGATATCCAGCACGGCCTTCAATCCTGTTAATGGATTTCTTGTATATCTCCCCGTTTGAGTTGGTCTCGATGAAGCTGCACATGATAAGGTCTTCGTCATGGGAGTCATTCAGAATGTCAAATGCACCCGGCATCAGGGTGTCGTCGGCATCCAGAAGGAGAATATACTCTCCCCGGGATTCTAGTATTCCCCTGTTTCGCGCGGCAGAAACACCGGAGTTGTTCTGGGATATAATTCGTATTCTTTCGTCTTCGCACTTTCTCACCGCGTCCACGGAGCCGTCGGTGGAGCCGTCGTTGATAACAACAACTTCATAATCCTGGAAATCCTGTGCTAAAACGGAGCGAAGGGTGTCGGGTATTTCCTTTTCCTTGTTATATAATGGAATTATTACTGAGAGGCTGGGCATATAATGCGGTTTTTGGATTATGTGGGGATGTAATTATTTCGTATTACGGGCGTTGGGTTTCAAAACGGACTCTGCCGATAGTATGATTGCCAAGTATCGTGTTGCCGCTGTTGTGGTCGGGCACATTATTCCGATAGGTTTCGCACCAGCGCAGGTCGATATCGTAGCTGTTGTGCACGCGTTCTATCCTGTTGCCGGAGAGGGTGATGCCCTTCGTGCCGTCGTCGCAGAAGATGCCGCGATTGTCCTTTATTCCGTCAATATCGTGAATGTAGTTGTTGCTTATGATGATGCCGTCGGTGCGAGTCCACGTGTATATGGCGCCGCTGTCCATAAGCGTGTGCTGCGTAAGGTCGGAGAGGAAAGCTTCGGTGTAGAACAATTCGTTGCCGGAAATAACACCGCGGCATTTGCAGTCGGTTTTGGTTCCTCCCCAGATACCTGCTCCGATGCCGCCGTAACAGAAGTCGGAAATGGTGTTATTCTTGACAATGAAACTATCGCTACGCATCTTTATGGCAAAGCCCTGCTCCATACCGAGGGTGCAGTTGGAAAAATTGTTATCAGTGACTTTTGCCCCGACACTTCCCACTTCGCTCTCAATGCCGTAACCCATGAAGGTGTCGACGCGGTTACCGGTGAAGAAGACGTTTGTTGATTTCCACTCTTTGAGAACTGAGCCTCCGATGCAGCGGAAAGAACTGCCCGAGAACGCAATGGAGTCGGCGTGGCTGGAGTCAACGGTGATGAGTGCCCCCCGGCCGCTGCTGCCCGTGACGTTGATGCTGTCTATGCTGAAGCTGCGCAGTGTGCAGAACTCCAATCTCACCAATGTGGAGGCCGTGCATTCATAGATTTTGCCCGGACTTCGCTTTGTGCCGAAGAGACGGTAGCGCGGAAAACCCTTTGCATAGGAGTAGTCCATGTTGACGTTGAAGAAGTTGCCCTTTTGAGGCACGGCCCAATCTCCTCCGTCGAACTCTATCTCCCGTGTGCCGATACCGGTGACTGGGCTCGTCCGCGAGGTGTACCAACAGGTGTAGTTAATGTATTTGTCTTGCGGTTGCGGGTTACGCCTGTTCTTGGAGGACGTGGTGATGCGACACAGACGGGACGATGTATCTACAATGGATATAGTATCCGTCAACTGGCGGAACTCTGTCCACGGGTTGTAGTAGTTGCCGTGCCTGAGATACATCAGGGCGGGATCTTGCGGCATTTTCACAAAGCGCCCCTCGCTCGTCAGACGCACTCCCTTGCCGTGTATGGTGATGCTGACGTCGCTGCGCTTGATGCTCTTCAGACGAATCTGGTTGTCGGCAAAGGTGAGTTCGCGTGCTTCGATGATGACGGAGATGTCTTTCTCACCACGGCGTATTTCTTCGGCAATCCTTCCGTTCAGGAGGTCGAAATCCTGCTGTGTGCGGACACTGAGCGTGACGGCGCCGGCAGTGACGGTCAGCAGAGCCAGAAATATGGTGAACAGCGTATGCCTCATCCGCGGAGTCTTTTCTTTTCTTTAAGGTAGATGACGGGATAATATCGGAAGATGGTCTTCACACGGGCAAACTGTTTCTTGGGCTCGATGAAAAGGCGGTAAATCCAGTTGAAGCGATACTCACCGATGCGGAAGCTGTAGTCCTTCAATTCGCCGAGATAGAAGGCGAATGCAGCGCCCACGCCGAGCATGAGTCCGCGCTTGAGGTGTGGCAGAAGCCTCTGCATGAAGTACTCCTGCTTGGGCGCCCCCAGACTCACCCAGATGATGTCGGCATCGAGACGCTCTATCTCACGGGCGATGCCGGCGTAGTCAAAGTCCTCCACGCTGCAAAAGGGCAGGGGAATGTGAAACAGGTGTGTCCCCTCATGAACTTCTTGTTTTACCTTTTTCACCACTTTTTCAAACATCTCCTCCGTGTTGCCCAGCAGCACCTGTCGGAACTCCTTGCGCGTGATGTATTCGGCAAAGATTTCGGGGCCGGTGAATGCTCTCAGTTCCAGCTTGTGGAGACGGCTGGCCATAGCGGCAATGGAGCCGCCGTCGCACGAGTTGAAGTACGCCCCTTCGAGTACGTTCATGAATGCCGGATCTGTGTGAGAGCGCACGAGACTGGGACCGTCCACGATACAGACGTATCCCTTATCGTGATTGCGGCAGCAGTCCTCTATCTTCTGCCTTATCGTGTCGTGGTTGAATTCAAGTTCAAAACCGAATATCTTCATGTGGTATCGCTGATTAATTGTTGTCTATGGCCTTACGCAATTCCTGAATATATTCCTTGCCGTATTTGATGTCGGGCTCCAGATAATTGCCTTCGCCCCATTCGTTCCACGACTTAATCATGACGAAGGGTGCTGCGTTGCTGTAAGTACGGAGTTTCTTGAGCAGTTTGTCCACAAACTCTCCGAAGCGCCGGGGTGTGTTGCCGATGAACAGCGAACCCCTCATGCCGCTGCGCGGGGTGTGATCCCAACTGGAGATGATTTGCGGAGCCACACCGGGCAGGTCGGGGTAGTTCTTGAGATAGGTGTCGATATAGTCGGGGTAGGACATTATCTGTGGAGCAAGATGCAGTTTCAGCAGCAGCCACGAGAACCAGCGGTTGGCACTTTGGCGCAGGAAGGTGTAGTCGATAAGCACCGTGTCGAAGCCCATCTCCTGAAGGGACTGTATCTGATGTTTCTTGTAGGCCTGTCCGAAGAAGTGGAAGCCGACGAGACCGTTTTCTTCAGCGAGTTTGTTCCACACGGCCATGAAGTTCCTGATGTCGGGAAATCCGAAAGCATCGTAGATGCCGAACACCAGTTTGCCGCCGATGCGCAGGTATCTCTTGTCGCGGAAGGCGGGGAGGAGATAGTTGAAGTGGGCGGTGTATTCCTCCTCGCCGCCGTAGGTCTGCTCGATGAGCAGCCGGTCGGGAATATCCTTATTCCATGTCTTGGCATACCAGGTGTGATTGGCCCAACTCAGGCAGAAGGGGAAATCGGGTTCGCCGCTTTTCACCACCTCCTCGAAAGGCCGCTCCATCATCTTGTGCCCGTTGAACCAGTAGTGCCAGTAGCAGAAGGCGTCTACACCGGCTTCACGTGCCAGTTCGGCCTGTGCCTTGCGTGTCTCGGGCACGCGCAAATCGTAGAACCCCAAATCGGCGGGAATGCGCGGCTGATAGTGTCCGGGGAACAGCTTCCTGGCCTTGGCGACATTGGTCCATTCGGTGAATCCTTTGCCCCACCACGCATCGTTCTCCGGGAACGGGTGGTACTGGGGGAGGTAGTATGAAAGGAATAACGGTTTCATTGGTCAATGGTTTTGATGACTTTTGCAGGATTGCCTGCCGCTAAGGAGTATACAGGTATGTCGTGTGTCACAACGGCATTGGCTCCGATGATTGCGCCCCGGCCGATGGTCACGCCTGGCATGATGCATGTCATCTCGCCAATCCATACGTTGTCCTCAATGATGACGGGACCTTTGCTTGTCAACGGGCGTTTGTTTGCCGGCATGTCCAATAAGGCCCGTTCGGATGCACCGTGGGCATTGTCTGTAATGAACACCTTACGTCCGATGCGCACTCCGTTACCAATCTGTATTTTGTTAATACATGTGATGTGACCTTCGTCGCCGAAAGAGGAGTTGTCCCCGAAACTCAGTGATGGGGTGGCATCCAGGGAATCCTGTACTTTGTAAACTTCCCACACAACCCTTTCACCCACATACATATTGCTGCCTATGGATATGTACTTCCCACCCAGAATCTTGCTGAAACCTTCCAGATAATTGTGCGAACCGCACGATTTGAATTCTGCGGAAATCCAGTGGTAATAGAACACCTTGAAGGGTGCCTTGAGTATAGCCAGCGTTCGCAAATTGACAAACAAATGCGTGAAACGTGCTATAAGTCGGATGATGTTCCCTATGAAATTCATGGTTTGTGCTGTAATATTTCCTGATAGAATGAATAAATGCTGTTAATATACGACTCCTTGCTGTACAACTTCCTGACAACCGTGTTTGCATGTTCCTTCATCGTTTCATATTCACGGGGAATGTCAGGCCATAGTTCGGAAAGGTGGTCTGCGAGTTCTTCCGTAGTCTTGTAGCGCAGACCGATCTCTTCACCGCATACTGTCACACCGTTGTCGTATTGCTCTTTCGTCCCTCCATAGTCTTTTCCGATGGTCAGGCAATCATAAAACATCGCTTCTGGCAGACAGCGGCCAAAAGCCTCGAAATCGGACGATACAATGATGGCACGGGCATCGAGCATAAGACTTCCGATGTCTTTGCGCGTGCCGAGATACTGCACCCGGTCGGCCAGTTGTTTTTTGCTGATATAGTCTGTCATGCCGGCAAAATATTCAGTATCCGAGACGGGACCGGCAAGTTTTAGTGTCATATAGTTTTCCGGATGGCGTAGACAGAACAGACGGAAGGCTTCCACTACCTGCATGGGATTCTTGGAAGGCTCCATCCTGCCGGCAAAAAGGAAAAATGAGCTCTTGGCAAATTCGCTGTGCCGTGCATTGCCCTGCAGGTCTATGCCATTATATACCACTCTTGCATTTTTACCCGTGAAGCGATGGTGTTCCATAACGTCGCGCGTGATGCAGATGAGATAGAAGTTGTCTGAATTCAGCGTGTTATAGTATGTCTGCCTGGTCGGATAATAGTGATAGTCGAAGTCTTTGTCAACATATTCGCGTACATGCATGACGTGGGGAATGTGCAGTCTTCTTGAAGCATATATGCCGCAGGAGAGCAGACTCACGTTGGCGTGTATCAGGTCAATCCTGTTTTGTACACATATACGGAATATCTTGCGCGATGCTTTCCACTCAATCAGTCTACGGCAAATGAGGCGGGGCAGGAATAGCAATGCGTCCCTGACAGAATGAAGATTAGGATAAACATTCATGCGGAGGTTGATGTCCGTTACGGAAAATCCCTTTTCACGAAGCATCTTATACATGTCTCCCTTGTCGGGTGTGACGACATGGGGTGTGATGCCCTTTTCTGCCATACCGTATAGAAGTGTCAGAAATGATTTACTGGCTCCTCCTACGACCCGGGTTGAATTGACTATGTATAATATGTTCATGTCTAATGACTGGTTTTGGAGAGTCTGTTGCGTACCATCTGAATCGCAAACTGCCGTTCTTTATCGTTTAAAGTACACAGCCATGCGATGCAGGTTCCCGTAAACAGCGATATGGAAATCGTCAGAAGGAAACGGTATGGCAGGTCAATGTAATTTATGCATATCGCAGAACATGCGCACAGTGCAGCAAGAGGTATTATGAGAGGTAAAATGACCTCTTTAATAAAATGCATAATGCTAAGGCCGCATGAGTATTTCATATAAGGTAGCCGGGCCGCACTCACCAGAATTTCCGAAACAATATAAACGCACATGACATAGAAGGGCGAGAACCCGTATCTCAGAAGGAAATAGACGGGGATGATGACAAGAAGTTTCGGTGTGTACATCAACAGGGTATAGCAGCGTATCCTACCGGTTGCCTGATTGGCGATATTCAATCCGTAAGTAGCCTGATCGATGATGAAGCCGCACAGAATGAACCTGCAGAACATGTCTGCACCGGGCGGAACGCTTTTCAGCCAGACAGCCAGGAGAGACGGCATCTCAAATACTAGGGGAATGATAAGTAGAATAAGCAGAAGAGTGGAGTATTTGGACTCTTTCTCTGCCAAATGGAGCATCTTTTCACGATTGCCTTCACCCTCGGCTTTTACGATTTGCGGATTCATCGCATTTATTACGGATGTGGCAACAAAGGCTACGGAGCCGAATACCTGCATGGCAATGCCGTATGCTGCATTGAGAATGGTGCCGAACGAACGGTTCAGCAGTATTTGAATACCTTGGCCGCGGAGCACCACGGCTCCCATTCCGTAAGTGGACCAGCTGGCGAAACCCAGTATTTGTCTTATAGTGCTTAAGTCAAACAGATGGAAAAGGCGTAGTTGCTGGCATTCTTCAAATTTTTGCCTGGCATATACGAAGAATGCAAGGAAATTGAATACCTGAATCAGAAGCATCAATGACGCATACAATAGCAAGCGGTCTGACTTTGTAAATAACACACAAAGAGCAATGGCAAGTTTGAGAAAACCGTCCAAAATCTCAACCACGGAAATATAAACGATGTTTTCCCGTGCGATAAAGACTGCCTTTAATGGAGCAATAAGAATGGTAACTACCATCGCAAGGATGGTGATAATATAGATTCCTTCGGCGGTCTCGTATCTCCCGTCGGGAATGTTAAGCCAATGGAAAACAACTTGGTCTTTTAGAGTATATAAAATGGCGGCAATCGCGATTGAAAACGCCAAGTGCAGCAGAATACTGTTCGCCAGATATTTCCTTACCAGATCGGGTTCGGATTTTCCATAATAGAATGATACGAATCTTTGCGTGGTGATGACTAATGCGTTGGTGATAAAGCCAAGAAGGGCGACAACGCCCCCCACAACAACATACAGTCCGTAGTCACTCCCGCCCAGAGCTTCTATGACGTAGCGAGTGGAGAATAGTGACAACAGGATGTTCAGGACAGAACGTGTGTACTGGACAATGGTGTTGACAATTATGCGTTTGGCGGGATTCATCATAGTCTCTATATACTATTCCGTCGCATATGTGTTGAAATTCTCGTGTGTTTCCTGACCAGGGTAGTAGTACATTATTGTCAATAGCAGAAAAACGAGTGAAGTTTCATACACCTCAAAAAGCATCATTATACTCATGACTCCGAAAGCAGCAATCATTTTCTTTGAACAGATGTCGTTGATGCGAATAAGGTTGCCGATGCTTTTTAAGATGATGGCAAAATAAAGTGCCAGCAGGATGATGCCGCCGTAAACCATGGTGTTTAAGATGAAATTATGTGCTCCGATGGCGCGGTTTGACATGTGGGCGTGAAACCAGTCGGAGTCAACAAAGCCGTATCCCCATATCGGTGATTCGCTAATGACGCGGAGTGCAGAATCCCACATCTCCGTTCGTCCGGTGAAAGTCATATCTTTTCCCAAAACGTCCACAATGAACCATCTTGCCAAGTCGTTATTCTCAAGTCCAGTGCCAGAGAAGCAGACAATCACTTGGAAAAGTATGACTCCAACATATATACACATTGCTCCCAATGAAAGCAGTCTCTTGTTTTGAATGAAAAAGAAGAGGAGAAAAAGGAACATGCAGGAAAGCGCAGTCATGGATCTTACCATGAAAAGAAGGGCAAAGCAGGAGATGAACAGCGGAATGAGATTCATCCAGAACCATTTGTTGTATTTAACACTTATGATGCCGGCGGTAAGAGCAATCATAAGTCTGCTGCCCATCTGGTTATAGTTTCCGCCCAATATAAACCCGTAATTTTGTTTTGTCTCTTCAATTAGCCACATTTCAGGGTGAGCTATACATTGAAATACTTGGCAATATATGGCTACGGAAAGGACAAACAGAATTCCTAAGATAAGAGTGTGGTATTGCTCTTGGTAATAATTGAAAAGAAAAATGTATGCAGAAATGGAAAGCGTGAGATATAGACCATTTTTCCAATCTGTTCCATTAAGCAGGGTTATTCCTTCAAGAGTAAAAACAAAAAGCAGTACCAGGAAATCGTATAGATGGAGGGTTCTTTGACGGCCGAGAAGCAGTAATGCTCCGAAAAATGCTAACAACATCCCTGCTAGAGCGATGTACGATGCCGTAAACATCTCCATGTGGAAGAATGACACGACCATGTGTGTCATCAACAGGGAAATTGCCGCAAACGGTATTAGTTTGGAGTGCTTTATGTCAATTTGTAGCAAGTTCATTGAGCTTGACCAAATATGATGCTACGTGCAATCCAGAATGAATAGCCAAAGGTGACGAGAATCAGCATGCCAAGCACGAAGAGCATGCGTTTTGGGCCCGCCGGTTTAACAGGAACTGTGGCGCTTTTCAGTGTGGTGAAAGCCGGCGTCTTCTCTTGCAGTTTCACCTTTGTGGTCTGCAGTTGGGTCTCCATAGCAGCCAGGGAGTTTTGCTTGAGTGCCAGTTCGCTCTCCAGCTTGTCACGCTCACTCTGATAACTCTGAAGGACGATGTTAGTGTGAGCATCGCAGAAGCGGCTGTAGGCCTGCATGGCGGTATTATATTCCGCTTCGGCGCTGTCGCGCATCTGCTGATAATGTATCACGTCCTCAGCAGCCTTGCTGGTACGGTAGCGGATGATGAAGTTCTGCAGATGGGCCTTCACGCTGTCGGCCATCGTGGCGCAGACAAGGGGGTCCTGATCCTTTACATTAATGGTGATCACGCTGGTCTTTTTGTCAACCGCACAACTGATGTCCTGCATAATCATCTGCATCAGGTTGAAATCCTTGCGGCTCATCATGAAAGGATTGACGCCGCTCTGGCCGTTGCCGGAAGGCGTGGTGTCTTTCGACTCAAAAAGACTGGTAATCTTGATGCGGGTCCACACCAGCGGCCATGTGAGCGGATTCTTCTGCTGGTGGTTCTTCATGTAGGTGTAGTAGTCCGTCGTGAGTTCGTGATCCTTGGTGGTGACCTTTATGCCGAAAAGGCCCACGAGAAACTCGGGGCTCTCGAAGAGCTCGGGATAGAGCTCGGGATAGATGGCGTCCTGACCGGCGGCGCCTCCGAGGTTGAAGCCGAAGGATGAGGCGATGCTGGAAATGCCGCTGCCGACATCTTCTCCGTTCATTTCGGGAGCGAGCTTCACATCGCAGGTGTAGAAGCGCGGTTGGGGGAAAATCCAGATGCAGGAGAGAACAAACGTCCAAGCCCACACTTTATAGAAACGGCGTCTGTTGTCCCAAATCGTTCGGAATATTTTGCCCAGATCGATGATCTGCTGATTATTGTTTTGTGTTTCCATGGTATGCTTACTTCGTGATAATGTTCATAAGCGCCACGATGACGCTGGCCATTGAGGCGGCAGTGGAGGACATGCTCAGGATCTCAGGCGTGGTCATGCCCTTCTTGCCGGCCTTGGAGGGCACGACAATCTCGGTGCCGGGCTCGATGTCGCGGACGGAGTTGGCAGAGAGTTTCACCACGCTGCCGTTCATGTGGATGCCGTAGACTTTGCTCTTGTAAGCCTTGCGGGCGTAGCCGCCGGCGTGGCGGATGTAGTAGTTGAGGTTTTTACCCTCCTCGTAGGCCATGGAGACGGGATGCATCACCTCGCCGCTCACCTTCACGGTGAATTCGGGGCGCGGCACCGTGATGACGTCGCCCTCGCGCAGGATGAGGTCGTAGATGCAGCCGGGTTCGGCCAAAGCCTTCTCCAGTTCGATAGCCACGGGATAGGTGTTGTCGGAGATGGACTTCATAGACAGCAGGGAGTCGGCCACCTGCATGTTCATATCCTTTCCGTCGCGCAGACCGTCTTCGTAGATCTCAATCTGGGAGCGCAGGTTGAGGGCGTCGCGCTGCTGACGTTCTGCTTCGTTCATCGTGCGCACGAGGCTGGCGCCGTGCGTATAACCCTGATCCGAGATGCCGCCGCAGTCGCGGATGAGGTCGGAGAGACGGTAGTTCTTCGTGGTCATGGCATAGGTGCCGGGGAAGTTGATCTGGCCCCTGATGCTCACGTTCTTCTGTTCCTCATAGCCCGGCGACTTGCGGATGTAGACCACGTCGAAGGGCTTCAGCTCGAAGACGGTGTCCTTGATCAGGTCGTAGTTCTCGTCGAGGGCAAAGGAGAACGATTCGGCTGCGGCCTCTCCGTCCTCAAGAGCGTTGGCGTCGCGCAGACGGCGATATACGTCGATGCGGGCCAGAGATCCGGCATGCGTCATGCCGCCGCTTTGCAGGATGACATCCTTGAGGGTGGTCTTCTCGGCGAAGGGATAGACGCCGGGATAGTTGACCTCGCCGCTCACCTGCATGGTGCGCTCGCCCTGCATCTCCAACTTGTTGGGGATGAAGAGCACGTCGCCGTTGCGCAGGGGGATGTCGGTGGCTTCGCCGTTGAGAATGCCGAGCACGTCCACGCTGGTCATCTCGCGGGTCTTGTCCTCGCGTTCGCGGTGCATGATGGCGCGCTCGGTGTAGGCGCTCTCCAGGAGGCCGTCAGCCGCCAGGACGAGTTCCTTCACGCTCTGGATGTTGCCGCCCAGCTGGAACTGGCCGGGATGCTTCACGGCGCCGCGCACCTCCACCAGATTGTTGAAGCGGGCCATATTCTCATCAGCCTCCACGAGGTCGCCGTCGCCCAGTTTGAACGAACCCATCTGGAATTCCTCGATGGAATGTATGCTGTATTCCGTGCCCATGGAGCGCTTGAGGCGGACGCTCTTGGTATAAGCCTTGCCGTCGAAGCCGCCGGCATAGTCGAGCAGGTCCTTCACCGTCTCCGAGCGCTTCATCTCATAGAACATGGGGCGCTTCACATTGCCGGTGATCTCCACCAGACAATCGTAGGGGCCTACCAGGATGACGTCGCCGTCGGCCAGATGCACATTGCTGGAGGTGTGGCCCTTGATCAGGTATTCATAGACGTCGATAGTGGCAATCTTCTGCCCGTGTCGGAACACGCGGATGTCGCGCAGCGTGCCCAGCTCGTTGATGCCGCCGGCAGCATACAGCGCATTGAAGGCGGAAGAAAGGCTGGAGAGGGTGTAGGTGCCGGGACGCACGACTTCGCCCATCACCTGGATTTGCAGAGAGCGGATGCCGCCCACGGAGAGCTCGAAATGGCTGTCGCCGTAGCTCTTGCCGAGCTTTTCCTTCAGCGTGGCCTTAGCCTTCGATACCGTGAGGCCGGCCAAGCGCACAAGGCCCACATTGGGGATGACGATATAGCCGTCGGCGGAAATGGTCTGCTGCACCGTCTGCTGGCTGGCGCCCCAGATGTTGATGACCACCTCGTCGCCGGCGCCCAACACGTAGTTGGCGGGCGTGGCAATATTCTGGGCCGGGGCGAAGGTGAGATTCTCCGTGTTGAAGATGTTGCGGCCAAAAACCTTGCGGGCGTTCATCTCGTCCATCTCCTTGGTGAGGTCTTTGGCATTGGAGGTGGAGTCGGCGCTTACGTTGTCGCCCGTGATGCCGAGCTCCTTTTGACGCAATTCCGTGTTGCTGCTGGTGACGGGAAGCATCCGTCCCTGTTTGGCAGCCTGCTCTTCTGCCTTGAGGCGTTCAGCCTTGCGGCGCACGCGCTGCAACTGAGCTGTGGTGACACCCTTGCGGACCAGGTAACTGACAATGGCGCTCTGGGAGGTGCCTTTCTGGGTTTCCTCGGTGACGTAGGTCAGAACCTGTTCGTCCGTCATGCTCTGGGCCATCAGGCTGCCTTCGCGAGACAGGAAGGGAGCGGCGGTGAGGAACGAAATCAAAAGAAGTGTTTTAATCTTCATATAGCGTTTTCAGTTTTTTCTTGTGCGTTCATCACGCACATAACGCGAGCGGGAGCGCTTTTATTGTTTGTGGATGCGATTTTTGTTGTTTTCAGCGAATTTCTCCCAACTGCTGCTTGAGGATTTGCGACCTCCGGCCGAGCGGCTGCTGCCGTGACCGAAGGCTCCGGAGGGCAGACCTTTGGAGGTCTCGTAGTAGTGGCAGAGGGCGATGGCCAAGGCGTCGGTGGCGTCGAAAGGAACATCCTGATCTTCTTCAAAATGAAGGATGCGGCGCACCATGGAGGACACCTGCTCCTTCGAGGCGCGTCCGTTGCCGGTGATGGCGCTTTTGACACGGGCCGGAGGATATTCGCTGATGGGGATGTCGCGGTCGAGGGCTGCCGTCATGGCGGCGCCCTGGGCGCGGCAAAGTTTCACAACAGACGTGACGTTAATGCCGAAAAAAGGCGATTCAATCGCCATTTCGTCGGGAAGGAATTCGGTAATGAGTTCAATCACCTTGTCGCGTATCTGTTTGAGGCGCAGATAGTGCGAGTCGGTCTTTTTCATCTTGAGCGCTCCGATGGTGAGAGGCACCACTGCCCCCTTCCTCGTCAAAAGAAGGGGGCAGCGAAGCACGGCATAGCCCATCACGTTGGTGCCGGGGTCTATGCCTAAGATGATGCGGTCATTTGAAGATTTTTCGTCCATTCTTGATAAACAGTCCTTGGTTGGGCTCCTGGCCGAGTTTGCGGCCCATCATGTCGTAAAGACCCTGACCGGATGCGGCGCCGGTTGCATCGGTTGCATCGGTTGTGACAGCATCAACAGCGTGTATGCCCGTATAGCTCTTGGGAGCGGAAATCTTCAGCA
>JAEEGG010009767.1_pt1 | contig 21398 bp, 16 predicted proteins | sample 9134161 | NCBI WGS metagenome assembly JAEEGG01 (sample SAMN16246543, study PRJNA631951) | gut metagenome | biome: gut microbiome; feature: rumen; material: CR-attached | host: Bos | place: Iran: Karaj | collected 2018-10
TACATCCCGGACTTCATCGACCGCAAGCAGGGCATCAAGCCGATCGAGTATGACCTCCCGGAAATGGAGGAGTATCTCGCGGAGACCTACGGCGTGACGGTGTACCAGGAGCAGGTGATGCTGCTTTCGCGCAAGCTCGCCTCCTTCACCAAGGGCGAGGCGGACAAGCTCCGCAAGGCGATGGGCAAGAAGCAGATCGCCGTGATGATGGAGCTCAAGGACAAGTTCATGAAGCAGGGCATGGCGAACGGCCATCCCGAGAAGACCCTGGACAAGATCTGGAAGGACTGGGAGAAGTTTGCCCAGTACGCCTTCAACAAGTCCCACGCGACCTGTTATGCCTGGGTGAGTTACCAGACGGCCTGGCTGAAGTGCCACTATCCGAGCGAGTTTTTCGCGGCGAACCTCAGTTGCAACCTGGACAAGGCGGACGAGATCAAGAAGATCATGGGCGACTGCATGTCGCACAAGATCAATGTCCTGACGCCGGACGTCAACGAGTCGGTGTCGCATTTCTCGGTCAACCGGAAGGGCGACATCCGTTTCGGCCTCGGCGGCATCAAGGGCTTCGGCTCCAACGTGGTGGACGTGATCCTTGCGGAGCGCGCCGCCCACGGGGAGTACAAGGATGTGTATGATTTCGTGGAGCGGGTGCCGGTCGTCAACCGCCGTGCGCTGGAGTGCCTGGTGTATGCCGGTGCGCTGGATTCGTTCGGATACAAGCGGACGCAGTTCTTCCTGCCCGGGACGAGCGGGGACCTGTTTATCGACGAGCTGGCGCGCTACGCCGACCTGTACCGCAGGGATACCGTGGATGCGTCGAGTTCCCTGTTCGGGGACGTGGAGGAGATGAAGCCGGTGCGGCCGGTGATGCCTTCCCCGCCCGAGGAGGAGAACGTGCTGACGCTGCTCCAGAAGGAGAAGGAGCTGGTGGGGACTTACATTTCGTCCCATCCGCTGGACCGCTACCGCTTCGAGATCGAGCAGTTTACGACGGGTGAGCTGCTGGGTCTGGAGACGCTGATCGAGGAGTGTGACCGGACGCGGAAGCCCCGCAAGGTCTCATACGCCGGGATCGTGACGGACGTGAAGGACCTGACGGCGCGCAACGGCAAGCCGTTCGGGCGGGTCACGCTGGAGGATTTCAGCGGACCGTATGAGATTTCCCTGTTCAGCAAGGATTATGAGGCGTTCCGGCCGAAGATCCAGTTGCACACGAGCATCCTGGTGAAGGGGGAGATCCGGGAGCGTTATGTGGTGAAGCAGGAGGACCGGGCGCAGGGGAAGACGGCACCATTCGAGTTTAAGGTGAGTGACGTGTCGCTGTTGGGCAACGTGACGGAGTCGGCTTTGTCGGCGATTACCCTGAACGTGATGGCGGGGCAGGTCGATGCGGCGTTCCGAAAGGAGTTGGTGAAGTTGTTGCAGTCGTACAAGGGGGAGATTCCGCTGAAGCTTTATATCGTGGATCCGAAGTTGGATTACAAGATCGAGTTTAAGTCGAAGAAGTATAAGGTGCGGGTCTGCACGGAGTTCATCTACGACCTGGACCGGCTGGGGATCCCGTACACGATTTCCCGGAAATAGTTGCTACCGCTATCTGACTTCCAGGATGCGGCCGTTGTCTTTGGCGGCGGCTTCTTTCCATTTTTCGGTGTAGCCGGGCTGCTCGAGCTTTTCGGGGGAGCCGGCGTGGTACTGGGAGTGGAGGAAGGAGCCGTCTTCGTCCTGGGCCTTGATGTTGCCGTCGATGAATTTGACGAGGAGCAGTTCTTCGAGTTTGACCCATTCGTTGAATTGCTTCTGGGCCGTATTGACGCTGAATTGGGTCAGTTCGCGGCGGATCTTGCGGATGGCACGCTTGCTGCCGGGATGCTTGGCGTTTTTGTTATAGATCGCGAGCATCTTGGCGTCCTGGGCGGCGACGGCTTCTAGCTGGGCGTTTTCGAAATCGTCGATGGCTTTGCGCACGACGGGTTCCATCCGGTCGTACATCTTGTAGCAGGCGTTGGCGACGCGGTTATTGATCCAGAAGGAGGCGGTGGGGGAGTAGTGCAGGAGGTCGCCGTTGCCGACGCGGAAGCAGTCGGGGACTACGTTGGTGGAGGCGTAAATCGGTGTCAGATAGGAGGTTGCGGCATCGTCGCAGCCGAACCAGTCGAGGCCGCCGATCTCGTCGGGCAGCCAGCCGCGGGCCTGGGCAACGAACCAGAAGCCGGTCTGCTGGGTGGCGATGGCGCGCTCGTTGAGGTATTCCTTGCCGTCATATTTGAAATGCATCGGGCGCCAGCGGTAGGGGAGGGCGTTGCCGCCCGCGCCGGCATCCACGCGCATATCCATCGGGGTGCCTTCGAAGTGGTCGCGCATCACGTCCGCCACATCCTTGACGCTGATGCCCCGGGAAGGCTTGACGAAGAGGGGCATTTCGCCCTTAAGGTCGTATCCCATTGCATAGTCGAGCCAGTCCGTGGCGGGGGCGGTGACCTCCTCTCCGGCCTCGTTCATATAGGTGAACTGCCCGTCGCAGAGGATGTTGAAGGCGCTCCAGACGCGGGCGTCGCAGGCACGCGCGCCGCCGAAGTCCAGGGGATTGTAGGCGTCCCGGAAAGAGAAATCAGCATCCTCGCCTTCGAACCATCCCATCTTGCGCGCGAAACTGATCACGTCCGGGGCGAAGAGGCAGTTGTCGGGATCGTCCTGGGGGAAACGCGTGATGCGGGACTGGTTGGCGTGGGCGCAGATATAGCCGTCGGGCACGCGGCGCGCCACCCACACGATGCCTTTTTCATCCTTGCCCTTGCCGATGAGGTCCATGACCCAGACCTCGTCCGGGTCGGCGATGGAGAAACTTTCGCCCTCGGAAGGATAGCCGTACTCGTTGGCCAGGGCCACGATGGTCTCGATGGCTTCCCGCGCCGTGCGGGCGCGCTGCAGGGTGATATAGATGAGGGATCCGTAATCCATGATGCCGGCCGGGTCGGCCAGTTCCTCGCGCCCGCCGTAGGTCGTCTCGCCGATGATGAGCTGGTGCTCGTTCATGTTGCCCAGGGTCTGGAAGGTGCGGGCGACCTGCGGAATCTTACCCAGGGGCTTGTAGGTGTCCCATTCCGTGATATCCAGCATCGCGCCGGGGGCCCATTTCGCGGCTTTTTGGAAGTAGAGTTCGCCGAAGAGCCAGTGGGAGTCGGCGGCGTAGGAAACCATGCAGGAACCGTCCTTGCTGGCGCCCTTTGTGACGAGGACGTTGGTGCAGGCATCGGATTTGCTGGTAAGGAAAAGCGCCGGGACGCAAAGCAGCAGGCAGAGGATCAGATTTCTTCTCATGGGTTGAAAGTTGTTGTTTTGGCTTTATTTGTTTAATTTTGCGAGTTATCCGCGTGTAGGATACAAAGCTAAAAAATTTTTGAGAGTATGAAAAGGTTGTTCACGCTGATGGCGGCGATTTGTGCCTTGGCCGCCCTTCCGCTTTTCGCCCAGGGCCCGATGAGCCCGGAAGAGCAGGAGAAGGCGTTGTACGAGAACATCGACAAGGAGATCGAGCGGCAGACCACGGTCCTGGACCTGGCCGACTGGCAGATCTTTATGATCGACTCGACCCTGACCCACGATTACAAGGCGATGGCGGCGGATCTCGACGCGCTGCGCCTGTCCAAGGTGTCCAACCCTACGGCCTATATGACGGCGCAGGACAAGTGGATGGAGGCCATCCACCAGTCCTATCTCCGCATCCTGAACGAGGAGCAGAAGGCCAAATATCTCAAGGGTGGCGCCGCCCGGGCCAAGAAGGCGCGTGACAAGCGGGCCGAGAAAGCGCTGGCCGCCGAACAGAAGAAAAAATAAGCACCTATGAAAAGAGAAGATATCGAGCGCATTGTCGCCGAGCTGAATGAACTGAAGTGCAAGACCAAGAAGGAGGTCGAGGAGGCCCGGATCCGTTTCCTGGGCAAGAAGGGCGAGGTGACCCGCCTGTTCGACGAGTTCCGCGAGCTGGACAAGGAGTTCAAGAAGGAGTTCGGCAAGGCGCTGAACGAGCTGAAGCAGAGTGCGACGGCGAAGATCGAGCAATTGAAGGAAAGTGTCGGTTCCGCTGCTTCCGAGGAGGGTCCGAAGCAGGACCTTTCGATGCCGGGCGACCCGTATGAGCTGGGCTCGCGCCATCCGGTGTCGATCGTGCGTCAGCAGATCGTGGACATTTTCCGCAAGTTCGGCTACGACGTGGCCGAGGGTCCGGAGATCGAGGATGACTACCACGTGTTCGAGGCCCTGAATTTCCCTCCGAACCATCCCGCCCGTGACATGCAGGACACGTTCTTCATATCGGCCGGGCATCTCAATCCGCTCCTGCTTCGGACGCATACGTCCAGCGTGCAGGTGCGCACGATGGAGAAGATGTCGCTGCCGATCCGTGTCGTGTGCCCGGGCCGCGTGTTCCGCAACGAGGCGATCAGCGCCCGCGCGCATTGCATCTTCCACCAGATCGAGGGCTTGTACATCGATGAGAATGTGACTTTCGCGGATCTGAAGCAGGCGCTGCTGCTGTTTGCGCGCGAGATGTTCGGTCCGGAGACGCAGATCCGGATGCGGCCTTCGTATTTCCCGTTCACGGAGCCGTCCACGGAGGTGGATGTGAGTTGCAACATTTGCAAGGGCAAGGGTTGCAACGTGTGCAAGGGCACGGGTTGGCTGGAGATCCTGGGGGCCGGCATGGTGGATCCGAACGTGCTGGAGGCTTCGGGGATCGATTCGAAGAAGTACAGCGGGTTCGCGTTCGGCATGGGGCTGGAGCGGATCGCGATGCTGAAGTGGCAGGTGAATGACTTGCGGCATTATTTTGAGAATGACATGCGTTTCCTGAGTGAGTTCAGGACGGCGCCGGAGGTCTAGGCTATGCGCAGGACCTTCACATTTGCAGGGACAGGCGGCCTTTTGTGCTGCCTGCTTTTGTTTTGCATGCTTCCTGCATGGGCAGGGGTCGGGCATCCCAGGGCACTCTCGGATGCAGGAACGAACCCTGTCGGGGAATGCATCCGCGAATGCCCTGGCACACCCGACTCCTGCGACGATGCGCTCACTTGGCCTGTCATAGCCGGCCTAGACCGGCTATCTCCCGAAATAGGTTGGACCCTGACTCAGAGTGATTTTTCCGGCAGGTATTTCAGTGTGCCGGTGGCGAACGGGTGCCTCGGATTGATGCCGGGGAAGGGGCCGATGAGCATCAAGAGCGTGATGCTGTCGAACGTATATGACGGGCATCGGCGGCACGGGGTAAGCCGGATCGCGACGGGGCCGAATCCTTTCGGCCTGGAGCTCCGCGTGGACGGGGTGGCGGTCAGCGATTCGATCGTTTCGGACCGGGTGCAGACGCTGGATATGCGGCGGGCCTGGTTCGGGGACCGTTTCACCGTGGACGGCAAGGCGGTGGTGAACTGGGAATTGCGGGCGCTGCGCGAGCTCCCGTATGTCGGGCTGGCCAGCGTGGAGGTCCGGGCATTGCGGGACGTGCGCCTGAGCGTGGAGGGGCGGATTATGCCGCCCAAGTCTTTCGTTCAGCTGGATTCCAGCGTCATCCGGCAGCCCATCGAGGAGGCGCGTTATCAGATCCGCCGCCTGCGGGGCGAAACGCCGCAGCGGGGCGTGCTGCTGTGCGCGGCCGCGGCGACCTTCACCGACGGGGGCACGATGCCTGCCGATACCTTGCTGCGGGCGGGGTCCACGCTGCGTTTCCACATTCTGGGCAGCCTGGTGCCGGGGACGGATTTCGCCGACCCGTGGAATGAGGCGGAGCGTTTCGTGATCTATGGCTTGGGCGAGGGCCCGGAGCGCCTGGTCGCACGCCACGAGGCGCTGTGGGATGAGCTCTGGCAGGGCGACATCCGCATCGAAGGCGACCCGGAGGCGCAGACCTTCGCGCGCGCCGCGCTCTATCAATTGTATTCCAACGCCCGGGAGGGGCGGGCGGCCAGCATTCCGCCCTTCGGGCTGTCCGACCGCGAGTACTGCGGCCATATTTTCTGGGACTCCGAGCTCTGGATGTATCCGCCGATGCTGTTCCTCAACGAAGGCATCGCGCGTTCGATGGTGGATTACCGTGTCCGGCTGCTTCCGGGGGCGCTGCGCAAGGCGGCGTGCTACGGGTACCGGGGGGCGATGTTCCCTTGGGAGAGCGACGATACGGGGGACGAATCCTGCCCGACCAACGCGCTGACAGGGACGTTCGAGCACCATATCTCTTCGGATGTGGCGATCGGGGCGTGGAATTATTACCGGATGACGGGGGACCGCGAATGGCTCGCGTCCGAGGGATGGCCATTGCTGAAGGCGGTGGCGGATTTCTGGCTGAGCCGGGTGGAGTGGAATGCCGACGGGTCTTGCTCGATCCGGGGGGTCGTGGGGGCGGATGAGTTCGCGCACCACGTGACGGATAATGCGTTCACGAACGCTTCGGCGGTCGTGGCGCTGAAGGCGGCTTGCGCTGCCGCAGAGATTGTTTCCGGCCAGGTTCCGGCCGAGTGGGAAAAAGTCGCTTCCGGGTTGCGGATTTTGCAGCGGGAAGATGGCGTCACGGATGAGTATGAGGGCTATGACGGGCGGACGGTCAAGCAGGCGGATGTCAATCTGCTGGCTTATCCGCTGCAGGTGGTGACCGATCCTTCCGCGATCCGGCGCGATCTGGAATACTACGAGCCCCGCATCCATCCCCACGGTCCTGCGATGTCCCAGGCCATCCTGGCCCTGGAATGGGCCCGGTTGGGGGAGGGCGAGAAGGCTTGGCAACTATATCAAAAGGGCCTGGAAGGCCACCTGCACGGTCCCTTCCTCGCTTTCAGCGAAACCGCCGGGCACGGCGACACTTGTTTCATGACGGGCCTGGGCGGCTTCCTGCAGCTCTTCATCAACGGCTTCTGCGGCCTGGAACTGACCGACTGCGGCGTCGTCCAGCTGCCGGCCGCCCTGCCGCCGCATTGGAAGCGCATCACCGTCACGGGCGTGGGCCCGGAGCGTAAAACCTATACCAACACGGGCAAATGAAGCAGAAATCTTTCCGATACTGGCAGTGGCGGACGCTGATCGTGCTGATGATCGGCTATGCCTGCTATTATTTCCTGCGGAAGAACTTCAGTACGGCCATCCCGGCCATGGAAGCGACCCTGGGCTTGAGCAAGGCCCAACTGGGCGCCTTCCTGACGGCCAACGGGATCGTGTACGGCATCAGCCGTTTCGTCAACGGCATCATCGCCGACCGGGCCAACAAGCGCCGGATGATGACCCTCGGCCTGCTGCTTTCGTGCGCCATCAGCCTGCTGATCAGTTTTTCGCCCAAGTTCAACGGTTTCCTGCATCTGCTGGACGCGGAGGGGAAGGCGACGGTCGGATTGGTCTATCTGATCGGCTCGCTGTGGGTCCTCAACGGCTATGTCCACGGGATGGGCTACCCGCCTGTATCCAGCCTGATGGCGCATTGGTTCCGGCCGAAGGAGCTGGCGACCAAGCAGAGCCTCTGGAACGCATCCCATTCCCTGGGCGCCGGGGCCGTCGTGGCCTTGTGCGGCTGGCTGCTGTCGCGTTTCGGTTACAGCGCCTGGAACCTGTGTTTCGTCATTCCGGCGGCGATCGCGTTCGTCGGGGCCATCATCACCTACTTCGGACTGCGGGAGACGCCGTCCGAGCTGGGTTTCCCGGAGGTGGAGGAACTGGAGCGGATCGAACGGGGGGAGATCAGCGTGGCGGAGGCGGAAAAGGAGCCGGAGATGTCCGCGCAGGAGTTCCGCCGTTTCGCGATGCACATGGTGTACCGCAACCCGCACGTGTGGGTGTCCGGACTGACCAATTTCAACGTATACGTGATCCGGCTGGCGATCCTGGACTGGGGCACCACGATCCTGACGCAGTACCGGGGACTGGATATCGGACTGGCGGCCAGCATCGTGGCGGGGTCCGAACTGATCGGCGGCGTGCTGGGTTCCGCCATCGCAGGCTGGCTGACCGACCGGGTGTTCCACCACCGGGTGTTCCGCTGCGGGGCGATCTGCACCATCCTGGCGACGCTTTGCCTCTTCCTGTTCTGGCGGCTTCCTGCGGGCGCGTCCTGGGTGTGGAATGCTGTTCTGATCATCCTGAGCGCCTTCTTCGTGTACGGGGTCTCCGGCCTCTGCGGCATCGGCGCTTCCAAGTATGCGACCAAGAAGGCGGCGGCTTCTTCCAACGGATTCGTCGGCATCATCGCCTACGTGGCGACCGTCCTGTCCGGCTTCGGTTTCGGCGTGCTGGCCGACAACCCCAAGCTCGGCTGGGACGCCGTCTTTATCGTGACGCTGTCTATCGGCGTCGTGGGAACGATCGTCCAGGCCCTCTTCTGGAATGCGCCGGAGGACGGCTATCCCCGGAAACACGCCTACGAGCAGCGTGGCGAGTAATTACTAAAAAGATAAGAATATGAAAGGTTTGATTGTCAGGCTATCGGCCGCCACGGCCCTTTTGATGCTGCCGGCTGCTTTCCGGCCGGTTTCCGCGCAGGAAGTCTGGACCGCGGATCAGCAGAAGGCCGCACAGACTGCGGCGCGTACGACCGTCAATTATGACGAGTCCGCCGTCCTTCCTTATACGTTGGAGGATCCGTTGCGTTTCGCCGACGGGCGCAAAGTCCGCAGCCGCAAGCAGTGGCCGGCCCGCCGGCAGGAAATCCTGGACATTTTCCAGCGGGAGATGTACGGGCAGATGCCGCCCGCATCGGAGATCTTCACCGAGGTGGTGGAAGAGGGGCCGACGCTGGCGGGCTTCGGGACCCGCAGGCAGCTGCGGATGTGGTTCCGGCCCGACAAGACCGGGCCGAAGGTGGACTGGCTGATCGTGACGCCCAATCACGTGCAGGGGCCCGTCCCCGTGATCATGCTGCTCAATTACGGCGGCAACCACGAATTCCTTTTCGACGAAGAGATCCTGGTCACGGACGCCTGGATGCGGGAAAAGCGCGGGCGCGACGGCAACCGGGCTTCCGCCGAAACGCGGGGGCGCTACAACCGGGACGGGGACCGCTATGTGTATCCCGTGGGTATGCTGGTCTCGCGCGGGTATGCCGTGATGACGGCTTGCTATTGCGAGATTTCGCCGGACCCGGACCCTAAGGAAGTGGATGAGGACGGCGTAATCCTGCAGGACCGTTTCGCCTATACGGGCGTTTTCGACCTCTGGGGCGAGCGTGACGAGACGCGCGACGACAACACGACGGCGCTGGGCGCCTGGGCTTGGGGCCTGATGCGCGGCATGGACTGGATCGAACAGGATCCGCTGCTGGATGCGTCCCGCGTGGTGCTGACTGGCTGCTCGCGTCTGGCGAAGGCGGCCTTGATCGCCGGGGCCTACGACGAGCGTTTCCCGCTGACCGTGCCGGTGCAGACGGGCGGAGGCGGCGTGCCGCTGGCCAAGCGCAATTATGGGGAAACGATCTCGACGGAAGTGGCCGCGTTCCGGCACTGGTACTGCCGGGCCTACGATAAATACGCCGGCCACACGGATGAGATGCCCTTCGATCAGCACCTGCTGCTGAGTTGCATCGCGCCCCGGGCGTTGCTGGTGGAGGGTTTCGACGGGGGATGGTTCGACACCAAGGGCGAATTCTTGTCGCTGCAGGCGGCGGCGCCGGTGTGGAAGTTCCTTAGGCAGCCCGCCCTGCCTCGCCGGGTGAGCTGGCCGGACGATTATGACCTGTCGGCCGTGGGTCCGGTCATCGGCTATGTGCGCCGGGACCAGCAGCACGGCATTTCGGCCATAGACTGGACCTGGATGCTGGATTTCGCCGACCGGCTCTGGGCGCGCTGACAAAAAACAGAGAAAAAATTTGCAATAATGGAAATTGTGACTACCTTTGTAGTCCCAACGCGGAAATAGCTCAGTTGGTAGAGCGCAACCTTGCCAAGGTTGAGGTCGCGGGTCCGAATCCCGTTTTCCGCTCCAAGCCACCCTGCGGGGTGGCTTTTCGCGTAAAACGAGCGATGATATCCAATACCGAGAAACCTTCTTCCTACGACCATCTGGAAACGATGTCGACGGGCGATATCCTCCTGGCCATCAATGCCGAGGATGTTACCGTGCCCGTGGCGGTGGGCAAGTGCATCCCTCAAATCACCACCCTGGTGGACGGCATCGTGGACCGGATGAAACGGGGCGGCCGGGTCTTTTACCTGGGTGCCGGGACCAGCGGGCGCCTGGGCGTCACGGACGCGTCGGAGATCCCGCCGACCTATGGTGTCCACGACAAGTTCATCGGCATCATCGCCGGAGGTGACGGGGCGCTCCGGGAAGCCGTGGAAGGCGCCGAAGACGATCCCGAGCAGGGCTGGAAAGACATCCTTGCCTTTCATCCCGTCCCCGAAGACAGCGTCGTGGGCATCTCCGCATCCGGCGGAGCCCCCTACGTCGTCGGCGCCTTGAAGAAGGCGCGCGCGGCCGGCCTGCTGACCGCCTGCGTCTGCTGCAACAAGGGATCCCGGGCCAGTCGCGCGGCGGAAATCCCCATCGAGGCCGTCGTTGGCCCGGAATTCGTCACCGGGAGCACGCGGATGAAATCCGGCACCGCCGCCAAACTGATCCTGAACATGGTCTCCACGGCCGTGATGATCCACCTCGGGCACGTCAAGGGCAACCGCATGGTGGACATGCAGCTGACCAACGCCAAACTCGTGGACCGGGGCACCCGGATGATTCTCGACGAAACCGGGCTGGACGATTACGAAACAGCCCGGAACCTGCTCCTTCGATTGGGCTCGGTCCGGGCTGCCGTAGACAGTCTCAAGGCTTAGCGCATCAATTCGCAGCCGGTGCGAGGGTGATTTCTCCCAGATAATAGCGCTTATGGCCGTCGTCCCCCTTGTAGGGCAGGGCGAGGGTGGGGGAGCCGTAGGCCGTGCCGACGGAGAAATACAGTTCCGCCTTGCCGGTGGGGCAGGTCCGGGAGAAGGAGCCGAACGAGTCCGTGAAAACCCGCGCGACCGTGAACTCCAGGTCCCGCCGGAACGGGATGCCTTCGCCGGGGGCGTCCACCCCCAGATCCTTGACGTTGAATTCCGTATCGACCAGCACGGCGAGGATGCCTCCCTTCTTGTCCTTGATGGTAAAGCAAGGATAGCCGCCGCCATAGCAAGGCGCGACGCCCTGGTTCTTCCAGGCGCTCTTGATGTGGAAGGGCTCGTTGAGCCGGATCTCCGACGGCCACTCGGCTTCCGTCAGGTTGATCCGGTACCCGATCCGCCGGTTGATCCGCTCGATGACGTCCCTGTTGGCCTCCAGCAATTCCCGCGGCCACCAGTGGATTGAGAGCAGGGAGGCGTGGTACTCCTCCACGGCCTTGAGCAGGAGTTCGGGATCCCAGGCCTTGAACTTCATGCTGATGCCGTAGTGCTCGTGTTCCAGGATGACGGGCAATTCCGGCCAGAAGAGCTGGGCCATCCCGCCGTGGTACCAGGAGTCCGGCGGATTCATCACCAGGATGCTGTCGTCCTTGATCGTCACGCCCTGGGACTTGGCGTAATCGGTGATGGGGAAGCGGGCCCGCCGGTCATTGTGCCCGGCATAGTCGTCCGAAATGCAGAGTTGCGTCTTCTTGAAATGGCGGGTGTAGATGTCGATGATCCGCTTCTGGCTCTCGAAACCCCAGGTGCGGCCGTGGGTCGGGGTCGTGCGGACCGTATGGCCCTCGCCCCACATGCCGTAGGCGCCGATGGCCATGAAAGCGACCGCCGGATCGCCGTCGTAACGCTCGGCCAGCTTTTCGACCAAGTGCTCCACGGCGGCCAGGAAGACGGGATCGTCGTAATCGACCTCCGTGAAACCGCCGATCTCATAGTATTTCGCGCCCTCGTCGAACACCCACTGCGGCGTGCCCTGGCGCATCCAGTTCTCGGTGGCAGTGATGCAGAAGGCAACCTGCCGCCCCGTTTCCAGCCAGCGCTGCGCCGGCGTGTCGATGATCTCCCAGTTGAACTTGCCCTTCTCCGGCTCCAGGAAACTCCAGGGCAGGCGCAGGAACACGGTGCTCATCCCGGGGAAATCCTCCACGATGTCGGAAGGCGCCAGTTTCGAGCCATAGTTGTCCAGGACGTTGGAATAATAAAACAGCATCCAGCCCATCCCGGGGTTGACCAGGGCCTGGCCGTTGTCTTTCGGTTCAACTTTCTTGTCCTGGGCGGCCGTCGGGACGGTCAGGGCAAGGCAAAGCAGGCACGCGGCCGCAAAAGCGAATCTTTTCATATCGGTCGTCATTTTAAATATTCTGTCAGCCAAACGTAGGAGCCGGCGGTCCAGCCGAGCATCGTGGGCATCTTGTATTCGTCGCCGACGTTGAGGTTGCCCTCGTCGACGTTGTATTTCTCCCAAAGCGTCCCGGTCTGGTCATAGCTGTCCGTCAGCAGGTCCACATAGTGCCGGGCGATGCGGCGGGCATCTTCCTTATAGCCATAGCGGTCGAGGCCGCGCACGGTCACGTACTGCAGCGGCGCCCAGCCGTTGGGATAGGACCATTGGTACACGAAGGGATAATCGCCCTTCGCGCAGGCGGAAATGCCGTGGGGATATTCCAGGACGTCCAGGGACCGCACGATCCCGCGGGCGTCCCGGCGCGACACGGCGCCGCCCATCAGCAGGAAGAAGGGGGCAGCGGAAACGACGTCCCCGCGCTCGCCGGTCACATAATCATAATCGTACCAAAGGCCGTCGGAAGGATCCCGGAAGTACTTGCGCATCAGGTGCTTGCGGTGCCGGGCGGCCTTGTTCCACCGACGCACGGCGCTCCGGTCGCCCAGGATACGGGCGAAATGGGCGAAGTTCCGTTCATAGATGTACAGCAGGGCGTTCAGGTCCACCGGGCAGTAGTTCTCGCACTTGCCCTTGAAGCGGGGCGTGAAGTCCCAGCACTCCGCCTCGGAGATGTAGTGCGAGCCTACGCGCAGGGAGTCTTCGCGGCTGAAACCCTCCAGCGTGAAGCCTTCGCCGAAACGCCCCTTGACCAGGCGCAGGAAGTCCATCTTCTCTTGGTCGGAGGCCTCGTTGCTGTCGTGGTTCAGTCCGCAGGGCGTCCTCCGGTCGCGCATCCAGAAAGCGTATTCCTTCTCCAGGGAAGGCAGGATGCCTTTCAGCCAGTCGAGATCCCCGGTCGCCTCATAGACCTGCCGAACCATCAGGGAGAAGACCGGCGGCTGGGAGCGGTTGAGGTAGAAGGTGTTGCTGCCGTTGAGGATCTTGCCGAAACGCTCCACCATCCAGGCGAGGTTCTCGGTGTTCATGCGCGCCTGGTCCACGAGACCGTCGAATATCAGGCCCTCGTTGGTGAAGAAAAGGTCCCAGTAATACAGTTCCTGGAAGCCCCCGCTCACGCTCGGAACGGTGTAGGGCTGGGGCATGCCGATGTGGCTCCCGGCGTCGTCCGGGCGGAAGCGTATGCTCTTTTCCCAGGAATCGCGGATGAAGGCGCGCGTCTCCTTTTCCCCGGCCCGGGCCGGGATGGCGAGGAGAAGGAGCAGGAGGAGGACGGTCTGTCTCATGGGGTCTGGAATTCGGTCCAGGTGCCGAAGGGCAGGCCCTTGCCGGGCGCGCGCTTCAACTTTTCACCGTCGAAACGGACGTGGCGTACGACGCGCCCGTCGTATTCCCGGATCCAGGTCTCGAAACCCTTCTGCCCTTCGCGGAGCACGAACATGCGTCCGCCCGGGGGCAGGTGGTTGTAGACCGTGTTGCCACCGGAATAGCGCCCGTAAGTCAGGGCGATCCCGTGGTAGATGGCGATATAATCACTGTCGTGCGCGTGTCCGCACGAGGTCCCGATCACGCTGCCGGACTCGTGCATTGCGGCGAACATGCCCGAATTGAACACGCCGCCGCCATTGTTCTCGCCCCGGGCGCCCTCGGTGTGCTCGGCGTCGAACTGCCGCCAGCGCGGGTTGTCCCGCGAGACCCAGGCGTCGATGTATTCCAGCAGTTCGATGTGGAAGAAGGCGAGCGAAGGCGCGACCCGGCCGTCTTCCGCCGTGCGGGCCTTGCAGCAGTCGAGCAGCCACTGGATCTGCTCGCGGGTGAACCAGGAATAATACCGCCTGCCCTCCATGAAGACATAGTCATTCGAATCCATGCAGAAGAGGTAGAAGGGCGCCGCGCCGGGGGTCGGGTCGCCCGAGCAGGAAAGGATGGGGAGTTCGAGGTCCGCGAGTTCCCCCTTGTCGTTGAGGCGGTTGAGGGTGTTCCGGCCCTCGGCATACAGGCCCGACATGAAGGGACGGTCCATGCCGCTCTCGGCGTCGTGGTTGCCATAGACGACAACCCAGGGCGTATCCAGGCTGTCGAGGAAAGGGACCAGCCGCCGCAGCACCGGCTCGCCCTTCCCGAAGGTGACGATGTCGCCGGTGATGACGACCAGGTCCGGATCCTCCAGGGCCACGAGGCCGCGGATTTCCTCACGGACCTTGGCCTCCTCGTCCGGGAACTTGTCCCGCAGGTGCAGGTCCGTCAGTTGGAGGAGACGGAACGTGCTGTCCGCGCGGAACTGCAGGCTGGGGTACTCCCGTTGTGGTTTTTCTGCCTGGGCAGGCTGTTTCTTGCGGTCTTTGGCCGGTGCGCTCACGGCCAGGGTCAGGGCGAGCAGGATCGCAAAAATGTCGGGGATGCGTTTCATGTGCCTAAAGTTACCGCATCCCCGGCAGAATCGCAAGAGTTGGGGCGAATCAGTTGCGCAGCAGCACCTTGCCGTCGGCGGCGTCGGCGGTGATGGCGGAGTCCTTGCGGACGGATCCGTCCAGGATGGCGGTGGCCAGTTGGTTGACCAGTTCGCGCTGGATCAGGCGCTTCACCGGGCGGGCGCCGTAGTCGGGGTCGTAGCCGTGCTCGGTCATGTAGTCCTCGAAGGCGGGGGTCCAGGTCAGGGTCACGCCTTCCTTGTCGAGCATGCTCTGGAGGATGCCCATCTGGATGCGGACGATCTCGCGGATGTCCTCGCGCGACAGCTGGTCGAAGGTGATGATCTCGTCGATTCGGTTGAGGAATTCCGGCCGCATCGTCAACTTCAGCTCCTCTTCCTTCGCGTTGGACGTCATGATCAGGATGGTGTTCTTGAAGTCCACCGTCCGGCCCTTGTTGTCGGTCAGACGGCCGTCGTCCAGGACTTGCAGCAGGACGTTGAACACGTCCGGATGCGCCTTTTCGATCTCGTCCAGCAGGATGACGGAATAGGGCTTGCGCCGTACCGCCTCGGTCAGCTGGCCGCCCTCGTCATAGCCCACGTAGCCCGGAGGCGCGCCCACCAGCCGGCTGACGGTGTGCCGCTCCTGGTATTCGCTCATGTCGATGCGCGTGATCAGGTTCTCGTCATTGAAGAGGAATTCGGCCAGCGCCTTCGCCAGCTCGGTCTTGCCCACGCCGGTCGTGCCGAGGAAGAGGAACGAACCGATCGGGCGCTTCTCGTTGCTCAGGCCCGCGCGGTTGCGGCGGACGGCGTCGGACACGGCGCTGATGGCCTTGTCCTGGCCCACGACCCGCTTGTGCAGGGCGGCTTCCATCCGCAGGAGTTTGTCCTTCTCGCTTTCCAGCATCCGGCTCACGGGGATGCCCGTCCAGCGGGCCACGACTTCCGCGATGTCCTCGGGCGTGACGGACTCGTTGATGATCGGGTCCTTGATCTGGGATTGGCGAGCGGTCAGCTCATCGATGCGCTTCTGCGCCTCCGCAACGCGGCCGTAGCGGAGTTCCGCCACGCGTCCGTAGTCGCCGCTGCGCTCCGCGATCGCCGCCTGGTTCTTGTATTCCTCGATATCCTGGCGGGCCTTCTGGAGTTCGCGCAGGATGTCCTTTTCCTCGTCCCAGCGCTTCATCAGGCCGGCGCGCTGCGTTTCGAGGTCCTTCAGCTCGGCGTCGATCTTCTCCATCTTGAGAGATACGCCCTCGCGCTTGATGGCTTCCTTCTCGATCTCGAGCTGGCGGATCTTGCAGTTGAGGTCGTCGATGGGCTCGGGGACCGAATTCATCTCCAGGCGCAGCTTGGACGCGGCCTCGTCCACGAGGTCGATGGCTTTGTCCGGGAGGAAACGGCTGGTGATGTAGCGGTGCGAAAGGTTGACGGCAGCGATCAGGGCGTCGTCTTCGATGCGCACGCGGTGGTGGTTCTCATATTTCTCCTTCAGGCCGCGCAGGATGGCGATCGACTCGGCGGGCGTAGGCTCGTCGATCATCACCTTCTGGAAACGGCGCTCGAGGGCCTTGTCGGTCTCGAAGTACTTCTGGTACTCGTCCAGGGTGGTCGAGCCGATGGTGCGCAGTTCGCCGCGCGCGAGCGCGGGCTTCAGGATATTGGACGCGTCCATCGCGCCGCTCGAGCGCCCCGCACCCACGAGGGTGTGGATCTCGTCGATGAAGAGGATGATCTCTCCGGCGCTGTCCACCACTTCCTTGACGACGCCCTTCAGGCGCTCCTCGAATTCGCCCTGGTACTTGGCGCCCGCGATCAGCGAACCCATGTCCAGGGAATAGATTTTCTTGCTCTTGAGGTTCTCGGGGACGTTGCCGTCCACGATCTTTATCGCTATGCCTTCGGAGATGGCCGTCTTGCCGACGCCCGGCTCTCCGATGAGGATCGGGTTGTTCTTGGTCCTGCGGCTGAGTATCTGCAGGACTCTGCGGATCTCCTCGTCGCGGCCGATGACCGGGTCGAGGCTTCCCTTGGCCGCCAGCTCACAAAGGTTGGTGGCGTACTTGCTCAGAAATTCAGTCTTGTTTTCCATAATCAACTCCTTGTATAAAAAAACGCTTGCCCCCAAATGAGAGCAAGCGTAGATGCGTCAAATTATGTTCCAGCCCCTCGGGACTGACAATCTGGCAGAGCCTTTTACTGGGCCGGAGTCTCGGCGGGAGCGGCGGGAGCTTCCTGGACCGGAGCGGTCGGGAACTCGGGCTGCTGGTCGGGGACCACGTTCTCGATGTCGTTGGAGAGGTCGATCTGGGTACCGTTGGTGCCGGTGGTGAAGGACGCGACGACGGCGACGATCACGATGAAAGCGACGAGACCCCAGGTGAATTTCTCCAGGATGTCGGCGGTCTGACGGACGCCGAGCGTCTGGTTGCCGGCGACGAAGTTGCTGGCGAGACCTTCTCCCTTGCCATTCTGCAGCAATACGACCAGGATGAGGAGGATCGCGGCGATGACGATGAGAACGGTCAGGATGGTGAATAGTGCGTTCATATCTTTAACTGTTTAATTTCGTTCGAGTTCGTCCAATTTTTGGATTTGGGCTGCAAAGTAAACATTTTTTTCCGGATATCGCAAGAGCAGCTGGGAATAAATGTATTTCGCCTGCTTGTAGTAGCCCTGGTCCGCATAGATCTGGGCCAGCGTCTCGGTGCAGAAATTCTGCAGGATGTCGTCGTTCTCCGCCTCGGGCTTGGAGGACCGGACCCCCTTGGCGATCTCGGTGAACACGGAGTCGCCGTCCTTGCGCACGTCGTCGTAGGCGTCCTGGGAGAAGAAGTCCCCGCCGAGGGCGCGGACCTTGCGCTTGGGCGCTTCCCGGAGGATCTCCTCGACGTCCTTGTCCCAGTAATCCTTGTCGGAAGTCTCGTTGGCGATCTCGTAGAGCAGCTTGCGCGACCCGATATACAGCGCCGCCTCCGCCCATCCGGCTTCACCCGTGCGGAACTTGCGCTTGGCGAGCTCCACGCGGGCTGCGCTGAACCAAGGGTACAGGGCGATGAGCTCGGTCAGCTCGGCGGTCGGCAGCGATTGGAGTCTTCTCATGGGGCTACCAGTTGGCTACGGTGGCGTTGAAGATTTCGTCCACCAGTTTCTCGATGATTTCCTCGCAGAGACCAGCCTCCACGGCGTCCAGGGACTGCATCGAGTCGTAGTCGGCATAGCCGGAGAAGGACTTCTCGAAGTCGTCCTCGGGGTATTTCCGGTTGGTGAATTCGACTTTGATGGAGACGGTGAGGCGGTTCTGGGCCGCGACTTCGTTGGCGGTAACCGCCGAGGCCCGCACGTCGTAGCTGGTGATCGCGCCGGAGATCTCCATGTCGCCGTCCAGGTCGACCTGTTCCAGGCTGGTCATCTTGCGGAACTGGGTCCGGATTGCCTCAGTCAGGTCGTTGCTCAGCGAGGGGTTGACCCGCTGGGCGGTGTAATCGAAGAGATTGATGGTGATCGTCTTGACGTCCGGCTGGATGGAGGTGCCGGAGAAGGAGTACTTGACGATGCTGCAACCCCAGGTCCCCGCCAGGAAGGCGAGGGCGGCGAGCGCGCGGAGGAGTCTGTGCTTCAGGGTCCGGTTCATGGCCTTATTCTTTGGAAAGTCTGCGGTAAAGGGTGCGCTCCGAGATGCCGAGTTCCGCGGCGGCCAGCTTGCGGTTGCCGTGGTGCTTCTCGAGGGCGCGGCGGATGTTGTCCTGCTCGGTCTTGCGGATGTCCAGGGAGCCGCTTTCGTGTACCTCGCTCTCCTGCCATTCGGCTTCTTCCTCTTCCTCGCGGGAATGGGGAAGGGGCTCCCGGACGGGGGCGGGCACGCCTTCCGGCGCGGCGCCCACGATGCCGCGGGCGGGCTCCCCGCCGCCGTAGACGACCGCTTTCAGCTGGTCTACCTCCTGCTTGAGGTCCAGGATCGCCTTGATCATCATCTGCTTTTCCGTGGGATTCATCGCGTCCTGCTGGGCGGGGCCGGCAAGGACGGGGATGGCGTTGGGATCCTCCTTGGGGAGGTAGCGCGACAGGGTCGCGGCGTCGATCTCCACCCGTTCCGAGAAAGCGGTCAGGGGCTTCGACTCCATCGCGGAGATGCTCTCCGCCGCATTCTTGAGCTGGCGGATGTTGCCCGGCCAGCGGTAGTTCTGGAGCAGGAGGATGGCGTCGTGGCTGAGGTTGATCTTGCAGACGTTGTACTTCTCCGAGAAGTCGGAGGCGAACTTGCGGAACAGCAGGTAGATGTCATCCTTGCGCTCGCGCAGGGCGGGCATCTTGATCTGGATGGCGTTCAGGCGGTAGTAGAGGTCCTCGCGGAACTTGCCCTGCGAGACGGCGTAGTAGAGGTTGACGTTGGTCGCGGCGACGACGCGCACGTCGGTCTTCTGGACCTTGGAGGAGCCGACCTTCATGAACTCGCCGTTCTGGAGCACGCGAAGCAGCATCGCCTGCGTGGAGGCCGGCAGGTCGCCCACCTCGTCGAGGAAGAGCGTGCCGCCGTCGGCTTCTTCGAAATAACCCTTGCGGGACTCGACCGCACCGGTAAAGGCGCCTCTTTCGTGGCCGAAGAGCTCGGAGTTGATCGTGCCTTCGGGCAGGCCTCCGCAGTTGATGGCCAGGTACTTGCCGCTCTTGCGGCGGCTGTTCTGGTGGATGATGCGGGGAAGGTTCTCCTTGCCCACGCCGCTCTCGCCGGAGATCAGGACGGTGAGGTCCGTCGGGGCGACGGCGACGGCGGTCTCGATGGCCCGGTTCAGGGCGGCATCGTTACCGATGATGTCGAACTTGTTCTTTATTCTTTGTAATTCGGTGGTATCCATATAACGTATGTACTGCAAAGTTAGCAAAAGCTTGCAAATAATCGGTCCGGCGATTGAGAAAAAGTATTTTTGTAGTATATTTGTACGATTACAAGCGATCTTTGAATAATTACCATTAATACGTTTATGAAAAAAGCATTGAAAATCGTTCTTGCCGCGGTCGTAGCGATCGCCGCAGTGTCCTGCTCCTCCATCGAGAAGATGGCCAAATTGGCTGAAAACGTCACGGTCGAGTGCGCTCCGTCTCCCCTGGAGGCCATCGCCGGACAAATCAATCCGCTTGTAGCCGTCACCTATCCTGCCGACTACTTCCATCCGAAGGCCACCCTCGAAGTCACCCCCGTCATCGTCTATGAAGGCGGAGAGCAGGCGATGAAGCCCCTCTACTACCAGGGTGAGAAGGTAAAGGACAACTACAAGGTCGTTCCCTCCGACGGCGCCACCGTCAAGGAGAACCTCCACTTCGAGTATGTTCCCGGCATGGAGAAGTCCTACCTGGAGCTGCGCGGTGTCGCGTACCTCAAGGGCCGTTCCGTCGTCCTTCCCGCGAAGCGGGTCGCCGACGGCGTCAACACCACCTATCAGCTGGTCGACCTCGACGGTGAGCTTCCTTACAAGGCCGATGACTACATGGAGGTCATCTCCCAGACCGCCGAAGGCCAGATCCTCTACAACGTCAACTCCGCCGACGTCCGTCAGAACCAGCTCAAGGGTGAATCCATCAAGAACTTCCTGGCTGCCCTCGACGAGATCAACTCCAACTCCCGCAAGACCCTGAAGGGCACCGAGGTCGTGGCTTACGCTTCTCCGGAAGGTGGCCAGAGCCTCAACCGCAAGCTCTCCGACAAGCGCGCCGGCACCGCCGAGAAGGCTTGGGACAAGGTCACCAAGGGCCACGAGGCCGGTGATCCCGAGGTCAAGAGCGTCGGTCAGGACTGGGAAGGCTTCAAGGAGCTCGTCGAAGCTTCCGACATCCGCGACAAGGACCTGATCCTGCGCGTCCTGTCGATGTACAGCGATCCCGCCGTCCGTGAGAGCGAGATCAAGAACATGTCCGAGATCTACAAGGAGCTCAAGGACGAGGTCCTGCCCGAGCTGCGTCGCGCCCGCTTCATCGCCAACGTGGAGTACAAGAACTTCACCCCCGAAGAGCTGCAGACCCTGGTGGACGAGAACATCAGCGTCCTCGATGAGGAGGCGCTCCTGAGGGCCGCCGCCCTGATCAAGGATCCCGCCAAGAAGATCAGCATCTACAAGAAGGCCATCGACAAGTATGACAGCGACCGCGCCCGCTTCAACACCGGTGTCGCGTACCTCGCCCAGGGCAAGACCGCCGAGGCTGCCGCCGCTTTCAACAGGGTTGGCGCCGACGATCCCGACCTGAAGAACGCCAAGGGTGTCGTCGCCCTCCGCAAGGGTGACTATGCTGAGGCCGCCCGCCTCTTCCTTGCCTCCAACAGCGACGAGGCCAAGGTCAACATGGGTGCGCTCAACATCCTCAACGGAAACTACGAGAAGGCCGCTTCCGTCCTCGCCGGTACCAAGGGCTGCAACTCCGCCCTCGCTTACCTGCTCAACGGCCAGCTGGACAAGGCCCAGGATGCCCTGAAGTGCCAGTGCCCGAAGGCCAACTACATCCGCGCCATCATCGCCGCCCGCAAGGGCCAGGTCGCCGATGCGAAGGCTTATCTGGAGAAGGCCTGCAAGGATCCCGAACTTGCCAAGCGTGCCGCCAAGGACATCGAGTTCTCCGGCGTCCTGTAGTCTCCTACAGGCTTGACTGCCAATGAAAAAAGGCGCCCGCGACCGGGCGCCTTTTTGTTGATAACTTTGTTAATTGTAAAACTTTTACTATCTTTGCATCCCCCAAAAAACGGGGG
>JAEEGG010009772.1_pt1 | contig 21388 bp, 17 predicted proteins | sample 9134161 | NCBI WGS metagenome assembly JAEEGG01 (sample SAMN16246543, study PRJNA631951) | gut metagenome | biome: gut microbiome; feature: rumen; material: CR-attached | host: Bos | place: Iran: Karaj | collected 2018-10
CATGAGATCGGTAGGCATGGGGATCAGTCTGTTGAAATCGAAAGTGCCGGGACCGGAGACGTCCTCGTCTTCCGTTTTCGGATCGTACATCACGGCCTCCATGATCTCCTTCGCTCTCTCATCGGAGCAGTCGAAGTAGATCCTGTTCATAACATGATTAGGCATCGTTTCACCTCCGTCAGGTCAGCGTCGGGCCGACAGTCTCGAAGCTCGCCGCGTTTTTCTCGCTTGCGATCTCTTCCTGATTGAGGACCCTGAAACTGTCCTCGCCGGGGATCAGACTGAGAGACGAGCCGTTGTCCCAGTGCATCCCGATCTGACCCATGTCGTCGACAAAGGCGACTGTGCCTCTTGTGCCGGGCGGAACAGGGCGTGGATCGTCGCCCATCTGGATAAGCTCGATTCGTGTCCCTTTCGGATACATCTGCTTATACCGCTCCGCTTTTCTTCTGTCGCGTTCCCATTCGTTTATAGCTGCATACCTCCCATGGAATTGTTTTGATTCAGGTACTGCCTGAATTCCGATTCATTTTTTACGAAATACCCGTCGCCGCTGTTCCAGAAACTGACGTAGCCTTCGCCGCCGTCGATCTCGAACTCTCTCTGCTCAAGCCCTTCGCCGAAGCCGTCCGAGTTCTGTCCGGAGATCCATGCTTTCAGTTCCTTTTCTTCTGAAAGGGAAAGACGTGCGGCAAGATCCACTTGAATGACGCCGTACAGCGTTCCGCGAATCTCTTCCACGTCCCATTTGGTTGAGAGCACCTTCAGATTGTCCTGATACGAAGCCATCGACTTCGGATCGCATCCCTCGTATGAGTGTTCCTTTTCCAGCAATTCCTTTATCTCGTCTTCATACTGTGCGGCGTATCTTCCGTCGAGATCATAGCCGTCTTCCTCAAGATCGCCGTATTCGTCTCGTTCGAAGATTGCGAGCTTCAGCGGGCAGTAGTACTTCTCGTGAAGCATTGCCATCGGCTCGGTGACAGGCTCGACTGTCGCACCGACGTTTTCCAGCCGTTCTGCAAACTCGCAGATATGCTGCAGACCGTAAGCGCCGCCTCCGCCGTCGAACTCGACATGCGTCTCATCGATATACCGGCAGGTCCTTTCGTCCGTTGTTCCGTCAGCGAACTTGATTCTGATCTTTCCTCCGTCGGGAAGGGTAAACTTTTCGTTGTAGCCGCTGTCGATGAAGCGGATCCCTTTTTCCGCTTTCAGCATATGATCGTCGAGCCAGTCCTTTTTGTATGCCCAGCAGTATACGTCATAGTCTCCCGGCGAAGGCTTTACTCTGAAGAACAGAGACGTATCATCAACGTCCGCTCTGAATCCGTGCCACTCGCCGTCATCCGGAAGCAGTGCGGACTGTTTATCTTTCAGAAATTCGGTCAGCGCTTTTCTGCTTGCGAGCGGTGTAAGTCCTTCGCCGAAACGAAGCGCGTTGATGGCTTTATCGAAGGTCTGTTTGAATTCCTCCGTTTTAAGATGATCACGGATATCTTCCCATGTGGAGAAGAAGCCGTTGCCGTCGCGATCGAAATCCGCTCTGAACTTTCCGATCTGTCCTGTCTGTCCTGCGAGCTGCTGAGACTGGCGGTAGAAGTACAGGCGTTCGTTGCCGGACCAGGGTTGTAGTTTGAATAGCATATTTCGTCTCCTTTCAATTTTGGCAATAAAAAAAGCCGGCTGAGTTTTTAATTCAGTCGGCTGATTGATGATTAGAATAGAAAAAACCCGGTAAAGTATTATCTCTACCGGGTAATTTGTGTTATTTTGTCAAATGAAGACCTCTACTTCAAGCGGTTCATATTGACTTGGCCTTAAGTATTGGCCCTTGGACTGTCTGTAAGCTCTCGCTTCCTTGAAGGGAATTGTGAAGCTAAACCAGATATTAGTCCTCCCTTTGACGTATGGCTGCCTGGGAGTACTAGAGTTCAACTATCTTTTTTCGTTTTGCAGCTACAATCACCCTTTTCATGCAATTATGTTCGATAATTCGAGAATTTTACTTGCAATTTCGAATATAATTGTAATGATTGTGGTGTGGTTTAATTGGCTAGGCTAAGAAGTCACAGCTGTCTTTTTCTTCCAAGGAAGATCGTCGTCTGAAGCCTTGAAGTTGTAAACGGGTTTCATAATGTCGACTATATCAACAGATTCACGGATAACGTCAATAATGTCTTCAAGAGACTTATAGGCCATAGGTGCTTCGTCAATCGTCTGTTCGCTTACTGAGGTAGTGTAAATGCCCGCCATAGCTTCCTTATAGGATTCAAGGTCAAGCGTTTCTTTTGCCTTGGTCCGGGACATAAGCCTGCCTGCACCGTGAGGAGCAGAGAAGTTCCAATCAGGATTTCCTCTTCCGATTGCGATTACAGATCCATCGCGCATATTAATGGGAATAAGCACTTTTTCTCCTGCATGCGCGGCGATAGCTCCTTTACGAAGAATCATTTCATCGGTATCAATGTAGTTGTGAATCGTATGGAACGATTCTTTCGCTGTCATTCCCGTTCTCTCAAGAATTATCTCCGCCATCTTTTCACGACTTCTTTTTGCGAACTGCTGACAGATTTCAACATCGTGGAGATAGTCTCCGAGAAAAGAGCCGTAAAGCCAGCAAATATCTTCAGGCACATCAGATTCTTTTGCATCATATTCTTTAGCGAGAGATTTAAGCGCGGCTTGTATCTCCGTGCGTCTTCCTTCAGCTTTGTATGATTCTATGATTTCGTCTCTGCGTCTGAAATAATCTTCTTTACCTGCATGCAGATCAATCGCGAGCTGCTGATAGATCTCCGCTACCTGTTTGCCGAGGTTGCGGCTACCAGAGTGAATAACAAGGTAAAAGGTCCCGTCGGATGCTCTGTCGACCTCGATGAAATGGTTTCCTCCGCCAAGGGTTCCAAGAGAACGTTCAAGACGCCTGGAGTCTTTTAAAGACCGGTAGCAGCGAAGTCCGGTTAAGTCGAATCTTTCGATACGGCCCTCCCAGACATTCATTCCCGAAGGGATAAAGTGACATGCTTCATCGATTTTTTCAAAATCGAGTGTTTTATCCTCGAGTTTGACAGTATACATTCCGCAACCGATATCAACACCGACAACGTTGGGACAGGCTTTGTCAACCACTGTCATTGTGGTACCAATGGTACAGCCTTTTCCCGAGTGGACGTCAGGCATGATCCTGACTTTGCTTCCTTCGGTAAGCGCGTAGCTACACATGCGACGGACCTGCTCAATGGCCTCGTCCTCAACAACTTTTGCATAGCAAATCGCTGTATTAACGGTTCCTTTTATTTCAAACATTGTAATTACCTCTTGTTATTCTTTCTTGCCTCCCACTATTCCGAGAAGCTGGGAAAGCATGTCGCTATTTCCGTTAACATTGATATTTCCGACGTTTTCGCAGATCCTCTCGACATACTCAAGTTCTTTCAGCTTGTAGAGAGTCTGGTTTTCCTCCATGAGTTTGGCTGTATTCAGAAGGGATCTTGTGGACGCCACTTCCTCGCGGCGGGTGATAACGTTCGCCTGAGCTTTCTTTTCAGCCACAAGTACGGTATTCATAATGTCGCGGATCTCGCCGGGAAGTATAATGTCCTTGACGCCAGCATCTTTTATTTCGACGAAGAGCTCCGCTTCTTTTTCTTTCAGTTTCTGGAAAACATACTTGGACATCTCATCTTTGTTCTCAAGTATTTCGTCAAGTTTATACTTGCCGACGTAATCCCGGAGAGCAAGTTGGGCGGCGATGTGAATCTGCTCAACATAGTCATCGATTTCAGTCAGTATTCTGACATAATCGGTAACTTTGTAGTTGCAGACGAAATTGATTCTCAGAGAAACTTTGTCGAGCGTCATTATCTCCTGACCGGTTATATCCATTTTTGTAAGCCGGGTATCGACAAACCCTACATTGACTTTTACGCTTGTATTCCAGAAAAAGTACGTCCCAGATTCAAGAATACGGACGAACCTATTGTCGTAATACAGGCGAGCTTTCTGGTATTCGGCAACCTCAATTCTGGTAAACAGAGTGGGCTGGATTTTGTCAAAAATGTACCTCGGGACATTTGAATCGACTTCCGGTGAAGATATATCAACGATCTGGAAGGAGTGCGTATCGCTACCATTCCAGAAAGCATATTTTCCGTGCCTGGGAAGAGCACAGGCAAATCTGCCATTGACATAATGGAGAGCAATCTGCTCGTCATTGACTTCGACAACAGATACCATTGAGGCAAATTCCTTGTCTTCAAGCAAAGTGTCCAGTGTACAGTAAGCACTTGTTATGATGCTGCCATATTCGGATACTTCGATGTCTCTGCCGCCGAACAGTCTGTATTTACCGGCGCCGACGGTTTTAATGTACTTCCCGTCTTTAAAAAGGAAACCTTTTTGTTTTTCATTGATGACTACAGTTTTCATATTTCCAAACCTCCATAGGGTTATAAATGTCGTCGTGCCTGTCTATGAAAAGGCTGCGGCCAAAACCTTCAGTTTTCGGTTTCAAAGGCGGAACAGATTTGTCTGGCCTTTGTCACAGATAAACGGTATCCGGGATCGGACAAGGCTGCTTTTCCATTGTCTTCAAACGGCTGTAAAGCTGTTATCCGACGAGACAGACACTTTTTTGATCGCGGCAAAACGCGTACTGAGCCCCTTTCGGAGCGATTTCCAAACCACTGGCGATACGTTTTTCAACGCACGGCAGGATTCGAACCTGCGTATACGGGGATTTGAACCCCATCACTGTGAAGTGACTGCCAACTCGCAAGCGGAGAGAACCATCATACCCTTTGGAATATCCTCGGGCAAAGCGGCGATTTGACACACCCGTTTTCAACCTTGCGACATTATTATAGCCCGGTTTTTAAGCGTTTTCACGGAAAAAAAGTTGCGAGGTCTTTCACTCGCAGCTTTTTATGAGGTTTTTTTGATCTAACAAACGGTTTTTTATGAGATCTCGGAAATAAAACGGCTCTAAAACCTTGATCATTGGACCGAACGAAAGGATTCTTATAACCATTTCAACTTCGTCATCTCGGTCATATTCGATTGTTATCCGGTAATGATTCTCATCGATTCTCTCCGCTTCTTTGGCAAAATGCGCGAAGTGAAGCAGAACTCTCTCCAGGGCATTTCTGTCATCCGTAACCTCCAGCACAACTTTTCCCATTGTTCTGATCCCCTTGGCCGTCCTTGATGGGAAAGAGTTTTTTACGCGTTTACAGGACAGAATCCGGCCGATATTAACTGTATCTCCGTATCTGAAACCGGATATGCCGACTCTGAACTTATCATCCTTTTCTGAATATTCGATATACTCAGGTTGCGCTGTCAGTCTGCTGAATCTGTCATTTCTGTTCATTATAAAGAAATGCAGGGGATATCGGTTTTTAATCGCATCAAGGATAATCCTGAAATGTGTTATGTACTGCTCATCTTCATAATTGTCACCATCGGAGTATTTGTCGAAAACGCAGAAATCATCCTGCCCGAAAAGTGGCTCAACATCCGTAAATTCGGGCATTTCAACGTTGAACAGACGTATTCTCGGATCATTTGAGATTGCTTTCAGCCATCTTTTCTGAAGAAGTGTAAGGGGCATTTCAGGACTGTTCCGAACAACACCGGTATTGTCGTCGTTAAGAAGAGGCCAGTCTCCGTTTTTCAGAGATTCGGTTATTGTTAAGAAACTCTCGCCGAATGCATATTTTTTGGCAATCATTGTGATCTGGGCGGCTGAAACCGGCGATGCTACGGCTTCTTTCAGAATCGCAGCGACGGCGTTGTAATAAGCACTGTAGAGTTCACTGAACAGCATTGCTTTCACCACCTTCCTCTATACCGTATAATCTGTACATTGCTTCCATGTCATCGCGGAACTGTTTCTGAAGGATTTCGTTAGAAAAATGGATTTCCTTGATTCTGCATATAAATGTTCTTATCCATGGAACAAGCTCTGTAGCGTCATAAACATCCGCGGAGAAGCGACTTGTGTTATCATCAAGGTGTTCTACAGTTCCGCAGCGTTTTTCACGCTCAAGCCTTTTAGGAATATGTTTTTCGTTGTCGCTGTAGGTAACAGTGAAATCCACATGTTCCATACGGTTTCCGGCACGGCTTTGTGTACTAACCCCCCACATATGCGACTGTATTCTGTCAAGCTGTTCTCTGAAATAATCGAATTTTTCAGTTTTCTCGTCCTTTTTAACCGACAATATATTGTCCAATCTGAATGAAGTAATTCTTCTGTAACGCGGAACATATGCCATCAGGTACTGCCTTCCGCTCTGCACACTGATCATGATCCGCAAAGGAATAACGTGATTTTCCGCAATCCTGTCCCTGTGCCGGTTGATAGTTTCTAGCGTGATGTTGCATTTATCTTTCATTGAATCAAACAATAAACAGGCAATATCACTGTCAAGAGCGCCGGTAATATAATGATGTTTAAACGCGAAGCGGTCATTATGAGAATGCACTTTATCAAGTAGAAATGAGCCGATTACCCCGCACGGAGCTGTTTCAGAAAAGAAATCGAGCACGTCGGAAAAACCGGAGACATCTGCTATCTCTTCAGGGAGGTATTTAACTGTTTTTCCTTCCTTTTTTGTTTTGACTATGCCTTCGGAAGTATATTCCTTTAACTTTTTTCTAATCGTTGATTCATCAAACTGTCTTGAGGAGTCGGGAAGCATTTCATACAGTTTGTCAACTATATCTGAAAGTGTTATGCCGTTTTTTTCAGTTGAAAGAATGTCCAGAAGAACAAAGTGGAGTGTTATGTCTCCGTCAGTGAAGCTTTTGGCTTTCCAGGCTTTGTATAAAGGGTTATGGTTGGAAACACGGGTGTCTATCGAAATAAAAACATTTTTACCGTCGGCTGTTTGACGAAAGCGCATATAATCGCCCAACAAACTCTCCATTCTTCGTCTCTCGTCATCATATGAACGGGAACTTTTCTTTGTGTATTCATCACGGCGTTTGAAACCGTATATATAGAACTCTCGCATATAATCGCGGATTCGATTGAAGTTTTTTATCAATTCGTTGTATGCCATAATATTACCTATTATTTAGTGATGAGATTTTATTTGCTACAGCATAAATGCCATATAAAATGGAAGATAAGTAATTCCGGATTGAGTCAAGACGTTATTTGCCGTAAGAATGATCTTCTCAGATATGATCTGACTGTTCCTTGCTGTGAATTTCCCCATTGAAGAAGATAGTCTGTAATGGTCCGGTTTTATGGAAACTGGCTTGATCTTATCGTTGCCGTCCCGCAACAGAAAATCAATTGCCATGTGATTTTCGCGGTGATACGGATCAACGTTTGAATAGTAAAGTAACTTGTTTTGAGCCCCTGCTAACATTTGAGCGACAGCATTTTCAATTACCATACCGTTGGATGCGGAAAAATTGCCGATAATTATGCTTCTGTTGCTTTCATCAAGAGATTCGTTATTTGACAGCATCGACAGGAGCATTCCGCTGTCGGAGAGATAGCATTTGATCGAGTGTTCCTTGGTAACGATTACAAGCGCTTCCTTTTTTTTGACATTTTCTTCGTTTGTCTCTATTGTAAAACTGACTGCCTTATGACTGATATTCAAAAGTCCGCAGTTTTCCAGTATTTCAAAAGCTGAAGAATAGTTTTGAAACCGAAGCTTTTGATCGGCAGCATTCAAACGAAATTGTTTGTCCGCCTTGTTCAACTGAGAAGGAGTGCTGTTGAGTATAACATTTATGCGATCTTCGTAGCGCGAATACCTTTCTGCAAGAAACAATCTGGTTTTGGTGATCAATTTTTTTCTTATTTGGTCGGTTTCAAACAAATCGAGTCTTTCAGAAAACAGTTTGACCGCCTCGGGCATTCCTCCGATCAAAACATAGTTTTCGAAACTGTTCATGGCTTTTCTGTGATTTGTATAAGCCATCGGGAGCCTGCGTTCGTAACACATTCGAATCAGATCAGCAAGGTCGTTGTCGCTTCTCGCCCACAGATACTCTTCAAAGTCCATAGGTTGAAGAGTTAGTACATTTTCTTTCGGGAAAGAGTACTCGTCTTTCAGTCTTGTGAAACTTGGAAACGAATCGATAACTATGTAATCATATCTTCCATCTTCGGCAAGTCTCTTAAAAAACCTGCGCGCGTCAACCGAGGCGCCGTACTCGTCAAATACTATAAGTGATTCATGTCTGTAGAGTGTGATCTGATATGCAGCGGATACGGAAAGAAAGAATGTATTAAGATCCGGATAATTGTTCCTGAAGCAATCTCGGATCAACTCATGCGGATTGGTGAGATCAATAAAAGCATAGCTCTTGTACTGGTTTTCCGCAAACTTCTTTACTATGTAAGTTTTGCCTGTTCCATACTGTCCCTTGATATAAAGCGGTGATCTCTTTCCTTTATATCTCTTCCACGCCATCAGGTCACTGTATATTTTGCGTCGCAATGCTCCAAATCCCCCTATTTTATGTTACAAATAGTATAGCATAAAGTATTCAAAATTGCAAGTAAAAATTTTGTGAACTGTTCAAAACTGCAAAACGGATTACAGCAAGACCAGCAATCGTCTGTTTTTCGGGCTTTTTTGAGGAAAATCAGGAATGTTTATGGGGTAGGAATGATATGAGCAATCGTTAATCACCGGAAAAGAATAACCCGGCAGAAATTTCTCTCTGCCGGGTATTTTAGTCTATTTTGAGGCACTTTTCAGATAAAAACCTCTACTTCAAGCGGTTCGTACTGATTTGGCCTCAGAATTTGGCCTTTGGACCGTCTGTAAGCTTTCGCTTCCTCGAAGGGAATCGTGAAGCTGAACCAGTGAGGTCAAACAATCCATTTTATCCTGATTCGTACAAAACACCATATCCTGATCTTACCTGTTTCTGAAATTCCTGTTGCTTAACGTGCGTTCCTGTTCGTTAATCATCTTCCACAACATATTCACTATGTCTTTTTTAGACTTTCCTATCACTTCCTGCTGTCTTAAATAGCAGAACCATTGCAGGTAGTCATTCAGATATTTCATACTGATACTGCGGAACGGACTGACAAATTCATGCCAGGCAAGATCAATATCGTTACCCGGCTCCAGGACTGTGGATTCATCTACTCCGTGGTCTGATATCCAGTCATCCAGCTCGTCTGACACGTACATTGTCTCTTTTAAAATGGATTTCGCGGGTAAGACAGTTCCGATATGATTGCCGTTCGCATCGGCTGCAATAACAACCTGATACTCCATATTGTTCGCTGAAAGCACTGTTTTAGCCCTTTTTTGCTTCTCCGGAACCGTTTCAAAGGCCAATACGGCCTTTTTTTCGAGCTTTACAGTGGTTTGCACAGATACAATCGCTGCAAGTGTTTTTGCACGTACAATCTCTGCGGTATGTCGTTCAATACCGGCCTCAGTCATCTGCGCAATAGTGCAGGGAGCAGTCATGAGGTTCATTATTCTTTTCCATTCCGCTTGAGTTAGCGAAGTACTGTCGCGTATTGTTCCTGAACCGTATCCTCTCGGCATAACTCCTCCTGAAAAAACAAGTGATAGGAAAGAAATGCTTTTCCCAGTGGCAGCGGTCCGTTTTTTAGTGATAGGAAAGTTATCCTGCTCCCGGAAAAGAGGCCCGTCTCTTAAGTGATAGGAAAGTACTTTTCTCCAAAAAATATAGCCCTATGGGCTAAAAAAACAACCCCGCCAGTTGCCTGGCGAGGCTGTGTGTAGGATATTTTAGTTTGTACAAGCTGGATATTCAGCTTTGTACGTTAACAACCAGATATTAGTCCTCCCTTTGACGAATGGCTGCCTGGGCGGCGGCGAGTCTGGCAATCGGTACTCTGAAGGGCGAGCAGGAAACGTAGGTGAGGCCTATGTTGTGGCAGAACTCGACGGAGGTCGGGTCGCCGCCGTGCTCGCCGCAGATGCCGCAGGGCAGTCCGGGACGGACTGCGCGGCCGTCGGCGACGGCCATCTTCATGAGCTTGCCGACGCCGGTCTGGTCGAGCTTGGCGAACGGATCGTTCTCGAAGATCTTGGTGTCGTAGTAGCTGGGAAGGAACTTTCCGGCGTCGTCGCGGGAGAAGCCGTAGGTCATCTGGGTGAGGTCGTTGGTGCCGAAGCAGAAGAACTCGGCGTTCTTGGCGACGTCTGTCGCGGTCAGGCAGGCGCGCGGGATCTCCATCATGGTGCCGACTTCGTACTTGATGGCGACCCTGGACTTGGCGATCTCGGCGTCGGCGGTCTCGCGGACGACTTTTTCGACGAACTCGAACTCCTTGGCCTCGCCGACCAGCGGGATCATGATCTCGGGGACGACCTTCCAGGTCTTATGCTTCTTCTGGACCTTGATGGCGGCGCGGATGATGGCCTGGGTCTGCATGACGGCGATCTCGGGATAGGTGACGGTGAGACGGCAGCCGCGGTGACCCATCATCGGGTTGGCCTCGTGCAGGCCCTGGATGATGCCGTTGATGGCCTTGACGGTCTTGCCCTGAGCCTTGGCGAGGGCCTTGATCTCGTCCTTCGTGTTGGGAACGAACTCGTGGAGAGGCGGATCGAGGAATCTGATGGTGACAGGGTTGCCTTCCATGGCCTCGAAGAGCTTCTCAAAGTCGCCCTGCTGATAAGGCATGATCTTGGCGAGAGCGGCTTCGCGCTCCTCCTTGGTATCCGAGCAGATCATCTCGCGGAAAGCGGCGATCCTGTCGGGCTCGAAGAACATATGCTCGGTGCGGCAGAGTCCGATGCCCTCGGCGCCCAGCTCGCGGGCCTTCTTGGCGTCGCGCGGGGTGTCGGCGTTGGTGCGGACCTGGAGCTTGCGGTATTTGTCGGCCCAGCCCATGATGCGGCCGAACTCGCCGGCGATTTTGGCGTCGACAGTCTTGATCTGGCCGTCGTAGATGTTGCCGGTGGTGCCGTCGATCGAGATCCAGTCGCCTTCACGGAAGGTCTTGCCGGCGAGCGTGAAGGTCTTGTTCGCCTCGTCCATGACGATGGCGGAGCAGCCCGATACGCAGCAGGAGCCCATGCCTCTGGCGACGACGGCGGCGTGAGATGTCATACCGCCGCGGACGGTGAGGATGCCCTGGGCGGCCTTCATGCCGGTGATGTCCTCGGGAGAGGTCTCAAGTCTGACAAGGATGACCTTCTTGCCGGCCTTCTTCCAGGCCTCGGCGTCGTCGGCGGTGAAGACGATCTGTCCGCAGGCGGCTCCGGGAGAGGCTCCGAGGCCCTTGCCGAGCGGCTTCGCGGCCTTGAGGGCCTTGGCGTCGAACTGCGGGTGGAGAAGGGTGTCAAGGTTGCGAGGGTCGATCATGAGGACGGCTTCCTGCTCGGTCTTCATGCCTTCGTCGACGAGGTCGCAGGCGATCTTGAGGGCGGCCTGGGCCGTTCTCTTGCCGTTGCGGCACTGGAGCATGTAGAGCTTGCCGTTCTCGACGGTGAACTCCATGTCCTGCATGTCGTGATAGTGGTTCTCGAGGATATCGCAGACCTTGATGAATTCGGAGTAGGCTTCGGGGAACTTCTCGGCCATCTGGGCGATCGGCATAGGCGTGCGGACGCCGGCGACGACGTCTTCGCCCTGTGCGTTGAAGAGGAACTCGCCCATCAGCTTCTTCTCGCCGGTGGCGGGGTCGCGGGTGAAGGCGACGCCGGTACCGGAGTTGTCGTTGAGGTTGCCGAAGACCATGGGCATTACGTTGACGGCGGTGCCCCAGCTGTAGGGGATGTCGTTGTCGCGGCGGTAGACGTTGGCTCTGGGGTTGTCCCAGCTGCGGAAGACCGCGCGGATAGCTTCGTAGAGCTGGACCTTCGGGTCGGACGGGAAGTCCTGTCCGAGCTGCTTCTTGTATTCGGCCTTGAACTGCTCGGCGAGCTTCTTGAGGTCGGCGGCTGTGAGGTCGACGTCGAACTTGGCGCCCTTTTCCTCCTTCATCTTATCGATGAGGGCCTCGAAGTATTTCTTTCCGACTTCCATAACGACGTCGGAGAACATCTGGATGAATCTTCTGTAGGAGTCGTAGACGAATCTCTCGAACTTGGGGTCGGGGTTGCCGGCGATCATGGCGGCGACGACGTCGTCGTTCAGACCCAGGTTGAGGATGGTGTCCATCATGCCGGGCATGGAGGCGCGGGCGCCGGATCTGACGGAGACGAGCAGGGGGTTCTTCTTGTCGCCGAACTTCTTCCCGTTGATCTTCTCCATCTTGGCGACGGACTTCCAGATCTCGGCCATGATGGTGTCGTTGATCTTGCGGCCGTCTTCGTAGTACTGTGTGCAGGCTTCGGTGGTGATGGTGAAGCCCTGGGGGACGGGAAGACCGATGTTGGTCATCTCGGCAAGGTTGGCGCCTTTGCCGCCGAGAAGCTCACGCATCTTCGCGTTGCCCTCGGTGAACATGTAGCAATACTTTTTTGCCATTTGGATTTCCTCCGGTTTTTATTTTATATTTGTTTTTTCATCAACGTTTTGTTGGCGGCGACGGCGCGGCCCGGAGCGGTCAGCCGTTCTGAATCTTTTCGCTGTCCGAAGCGGTCGCACCTGCGCACCGGTCCCTCCGCGGGGGCTCTGTGACCGGTCTCGGCACAATCAAAAAGTATTATATCATATTTCGTGAAAAAAAGCCATAATTTTACGTCAAAATCCGGTGAAAACAAACCGAAAAAAACGAAAAGACCGGGTCCTCAGCACGGTGGCTGAAGACCCGGTCGATCCGGAGCAGGTAAAGGGAGTCGAACCCTCCTCTAAAGCTTGGGAAGCTTTCATACTACCGATGTACTATACCTGCGGGCCGCGGATGTAATTATATAACAACCGCGGCGGTTTGTCAACTGTAATTTTTCAGAGAAACGCTTTCCCGTTTTCCGTTTTCCGTTTGCACCGGCTTGAGCATCCGGCCTGCCTGCGGCCTGCCTGCGGCCTGCCTGCGCCTGCCTGCGGCCGGGCGGGCGCTTATTCGTTGAAAAACTCGTCGATGGCGTGTCCTTCGGCGTCCGGCAGGTCGATGCCGAGGCAGCGGGCGTAGGTCGGAGCCTCGTCGATCAGCAGCCGGCGGTCAAGACGCACGCCCGCCCGGATGTCGGGGCCGAAGCCGAAGAACACGGGCTGGGGACCCTTGTCCGGATGGTGGCCGTGGGTGGCCCTGCCGCGGCGGTAGTCGGACAGGTCGAGCGGTCTGACTATCGGGCGCCTCCAGTCCTCCGAGAAGGAGGAGTAGCCGTCGGTCTCGAGCACGAAGGAGAACGGACCCGCCAGATGCTCCTTTTCCAGGGCCTCCTCGGCCGTGAGCACCTCGCTGATGCCGTATATGCCCTCGTCGCGCATGTGCTTGAGCACGGTGTAGGTCTTTTCCCATACGGCGCGGTCGGAGGGGTCGCTGAGCCTGACCTGGGCCGAAAGGCCGGCCGAGTGGACGTAGGCCTTCCAGCCGGCCAGAGAGCCGTCGGGGGCGACGTCTATAAGGCCGTTGTCGGCAAGGATGACGTTGGGGTTGACCGAGCGGACGATGTTGAGCTGGCCGTGGTCGGAGGTGAGGAAGAAGTCGGTGTCTTCGTAGACTCCGGCCTCCTTCGTCGCGGCGATGAGATCGAACAGCCAGCGTGAGGCGTCGCGCGAGCCGCGCTTCGTCCAGTCGCTGAATATGCCGTAGCGGTGGCGGAAGGTGTCAAGGTCGCCGACGTGTATCATAAGCAGGTCGGGCCTGTAGTTGCGGATCATCGCGCAGCTGACCTGTATCAGCATCTCGTCGGTGCCCGGGTGGGTGCGGATCTTCACTCCGTTGTTGTACGGGGCTATGCAGCTGTCCCAGACCTCGCGCGAAGTCCCCACCTTGGGGAAGCATTCGTCGTAAGGGGTGTTGGGGTCCGGCGGCCAGTATTCCGGGAACGAGTAGTCGACGAAGGCGTGGCGGGCCGTCACCGGCCAGAAGACGTCGGCCGTGGTAAGGCCGGCACGCTTGGCCTGGGTGAAGATGTCCGTGCACTTGATGTTGTCCGCGAAAAAGTTCCAGGGGATGTTCTTCAGCTGGCCGGGGGTGAAGGCCATATTGTTGTATACTCCGTGCTTTGCCGGCCAGGCGCCCGTGGACATGGTCGTGTGGCAGGCGTAAGTGACGCTCGGCCAGACGGAGCGGACCGTCCTTACGGACGACCCCGTCGCGTACAGGGCGGCAAAGGCGGGATCCTCCTCAAGGAGGTAATCGATGTCCTCCGCCACCATGGCGTCGACCGAGAAGACTACGACTTTTCTGTTACCCATATCGTCAGCCGCTTACTTTCCCATGCAGAGCGAGAGATGGATGTCGTAGAGCCTTCCTATGTCGGCGGTGCGGAGCTCGCAGAGGGCCTTCATCTCGGCGACCTGCTCCGCGGTGAATTTATCGAGCGCGCCGTCGGCGAGCTTCTTCTTGTACATCTTGTCGTTGGCCAGGGCCGAGGTGATCTCGCGGGCGCAGAGCCTGCCCTCGCGCTCGATGACGGCGACGTCGCTCTTGCCCCCGAGCAGGAGGTCGACGGCGAAGGCGCCCATCTCGGTGGCGGTGAGGCGGTCGCGCAGAGTGGGGGAGCCGCCGCGGACGATGTGGGCCAGGCGGGCGAACTTGGGCTCGGCGCAGAAGGTGCCGGCCTTCCAGGCGGCGGAGAGGCGCTTGCAGAGGTCCTCGCCGTAAGGCTTGCCTTCGGCGGTGAAGACGCCTTCGGAGACGACCACGAGCATGGACCTCTTGCCCTCGGAGGCGGCCTTCATGCAGCGGGCTATCGCGGCCTCCTCGTCGAAGGGGACCTCGGGGATGGCTATGGCCATGGCCCCGGCGGCGATGCCGGTGCGCAGGGCGATCTCGCCGCAGTCGCGGCCCATGACCTCGACCACGTTGAGGCGGGCATGGGACTCGCAGGTGTCGCGGAGGCGGTCGAGGCACTCGGTCACGGTGTTCATGGCCGTGTCGAAGCCTATGGTGTAGTCGGACGAGGTGATGTCGTTGTCGATGGAGCCTGGGATGCCGACCGTGGGGATGCCGCGGATGGACAGATCGGTGGCGCCGCGGAAGGTGCCGTCGCCGCCTATCGCGACGATGGCGTCGATGTTGTGCCTTCTGCAGGTGGCAATGGCCGTCTGCATGCCGGGCTCGTACCTGAACTCGTCGCAGCGGTCGGAGTAGAGGATGGTGCCGCCGATGTTTTCGATGTTGGCGACGTCGAGAGCGGTGAGCTCGCGCATTTTGTCGCGGATAAGGCCGGAGTAGCCTCCGTAGATGCCCATTACCCTGATGCCGTTGTCGATGGCGCGTCTGGTGATGGCGCGCACGGCGTTGTTCATGCCGGGGGCGTCGCCGCCGGAGGTAAGAACGCCGATAGTGTTGAATTTTGCCATTGATTCCGTCCTCTTTTATTAAAATTTTTTTGTTTCGGATTGATCAAAATACGCCGGCCTCAGAAGATCTTATTTTCCGCCAATCAGCCTCAGGGCGAGCTCCAGGACCCGCGTCGCCGCGATGCGGCGGATGAAGGCGCGGTCGCGCTTCGGGGACAGGGAGAGCTTTTCGACGGTCTCGCCCGAGCTCCGCGACACCGCTATGTAAACGGTCCCCACGGGCTTTTCGGGGGTGCCTCCGCCGGGGCCGGCTATGCCGGTCGTGGCAAGGGCCACGTCCGTCCCCAGGGCCGTACGGGCCCCGCGCGCCATTTCCGCGGCCGTCTGTTCAGAGACGGCGCCGAAGCGCTCCAGGGTCGCGGGACTGACGCCCAGCAGGGAGATCTTTGCGGCGTTGGAGTAGGTCACGCATCCGCCCGCAAACACGTCGGAGCAGCCGGGGACGTCGGTGATGAGCTTGGCGATGAGACCGCCGGTGCAGGATTCGGCGCACGAGAGCGTCATGCCCCGCTCCCTGAGAACGGAGAGGAGGGCGTTCTCCGCGCTGCCCACGTCGATGCCGTATACGTAGGGGCCGACCTCGCCCGCCTTCACGCGGTCGATCAGCTCAAAGCAGAGGCGGTCGCCGGTCTCGCGGTCGGCAGCCCTGGCGCTGACGCGGAGGCGGACCTCGCCGGCCTGGACGTACGGGGCTATGGTCGGGTTTTCGGAGGCCACCATAAGACCGCGGAGGCGGTCCTCCACGGCCGACTCGCCGATGCCGGCAAGATAAACGTTATGCGACACTATTATTCCGTCGGAACGGGCGCTGAGGAAGGGGACGATCCTGTCCCGCCATATCGGCTCAAGCTCGGAGGGCGGGCCGGGAAGCATCACCGCCAGCTTTCCGTCCTTATCGACCGCAAGGGCCGGCGCGGTGCCGTAGTCGTTGTCGAAGACCGTCGCCCCTTCCGGGACCATGGCCTGCTTGAGGTTGTTGTCGGTCATAAGGCGGTGCGTTCCGGCAAAGTGACTTCTTATGCGTTCGGCGGTGTGTTCGTCGGTGCGGAGGGGGAGACCGAAGAAGGCGGCGACCGTCTCCTTGGTAAGGTCGTCGCAGGTCGGCCCCAGTCCGCCCGAGAGAAAGACGGCGTCGGACCTGGAGAAGGCCTCCGCGAGGGCGGAGGAGAGGCGGCCGGGATTGTCGCCGACCGCGGTGTGGCGGTAGAGAGGGATCCCCAGGTCGGCCAGTCCGCGGGACAGAAAGGTCGCGTTCGTGTTGACAATGTCGCCGAGCAGGAGCTCGGTCCCGACGCAGATGATCTCCGCGGATCCTATCGGTTTGCCCATGCTTGCCTCCGTTTCTCTCCCGCGACGGCGGGAAAACAACATATATTATACCACATTTTGCGCCCGGTATGAAAAACAACATTTATTATATCACATTTTGCGCCCGGGATAAAGACCCGGAGGGCAGATCCCGTCTCTCCGGAAGACAAATCGCGCCTGCCCGGAAAACAGATCGCCCCCGGAGGCTCGATCTGTTGACCCGCCGGGCCGCGGGTGGTATAATGATGGTGCGGACGCGCCGAGGACGGCCGGAGGCCTCGAGGCAGGGACCGAGAACAGGTCCCGTCGACAGGTCAGCGGACGGGTCCCGTCGACAGGTCAGCGGACGGATCCCGTCGACAGGTCCGCGCCCCGCGGCAGGTTCCAGCGGCAGGAGAACACGGAAAACGGAGAAGAAAATGAGCGGCTGTATGCTGTGTCCCAGGCGCTGCGGCGCCGACAGAACCATAATGCCCGGCGCGTGCGGGGCCGGAGCGGCCGTGCGCGTGAGCCGGGTCTCAAGGCACATGTGGGAGGAGCCGTGCATAAGCGGCACCAGGGGCTCCGGGACAGTGTTCTTCTCCGGCTGTTCGCTCCGTTGCGTGTTCTGCCAGAACGCCCCTCTGAGCCGTGAGTGCAGGGGAGAGGACGTGAGCACCGGCAGGCTTGCGGAGCTGTTTCTGGAGATCCAGGCCTCGGGGGCGCACAACGTCAACCTCGTCACCCCAACGCATTTCACGGACGGGATCTGCGAGGCGCTCTCAACCGTGAGGGACCGTCTGCTCATTCCCGTCGTATGGAACAGCAGCGGATACGAGCTGCCCGGCACGCTCGCCATGACGCGGGGACTCGTCGACATCTACATGCCGGACATAAAATACTCCGACCCGCATCTGGCTGAGGAGTTCTCGTCGGCGCCCGACTACCCGGAGTACGCCCTGAAGAGCCTCTCGTTCATGTACGGGATGCTGGGACCAGCGGTGATCGGCCCCGACGGCCTTATGAAGCGCGGGATCCTGGTGCGGCACCTGGTGCTGCCCGGCTGCAGGCACGATTCGATAGACGCCCTTCGCGGCATTGCCGCCGCCGTGCCGCCCGGGGACGTGATCCTGTCCCTTATGGCCCAGTACACGCCGTCCTTCTACGGAGGCGGCGACGGAAGGCTGAGGCGCAGGGTGACGACGTTCGAATACGAAAGCGTAAGGGAGGAGGCTCTGAGACTGGGTTTCGGAGGCTATATGCAGTCGCCGTGCTCGGCGACCGAAGGCTTCACTCCGGCTTTCACGGACACGCTCACCGTGGATCTCGGCGAGCCTCCAGAGCGGCAGGACTGAACGGAATGATCCCGGGAACCGATTTCGCGGCATCCCGGGATCAGGTCTTTTACGGCGCGGATCAGGTTTTTTTAAGTGCGGATTCGGATTTATTCAGGTGGGGAACTTCAGGAGCCGGGATCAACGGCGATCCTGATGTCGCCGGTAGTCGTGGAGATCTCGCAGCGGCCGCCGGACGAGCCCCCGGGCACGCTGGCCGAGCCGGTGGTCGTATGAGTGACGAAGGTCTTGGGCGTCAGGAGCGTCCCCGTCACGTCGCCCGTGCCGGTCTTCACGGTCAGCTCCGCCGCGTCGCTGCGGTCGAATTTCACGTCCCCCGTGCCGCGGGTCACCGAGAGGGAGCCGGACACTTTGACGTCCCTGAGGACGACGGCGCCCGTCGTGCCTTCCGACGTCAGAGAGGCGCACGTGAGCGACGCCAGCTCGGTCCTGCCCGTCGTAGATCTCAGCGTTACCGCGCCATCGCAGACTACGCCGGACACGTCCGTCCTGCCGGTCGTGACGCTGACCGACAGCTCGCCGGCGACACAGCCGGAGACCCCGATCTTTCCCGTCGTCGACGTCAGCTCCAGCTTTCCGGCAACGTCCGCACGGAAGGATATGTCTCCGGTGGTGACAGTGATCCCGGCCCGGCCGAAAGAAAAGCCGTCGGGAACGCAGACGTCGCCCGTCGAGGCGCTGACGTTTAGACTGTCGTAAGCGTCCCCGGGAAGATAGACCGTTACGGACGTCTTGGCCGTTCCGAACGACAGTTTCTTCGCCGGCTTGCGCTCGTCCCTGAATTCGATCCTGAGCGTGCCGTTCTCGACGGAGACGTCGTGCGCGGTGTTCTCGAGCTCCCTGCATTCGACGCGGAGCCTGCCGTCGTCCGACGGCCTGAGCTCGACATCCGCGACCTCGGTGCCGATCTCGACGGAGGAGAACTCGCCGTCGGCGGTATATGTTTCGTCGCGAAGCTTTCCGGTGCTGCCGATCGAGGAGAAGTCGAAGCCCGAAGAAACCGCGGCCCCTGCGATCAGCGCGGCTCCGACGACAAGCAGAACTATGGCGATGACAATGACAGCCGTTTTCATTTCGAACGATCCTTTCTAATGAACAATTTTTTGATGCCCGTGGCCATTGCGCCTCCGAGTCTGGCCGCGCCGGCGGACGCCGCCACGCAGCCGAAGAAGAGGAACACCGACAGGCCGGCGCATACGAACCCGCCTCCGAGCGAGAGCAGGGCGGCAGGCCAGGCGCCTGACACGCCGGACACGACGGAGCCCGCTATGCCCGCGAGTGCGCAGGCCCAGAGCGAGATCTCGACCGCCCAGAGGGCTATGATGAGGGACCACAGAACGGCATACAGCGAGAACACGACCGCGGCCGCGGCGACCAGCAGCGGGAACCAGAGCGGGAAACCGAGGACTATGAGAACGATCTCCCAGGCGGTCAGCGACCGCTTCGGGGCCATGCTCTCCCGGACGATCCTTGTTATGGGCACCTCGGAGACGGTCTGTGACACTATGTCGGCGACCGGGCCGACGCCTGCCACGGCCTGTTCCTCGGTCATGCCTTCCTCCACCCGGTCGTCGATCATCTCGCCGTAGAACGAGACGCGCTCATCTACGTCGTCTTTCGGAAGCCCGGCGAGAGAGCTCCGCAGCTGAGCCAGAAATTCCTGTTTGTTCATTGAGATATTCCATCCTCCCCGGTCACGAACCGATAGATCGATATGATCTCCTTCCACTCTTCGAGAAACTCGCGGATGCGCCGCAGTCCCTCCTGAGTGATGCTGTAATACTTTCGCAGTCTTCCTTCGTGTTCCGCTGTATAGACAGTGAGCTGGCCGGCGGACTCCAGCCGCTTCAGAATAGTGTAAAGTGTGGATTCGGAGAGCTCAATACAGGGCTTCAGGTCCTTTATTATCCTGTAGCCGTACGAGTCGCCGTTCTTTATGGCGGCAAGCACGCAGACGTCGAGCAGACCGCGTTTGAGCTGAATGTCCATGCTATACCTCCCGTTGCGGAATACATCATATCACGAAGTATCGGAAAAGTCAAGAGGAAAACAAAAAAAGGAGCCACCTTTCGATGGCTCCCCGTATTCAGGCAGATGCATCTTTCCTGTCTTTCAGACAGAGGGGTCTCTCTGCAGCGTGATGCTCGGCGAAATACTGACGTCGATTTTCATGACGATATCCTCGTCCATTAGTTCGGCAAGGGTGTATGATCTGCCCGAACCGCCCACAGCGGCCGTCCAGCCGCATCCGCCGTATGTCACACTTAAATCTGACCGGCAGCGGTAAAAGAAGCGCGTGGCGAGGGTCGTGACGTTGGCCGGAATATCGAAGGCCGACACCCGGGTGCATACGACAGGGAAGCCCTGGATCGATGTGACGGAGTCCGGAAGAGAGATCTCGACGATCGAATCCCGCGTGATCGGCGCGCTGACGGGGGAGGAACTGCTCCACAGGCGATCGATACCGGCGGCGCTCAGCCCGTAGCCCGCAGAGCCGAGCTTTGCCGAATAATCCTTCCACCGGTAGTAACCGGCTCTGTTCTCCATGGCGATCTTATCGGCGCCGGTGAACGAGGGAAGGTATTCGCTGAGGATCCAGGACAGACGGACAAGCTCGTCCCGGGTCGCATCCGTAGCCAGGACGTAGACATCGAATTCCCCGCATTGAGGAAACGTGCGGCGCAGTGCCGACCTCTCGCGTTCGGAGGTGCATTCCGAGAGCGATTTTTTTGTGAAATATGCTTCAAACAGATTAAAGACAAACCATTCCGTGTTGCCCGATTGAGTGATCCTTTTCTGGCGCATCGCAATGGAGTCCGTCGACCTCCAGTCCACCGGAGCATGATCCGGCTTTCCGCGTTCGTTGAACGAGTCGGCGAGCTTATCCATCAGCGAATCAAAATCTTCGACGGTAAGCATGCGCGGAACGTGATAATCCATGGAAGAGTCGATGCCGAACGATACGACACGCTTTCCGTCCGCGGTCTCGGGAACGATGATCCGCAGTTCGTCGTACCGTTCAGGATTCTCTATTCCTATGACGGAGACCGTTCCGGGGCCGGTGTCGGCATAGATAAGTCCGGCGACGCCGGTCCGCCCTTTCCCGGAAGGCCCGGAAGTGCCCTCGTCGCCGCCCGGGACCTCCGGCCTGTCCTGCCGGCATGAGACGGAAAAAGAGATCATGACGAGGCATAGTATCAGTGCCGCGGCGCGTACAACTGTTCTTCTCATGCGGGGACCTCCTTCTTTCCCGGAATCATCCGGATAAAAAAACCTCGTCGGAGACGAGGTTTTTCTGGCAGCGGTACTAGGATTCGAACCTAGGTAATGACGGAGTCAGAGTCCGTTGCCTTACC
>JAEEGG010009776.1_pt1 | contig 21383 bp, 16 predicted proteins | sample 9134161 | NCBI WGS metagenome assembly JAEEGG01 (sample SAMN16246543, study PRJNA631951) | gut metagenome | biome: gut microbiome; feature: rumen; material: CR-attached | host: Bos | place: Iran: Karaj | collected 2018-10
GTGGGGAATTTGAACGCGACTTGCATCGTTATTTTGGTGAAAATGATAATGTGGATGACATCTATGCCATTATCAATTTGGAGTACCGATTCCATGACAGGTTCATGAACAAGAAGCTCCCTGCTGGAGATAACCCGATTCGCAACTTCATGTTTACAGGGATGTTCGCGTACTTGCTGGTCGCGGCCGTCACGGTCGAAGAGGTTCTGGATGTCGATAGCGCGACGGAATTCTACCGCCTCTCCGGTTGGCCGTGGATGTCTTGGAGCGCAAATTGCGGACTCCCTGATTTACCGGTCAAAAATCTTGAATTGGCCGGACTCATGCCGACTAAATTTGAGGCAGAGCAGTTCCTCATGATTCTTGGAAGCGTCTTTTATGTGATGGACTCTCGTTGCCGCGAAATCGTGAACAAGAATAATATCTTGGGACATGCTCGCGACAAGTTCAAACGCAAATTGGCGGAACGCAAAGAAAGAGTGTTCAAGGAAATTTCGGACGCTCTTTTGCAGTGAACTTTATTGGAATCATAAATATTTTTGCCACCGTACTTTATAGGGTTCGGTGGTTTTGGTTATTTTTAGAAGCGTAATTATTTGCACTTTTTACATTTTGGCATTGATTGGCAATAATAGAATAGCGAGATAAGGAAATATGTGAACCAGCACGAAAAAGTCATCGCTCGCGACCGCGATCATTTGCTACAACTTATTGAAGAGGCCTTCGAAGAAGAAGGCAAGAAATGTGACCTGAATTTCATTGACGTGTCGCAAGTGACGGACATGCATGATTTGTTTGCCGATCGAGGTTTTAGGGGAAACATCAGCGAATGGGACGTCTCAAATGTGACGGATATGGCTTATATGTTTTGCCTTTCTCAGTTCAATGGCGACATCAGCAAATGGAATGTATCTAAAATGGCGAATGTGGGGTACATGTTTGAAAACTCCGTTCTGGAAAAAGCGGGCGAAATTCCCGCTTGGTATAAATAGTGCTGCCGAGGACCCGATTCATAACTTTTTTATATTGTTCTGATTGGAGGTATAAAATGAGTGAAGGAGAAAAAAATCAATTCAAAGGCAACTTGGCATTGCTTCGGGTATGTGCGATAGTATTCATGGTGAACATACTCGGTTTTATTATCAGTATGCTTTTTATGGCAGTGCATTCCGGTGAACTGGCTTCGCTATGGAATGCGCTTACGACGTCGTCGTTTGAAGATTTGCTTGGAATGGGCGGGCTACTGATTGCGTCGGGGGTTTTCATCCCGTTGGTATTAGGAACTTTGGCGATTATAATCTTTTTTGCATTGGGAATATTGGCGCTTGTCAAAAAGAATGTGAAGGCATTAAAAATATTGGCGGTACTCTTCCTTATCTGGGTTGTGATAGCCGCTTTCGCTATTAATCCTATAAGTGGTTTATTGGGAAATGAAATAGGGCAAGTAAATATTGCTCAAAGCTTCATTAACTTGATTTTTAACGTGAATGTTATTGTTGCTGTAGCGGCGTTCTTTGTAACATCTAAAAAGCAGAATGAAAACGCGGTCGTTGATGATACGTTTAATTTGGGATTGTTCCGGCTTTGCGCCATCTTTTTTACCGTAAGCGGGTTGAACAGCTTGTCTCATTTTATTTTTATGCAACCTCCCGTTTTTCAGCTTGCTTTCTTTGGCGTCGTTAATTTAGCGGTCGGCGTATTTGCGCTTGCCAAAAAGAATGTGCCTGTTCTGATGGTGGGTTCTTTAATGGTGTTTCTCCAAATTTTGTTGAATCTTTTCAATTTCATCCGCATCTCTGGATTAGACCCTTATATTGCGATCTCGCTTATTTTCCATACATCTACTGTGATTGCTGTTGCAGTATTCTTTGTTAAACCGAAGTGGGTAAAAGCTTGTGTGTACAAAAAATAAGGAAATTGCTTTTGTTTAGACGATGTATGCTTCAAAAGGGAAAGAATTTATAAATTGTAATTTAGTTGCAAAAGCAGATTTTTTATTGTTTAATAACATTTTCTTGGATAAGGGACTAACCATATGTCGAATAAAATGTCCATAAAATTTCTTGGCGCTACAGGCACTGTTACCGGATCATGCACTCTTATTACTTTTGAAAATGATACCGGTAAACATCTCTTTCTTGTAGATGCGGGTGTTTATCAAGATGAATGTATTCCTGAAAATGCGTATGGCACCATTAGAGAATTAGCTCCCGATATTCAGAAAATATTCATTACCCATGCGCACTTGGACCACATAGGCCTTATCCCAAAACTTATTGAATGGGGATTCAAAGGTAGTGTCTGTTGTACAAGGGCTACAAAAGAACTTATCTATCCAATGTTGAACGATGCCCTCCGCCTTGAAGGTAAGGCTTCTGTAGACATTGACCGCATTCTCTGTAGAATAAATTATTTCGTTTTTGATGGAAAAGAGGACTTTCAATGGGGACAGAAACTATTCCCTGTAACAAAGGATTTGATGGTTGGTCTTTTGCGATCCGGTCATATTCTTGGTTCTTGTTCCTATTATTTTAGTTGGATTGCTGATGACTCAAAGGATGACGAAAATAAACTCAAAATAATTCATTTTTCCGGTGATATAGGGCCTGTTAGTGAAGGACAGAGCCAGGGCTTACTTGCGAAAAGTCACGCTCAACCGTATTACGGTCCTCAAAATCGTTATATGGTTGTTGAATCTACATATGGTAATAGAACTCGTGAAAAGGGAAACCTCTTTGAAGAACGAATCAACAGACTTCATAATATTTTACAGGAACACCAAAATGCTACTGTAGTTATTCCGGCATTCGCCCTCAATCGCGCTCAAGAAATACTTTTTGATCTAAGATACATTCAAAAAACAAGGTTACTTACTACAGATCCATTTGCCCTCGAAGGGGATCGAAAAAATAACTACACTGTGTCATCGATGTTTTTGTCTTCAATATTAAGATTTACAGATGGTTCAAAAAATGAAGAATTCTTTAGAATAGCTAAAATGGCTCAAGCTAATTTGAAGCTTACTAATCCTGATTTAGCTCAACAAAAATTATCATCGAAATCAGAAAAACCCGCCTTTGGCGAAATGGATGTAAAGACATTTTCTGCGAACATTCGTTTTCGAGATATTGATAAATCATTAGCTCAACAATTGGTTGACATTGCAAATGATATGCGCTTAAAAACGCGAGAATTCACATTCGATGTCAGTATTGAATCTCCTTTGGTTCACTTCGTAAATCAGGTGTTCAGAAATAATCTTTTTGATTCCTATATGACAAATTCAAATGAAGTGAAGATGAAATATCTTCCTGACATATTTTTTGAAAAGTTTAACAAGTTTGATACAGAATCGAACTATGAACTAAGCCCTATCCAAAAAGACGATTCTGCTAGAATAGCTTGCGAAAAAATAAATTATGTAAAAAAAATTATTGGAAATGTTCTACCTACATATTCCTCTAAAGAAATTTCTTCCGCTTTCAAGTATAAAAAGAGTATGAGGGTAATTGTAACATCGTCTGGTATGTGTGAAAACGGAAAAGTTTTGGAAGTCCTTCCTGAAATTGTTGGAAATCCGGATAACTGCATCGTTATCACCGGATATCAAGCAACAAAAACTAATGGTAGCAGGTTGCTTCACCTTAAAGACATGACCGAGCAAGAACTCTACAATAATCATCTTAGTAATGTTTCAAAAATTGAAGATGGTGGTGTTCGCTCATCTATTCGTTTTGCGGAAATTCTATGCAAGATAGAGGACATGAGTAAATATTATAGTGGTCATGCAGATCAGGACCAGCTTGTAGAATATATCCATGGAGTGAAGCTGGATGATGAAGCTCGAGCCCTTGAAAACAAATGGCCTACCACTGTCTTTTTAAATCATGGTACAGATGAATCTAGAAAGGACTTGAAAGAAAAAATTGAAATAAAAAATCAGGAAATGAACCATCAGGTTGAAGTGATATTACCAGAATTTGAAAAAGAATATATCTTGTAACTAACTTTTATTTTTAATTATGCCGTTAAAAATAGTTCGCAACGATATTTCAAAAGTCAAGGCCGATGCCATTGTCAATTCCGCTAACAAAAATCCTGTTTGCGGCGGGGGCGCCGAATATCATATTTACGAGGCGGCGGGGCATGAAGCGCTTTTGGCGGCGCGTGAAAAGGTCGGTCCGCTTGAAGTTGCGGAAGTGGCGGTGACGCCTGCTTTTGCGTTGAAGGCGAAATATGTTATTCACGTTGTGGGGCCAAAGTGGAATGGCGGCGAATCAGGCGAAACGTCCGCTCTTGCGAGCTGTTACCGCAGAGCTCTTGAAAAGGCTCTGGAACTGGGGTGCGAGTCTATTGCGTTTCCGCTGATATCGAGCGGCGTGTTCCGTTTCCCTAAAGACAGCGCGTTGAAAATTGCGTTACAGGCGATCGGTGAATTTTTGCAGGCGCACGAAATGGATGTGCAATTGGTCGTTTTTGACCGCAAGGCGTTTGATGTTTCCGAAGAGCTTTGCGATGACATCCGAGCGTATATTGATGATAATTACGTTCGCGAAAGGTACAGTGGTGTTCGTGAATCTGCTCGTTGGAATGAAAATGGGGTTTCGGCTGATTTTGAAAAATGCGATTTTTATGAAAATAGTTTTGTAGTTTTTAATCGCGCGGAGGTCTCTCATGCTATTTACGAGCAGGAGGAAAAAAGCCTTGAAGAAATGCTTGCGACTGCCGGTGAAACTTTTTGCGGCAAGCTTTTCAGCATCATTCGCGAAAAGAATCTGGACGATGTTGAGATTTACAAGAGGGCAAATCTTGACCGAAAGCATTTTTCAAAGATTCGCAGCAATTTGCATTACAGGCCTACCAAAAAGACAGCTTTGGCGCTTGCCATCGCTTTGCATTTGAATTTGGAAGAAACGAAAGATTTGCTTTCGCGAGCTGAGCTTGCTCTTTCGCCTTCAAGCAAGGGCGACTTGATTGTCTCCTATTTTATCGCTCACCAAAAGTACGATATTTGGGAAATTAACAGCATGCTGTTTAAATTCGGCCAGCCGACTCTCGGTGCGTAAATGTCGCCTGCCGGGCGACCTTTTTTTGCTTATACGGCAGCTATAATTGTCTCTGTCAAAACCGCTAAGGCAATGAAGCCTGCGGTCGCACCAAAGCCGCACTGATAGCGGCACGGAGGCAATCATGAAAAAAGGACTCACTGAAATCGTATTCATCCTCGACCGTAGCGGCTCCATGAGCGGGCTCGAAAAAGATACCATCGGGGGCTTCAATAGCACCATCGAAAAGCAGAAGAAAGAAGCGGGTGAGGCGTTTGTTTCGACCGTCCTCTTTGATTCCGAAATGGAAGTGCTCCATGATCGCGTTCCCCTCGCAAGTGTCGCTCCGCTCACCGACAGGGAATATTACGCCCGCGGTTGCACCGCACTCCTTGATGCTATCGGTGGGGCCATCCATCACATTGGCAATGTACATAAGTACGCCCGCGAAGAAGACCGTCCCGAAAAGACCATCTTTGTCATCACGACCGATGGCTACGAAAACGCAAGCCGCAAATATTCGGCTGATCGCGTGAAGCAGATGATTGAACGCCAGAAAGAAAAATATGGATGGGAATTCATTTTTCTTGGCGCGAACATTGATGCTGTTGAAACTGCAAAAAGTTTCGGTATCAGTGAAGACCGTGCCGCAAATTATGTCAATGACGGGGAAGGCATTGAGGTCATGTACAGTGCGCAATGCTGCTTGATGAGCGATATCCGCCGTAACCGTGTCAATGAACGCTCGTGGAAATCAAATGTTGAAGCGGACTATATGCGTCGCGGCAGGCAAAATTTAAAATAGCCTGCTAGAATAGCGTGTAAAAAAATGCCAGCGATAATGAAAAATGCAATGCATTTAGAAAATGCAGAGCATTTTAAAAATGCATAAATTGAAGTTTATGCAAGAGCGAAAGTTCGACTGGAAATTTTTTGGAATTTTTGAATGTCGTTGATGCTTGCGAAACGCTCTGGATCGCAGGCGTGGAGAGCCATTTCACGGATGTAGTTGTCGATTTCTGGTTTGACGCGGTTGATAAAATAGATGAGTGAGAATTTGACTTCTTCGACGTTGTTGAAATGTGGTTTTTGTTTCCAGGTAATGAATTGTTCGAGAATCCAGTAGAGTAGAATTTGAGCTTTTTTAGATGATGTTGAGATGTTTTCGACTTTGCAGTTGATGATGAATAGAATGTCGAAATTGTCGATTGCTGTTTGGAGTGCTGTGAGATGTTGAATGATGAGATCGAATTTTGCGGCTAATTCTTTATTTTCTTCACTTGATTTGGCAAAAATTTCTTTAGTTTGTTTGTTTTTGATGTTTGATTTTTGGGGTAATTTTAAATAGTTAATGAATTGATGTTTGTATGTTTTTGAATTTTTGCCGCAGATGAGTTCTGCAAATGTTAGATCGAATTCGTTCGGTTCGATGGTGGAGTTTTCCAAAATGGTGGTTTGGAGGAATTGATTGAAATTGATTTTTTTCATAGATAGTCCTATGTGATTGATGTTGGGATTTAAAAAACTTTTTAAAAGGGACGACAAAAAAAGGCGATAAAAATAGAGCGCAAAAAAAAGAGGAACACAAAAACTATAGGGCGAAAAAAGGACGCGACAAAAAACAAAAAAATCTTATTTAATTTTTTTATTTAATGGGGCGACAATTTCAATTAAAAAATTTTATTTAATCATATCTCAAAAAAGCGGATGCGCAATATAGTAAATTTTCGGTTTTTTGTCAAGGGTAAAAATTTAAGCCTTTATTCGGCTATGATAAAATAAAAAATGACCCTTTTATCAAGGGTCAAAATATGACAGTTGAAATTTGTATATTATATATAGTTAGTTTTCGAATGGGCGAACTCTCAGCGTGACGCCGAGCTCTTCGCAAATCTTGCGGCAGCGTTCGATTTTTTCTTCGGGCATCACTTTCTCGACGACGGTCATCACCACATTCGGCACATGCTCTTTCGCGAGCACCGCGAATTCTTTCACTGCGTCAAAGGACTGGATTCCGAATCTTGAGCGCGTGAGCTCCAGGAACTCTTCGGCATCCGGGGCGTTCATCGAGATGGAGACTGTGTTGAAACGGCCTTCGAGATCGGGTGTTACGTCTCTGCCGTGGATGAGGTTTGCAAGTCCGTTTGTGTTGAGGCGGACTTTTAATTTCGGGTATTTGCCGTGCAACAAGTCAATGACTTTGCACACGTCATGGAGACGTTCGAGCGGTTCACCGTAGCCGCAAAAGACGAGCTCGTTGATGACGGAAAGGTCGTACTTGTCGAAAATGCTCATGACACCGTTGACGCTCGGTTCACCGCCTCTGAGCCAGAGAGAATTGCCTTCCATCATTTTCTTTGTCTGGCGTAAGCAAAAAACGCAGCTGCACGGGCAGCGGTTTGTCATGTTCACATAAATATTCTTGCCGGTGATGTCGCCGCTGTTGGCGATGTCGAGGTAGCCTGCTTGTCCAACGTTTCCAGTTACAGTATAAACAACCATTTTAATCCTCCATCAAGTCACGAAGGTACATTTCGAAGCACAGTCCCCAATGTGTGGGAACGTTGTTGTCTTCGCAGTAACGAATGCATTTTGTTACAAATTCTGCGGCCTTTTTGACTGATTCGTAAAAGTCGTGGCCGTTCATGTACATGCCCGCGATGATTGAACTGATGACGTCTCCGGTTCCGCTGCGGTCGCCGCCGATGCGGTCCACCATCACGATTCGCGGTTCTTCGCCTTTGCTGTAGACGTAGTTCATGATTTGCTTGCTGTTGTACGGAATGCCGGTCACGACGATGTGTTCGGGGCCTTGTTCCGTGAGTTTGCGGCACATTTCGCCAAGTTCGGCGTCAGTGAATCCTTCAGTGCGGTATTCAACGTCGGTCAGCGTGCAAAGTTCTGTCAAGTTCGGCGTCAAGATGTCGGCGTAATGGACGAGCGCTTTCATCTTTTCGCACAAAGTCGGCGTGTACGTTTCGTAGAGCTTGCCGTAGTCGCCCATCACGGGGTCCACCAAGGTAAACGAGCCGTTTTTCTTGAACGTCTTGAAGAAATCAATGACAATGTCGACCTGTTCTTCGGAACCGAGGAACCCAGAAGCAATGGCGTCGAATGATAAATTCAAATCTTTGTAGGTTTGAATGTAATCGCGCATTTTTGACGTGTAATCGTCAAAGTAGTATTCGGGAAACTGTGTGTGTGCCGAAAGGACTGCGGTTGGAATTGTAACCGCTTGAATTTTCATGGCGGAAACAATCGGTGCCATGACTGCGATGGAGCACCGACCAAATCCTGTAACATCATTAATTAACGCGATTTTCTTTTGAGACATGGCGAACTAAAAATTAAAAATCTTTCTTTTCCGAGAGTACGCGCACGGATGCAAATGCTGCCGAAACGATAACTGCAAGGAGTGTGGGGCCGAGGAAAACGGAGTCGAAATGTTCTGCCACTTGGTAAGCGATAAAGCCCGCGAGCCAGGCGAAAATGTTCCAGAGCCAAACGCCGAGCGATTCTGTACGTTCCTTGGAAAAGTAGAACGAGACCAAGAGAACGGCTGCCATCGGGGCGAACACGGAAGCGATCAGGTAAAGGAAGCTGATGTAATGTTCCATGATTCCCGAAATGGCGAGAGCAGCGCTCAAGAAACTCACGACGACACCTGCAATTTTTGGATTTATTTTACTATAAATCGCCTTGGAGGATTCGCCTGCGGAGTTTGCCGCAAGGAAGTTTGTTGTCACTGTCGAGAGCACTACGATGATGATTCCCGGGAGTCCGAGACCTGCAAGGAGAATGGCTTGCGCGATGTTGTTGCCTGCGCCAATGCCCGAAATTTCGATACCGATAATGTACATCCAGAGGCTTGCAAACGTGTAGGCAATAGCAGAAATTGATGTTGCCTTCACGGGCTTTTCAGCGTCCTTCGTGTAGTCCGAAATTACGGGCAGCCAAGAAATCGGCATGGCGATAGAAATCTCGAATATGTTCCAGAACTTGAGCGCGGTTGCGGTGTTCCCTGCGGCGCTTGCAACATTAGCGGCTGCACTTGAACCGCTGCCGAGTCCGAACAACTTCACAGAAAGAATCGCGAGCAAAACGGCGAGGGCTGCCATCACGACGGTTGTCACGTTGGCGGAACGGCGGATGCCCACGTAAACCCAAGCGGCGATAAGAGCAGCGAGAATCACGCAAGTCAAGGGGAATGAAATCGGCAAGTTGAGCCCTGCCAAGGCCGAAGCGCCTTGAGCGTTCAAAACAGCGACCCAGGCGAACAACTGGAATGTGTTCAGCGCGGCGAAGAACTTGGAACCGTGTTTGCCGAATGTGGACTTTGTCGTTTCCATGGCGTTCAAGCGAACGCGTGCGCCGATGAGGCCCACGAAAAAGAGCAGGATGCCGCCAAAAATGTGCCCGAGCACGAGCGGGAGCCAAAGCGAATCCCTTGCGGCGGCAGCGCCAATTTCTATACCCGCTTCGATTTCGGAAACGGAGATGGCGACGCCAAACCATATAATTCCATTTGCAAAAAGTCCTGTGCGTTTTTCCATGTTACGCCTCCTGTTGTCTCTTTCGCTTGTCGCTTCGCTTTCGTCATCCTGAAGCCGAAGGCGATTGGATCCATTATTTCTTGCATTTGTTTTTTGATGCTTCTTTCAAATGCGGCACAAAGATAGCAAAGCAGTAGGTTATTCACAAGGTATAGAACTATACTACTTTTTTATGAGATGGTATAGGTTTTGTTGATAACGAAGGTGCGCGTTTTTCCTTGTCATAAACAAAAAATCCCCGCGGCGTTTTTGCACACGGGGATGAGCGATAGACTAGAGCGAACTTAGAATCTGTCTATCAGTATAGATGGTTGTAATTTTTTGACTGTCACCCCGGCCGCTGTGCCGGGGTCGCCTTTTTATTCAGCGCGGAGTTTCTTGGCGGCGGCGACGAGATTCTTGAGGCTTGCCGTCGTTTCAGTTTCGCCACGAGTCTTGAGGCCGCAATCCGGGTTCACCCACACATTCTGCTGCGGGACCTTCGCGATGATCTTGTGGAGAGCATCGACGATTTCCTGTTCGGACGGCACACGCGGAGAGTGAATATCGTAAACACCCGGGCCCACCTGCGTTTCGAACTTGGCGTCGTTCAAGGCGTCGAGCAGCTTGAGGTCAGAACGGCTGGCTTCGAACGTGATCACGTCGGCGTCCATGTTGTCGATGTCGCGGACGATGTCGTTGAATTCGCTATAGCACATGTGCGTGTGGATCTGCGTTTCGGGCTTGACCTTGGCGTGAACCAGGCGGAATGCCGGAATGGCCCAGTCGAGGTATTCCTTGTGCCAGTCGCTCTTGCGGAGCGGCAACTTTTCACGGAGAGCAGCTTCGTCAATCTGGATGATTCTGATGCCGTTCTTTTCGAGGTCCAAAACTTCGTCACGGATGGCAAGGCCGATTTCCTGAGCCTGCGTCTTCAAGGAAACATCTTCACGCGGGAAGGACCAGTTAAGAATTGTGACAGGACCCGTAAGCATGCCCTTCACCGGTTTCTTGGTACAGCTTTGTGCGAAAACAGACCATTCAACCGTAATCGGAGCGCTGCGGCTCACATCACCCCAAACGACAGGTGGCTTCACGCAGCGGGTGCCGTAGCTCTGCACCCAGGCGTTTTGCGTGAACACAAAGCCGTCAATCTTGGAACCGAAATATTCCACCATGTCATTACGTTCAAATTCACCGTGGACAATCACGTCGAGGCCAATTTCTTCCTGCAACTTGATGCATTCGGCAATCTTCTTCTGGTTGAATGCAACGTACTGTTCCTTGGAAATTTCGCCCTTGCGGAATGCGGCGCGGTTGGCGCGAACTTCGGCAGTCTGCGGGAAAGAGCCGATTGTCGTTGTCGGGAATGCCGGCAACTTGAATTCTGCCTTCTGCACTTCGCGACGTTCGAGGCGGCTCGGCTTGCGTTCGAAATCAGCAGCGCCGAGGGCGGCGAGCTCAGCCTGAACCTTTGCGTTTGCCTGCACGCGAGCAGTTGCGAACAAAGCCTTGTTCTTGGCGAGGGCGTCTGCGTCAGTGCTAGCGAGTTCTGCAATTTCCACGAGCTTTTCTTCGGCGAATGCGAAGTGCTTGAGGATGTCGGCCGAAAGCTTCTGTTCTGCGGCAACCGTGTAAGGTACATGCAGGAGAGAGCAAGAAGTGCCAACAACAACGTTTTCTGCAGCGACATACTTCTTGATTTCGTCGAGAATTGCATTCTTCTGTGCGTAATCGGCGCGCCAGATGTTCTTGCCGTTCACGACACCTGCCAAGAGGAGCGTATCCTTCGGGAAACCTGTCTTCAAAAGTTCGAGAGACTTAAGACCTTCAACGAAATCCAAACCGATAGCGTCAAAGCCGAGGGCGGTCACATCCTGATAAACATCGCGGATGTCACCGAAGTAAGTCTGCAATGCAATCTTGAGGTTCTTCTTTTCGCCAATCTTTCTCAAGAGTTCTGCATAGATGGTCTTGAAGAGTTCGCGTTCTTCTGCGGTCACGTCGAAGACGAGAGCCGGTTCTGCGAACGAAATCCACTTGGCGCCTGCGGTAGCGAGCTTTTCAGCGAGTTCTGCGTAAGCGTTGACAGCTGCGGCTGCGAAGTCCTTGGCCTTCTTGTTGCCGTTGTAGCGGGCGAGGCGGAGGAACGTGTAAGCGCCGATAAGCGTCGGAACGGATTCAATTCCGGCCGATTTGGCTTCGTTGAATTCTTCAACCGGCTTCTTGCCGACGAGCTTGAGTTCGGTAGCGTCATCAATTTCCGGAACAATGTAATGATAGTTCGTATTGAACCACTTCTTCATCGGAAGAGCCTTCACGTCGCCTTTTGCGCCTTGATAACCGTGAGCGGCGGCGAAATACTTTTCGAGTGTGCTCAATTCGAGGCTGCTGTAGCGTTTCGGAATGACGTTCAGCAAAAATGCAGTGTCGAGAACGTTGTCGTAGAACGAGAAATCGTTGGACGGGATGAAGTCGATGCCTGCGGCCTTCTGCTTCTGCCAACCGTATTGGCGGATTTCTGCGGCGACCGTCTGGAGTTCAGCTTCGGAGATTTCGCCCTTGAAGAACTTTTCGCTTGCGAACTTGAGTTCACGATTCTTACCGATACGCGGGAAACCAATTACAGATGTTTTAATGCTCATAGTGTTTTACCTACCTTTTTACTTTGTTTTTTTTGAACGCTCCAAATATACCTCACTTTTTATCATTGGTAAAATACTATTTTTTATGCATTCACCATAGATTTTTCCTATGGTGATTTATAACCAGCGATAAGGAAAACTTATGACTCTACAACAACTTAAATATGCCATTGCCATTGCAGACACGCGAAATATTACCGAAGCATCCAAGCGTGTTTTTATCTCGCAACCGAGCCTTACCGCTGCTATCCACGAACTCGAAGAAGAAATGGGCGTGACGATTTTCAACCGCTCCAACAAAGGCGTGACCATCACAAACGAAGGCGATGAATTCCTCTCGTATGCAAGGCAGGTTCTGGAACAGGCGACGCTCTTGGAAGACCGCTATAAAGGCGGCAAGGGCGGCAATATGATTTTCTCCGTCAGCTGCCAGCACTATTCTTTTGCCGTGAATGCGTTTGTTGATGTTATCCGCAAGTTTGGTGGCCCGAGCTACGATTTTACGCTCCGCGAAACGCAAACAAACGAAATTATTGATGATGTCGCCAAAATGAAAAGCGAAATGGGCGTGCTCTACCTCAGTGATAAAAACGAAAAGGTTATCACGAAGCTCATACAAAAGAATAACCTCGTATTTGAACCGCTTTTTGCAACTCCGCTTCACGTGTTCATGTCGTCAAAGAACCCGCTCGCGAAAAAAGAAAAAATCACTCTCGCTGACCTCAAACCATTCCCGTACTTGACTTACGAACAGGGCGATTTCAACTCGTTCTACTTTGCCGAAGAGCCGCTCACCGCCATCGATTTCGATTGCCCGCGAAACATCAAAGTCCGTGACCGCGCTACACTTTTCAACTTGCTCATCGGCCTTGACGGCTACACCATTTGCTCCGGCGTCATTAGCCACAAACTCAACGGCAAGAACATCATTGCAAAGTGCCTCGATGTCCATGACAAAATGACCGTCGGTTATGTTATGCGCAAAGGCGTCACGAAATCAAGATATGCTGAGGCGTACATCGCTGCGTTAAAGAAACATTGTCGGTAGGGGGGGGGCAGTCGTTTCGCTCCACCTTGTTGGAAAGCGTGCGGACGTCCGTGGCAATTTCGGCGATATCGCGCGTATTTTGACTCGTCTGCGTCGCCAAGGCGACCATCCCCGCAGAGACATTCGGTGCATTCTCCGTTGCAATGTAGTCCTTCATCTGCTTAAAAAGACGGATAAGTGCCTTGCTTTGTGCGGTCGCTTGTTCGCCCTTGAGAACCGTCATGAGCATGTAGATGCCCTGCTCCGTGAAGGCGTAAGGCATTTTTCGAACGCCACCCCAACTTGATATCCGAATTTTGGACATCAAGTTTCCTTTTTCATAAAAATTGCCGAAATTCAACGAATTTTCGCAGTTTTGAAGTCCAAATTTGGACTTCAAGTTTTCAAATTCTTCTGAAGTCAGCCGAAAGCGAAAGTCTTCATCAAATTTTTCGATATTATTTTTTACCTGTTCATTAAATTTTCGAGTTTCATACCCATAAATCTCCGCCAAATCAGCATCGAGCATGACTTTTACCCCGCGGATGGTGTATATCCGTGACTTGAGCAGGTTCTCGTCTATCAGGGAAAATTCGGGCTTTTTCGGCGCGGTGGCCTCGGCCGCATTGGCCATAACATCTTTCTTCATCGTCAACTCCTTTGGCATACAAGCGGGAAAAAATGCCAAAGATTATACACTTGTGCACTATAATATAGATTTGATCATTCGGTTTGTCAATAGGTCTGTATTGATTTTTTGAAGGGTGATGTCAAACCGCAACGCCTGTCTTTCTTATTGAAAAATTGCGAAAAAAGCTGATTTTATCCATTTCATGATGCAAAATTTGCATATATTTAGTTTATATGTCTATCAAGCTTATTTCGCCGAAAAAGTCCGTCAATTCAGCGTTTCTCAAGTTGCCTGTCCCATGCGAAAAGATGGAACAGTTCAAGTCTGCGCTCGTGAGTTTGCATAATAAGCGGGACCTTAAAAAAGACGAAGAATATCACAAGAACGAGCTTCAGGCTTTCTTGATAGGGATTTTCAACCCGGCTTATTCGGTGCATGTTGATAGACCTATTGATTTGGCGATTTTTAATGGGAACGATACGACGGCGAAACCTGCAGTAATCATTGAAATGAAATCTCCGACGAATGCGGCAGAGATGTTTTCGGAGCTGCATCCCAATACGAAAGCGTTTCAAGAGCTAGTGTATTACTTTTAGAAATAGTGGCAAAGGCGTATGGAAAAACATTATAGAACGCGTGTTCAGGGCGAAGCCCTTCAAAGGAAAATCCGTGATTTAGAATTCAATTTCTTTGAAATTGTAATTGTTCCGATTTATTTTGGAATTTTGGCAATCTTTTCGTGGTTGATTGGATTCGGGATAATGTCTCTAAATCTTGTTTCTGCGGTGATACTAACGCTGATTACGATTGTTACGGCATTTAGAGCCCGCAAAAAATATCTTCAGAATTGTGAAATATTGAAAAAGTATCGGAAAGGACTTGAAGGAGAGCGTTTTGTTGGGGAAATGTTGAATAAAATCAGCTCGGATTCTGTGCGAGTCTTTCACGATATCCCCGGAGAACGTTTTAATGTGGATCATATTATCGTAAGCACTAGGGGCATCTTTGCCATTGAAACGAAACACTTTGATAGAACCAATGGGCATGAATTTTTCTTTGATGGAAATATGATAGAGCGTGTAATGAAAAATGGCAAACGTTTCTTATGCCCGAAATTATTGCCGCAAATGGAAGGTGAAGCACGTTTTATCCATGATGAAATCAAGCGGAGAGCAGATTTGGACATTCCGGTTATTAAGGTTGCTATTCTCATAGGCTGTTTTATCCATACTCCTGCTGAAAATGATGCGGACAAATGCATTAGACGCTATTTTGGTAAGTATTGGATAACAAGTGAAAAACTATTCGAAAAGATGTTCATGGAAGAGAAGGAAATTTACGATGAATCTGTCGTGAGGTATATTGCTGTGAATATTAACGAAATGGTTAGGATTGAGATTGATTAAAAAAATAAGAATGAAATGAAAATCAACATCTATAACAAACAAATTATAAACGGATAAATTTTGGAATTATGTCGGTCATTGAATCAATTTTAAAAGCTAGAGATGCAAACATTAGTGATTACAAAAGGATTCCTCGTCTTTTTAGCGATTATGAAGAGGAAAATAAGACCATTAAGGACTATAATGGCCGTCAGATTCTCGAGCTGTTGCAGAACGCGGATGATGAGTCTTCCTCAGAAGTAGAAATATACTTCAATTCATTTGAAAGATTGTTGATAGTTTCAAATATTGGGACTCCATTTAGTGAAAAGGGTTTTGAATCTCTTTTACTGCCTAATAACAGCCCCAAAAAGAGTAAGAAAAAGTATATAGGAAATAAGGGTCTTGGTTTTAGATCTATTTTGAATTGGGCGGAACGCGTTGAGATTATATCTAATGGATGTTCTGTTCAGTTTTCAAGAGATATTGCTCAACGAGTTGTTGAAACTGAACTGTCTAGTCAATTGGATGAAATCAAAAAATTTAAGGAAGAACGAGGTGATAAGTCTGATGCGTTTAGATTTCCGATACTTTCGCTTCCCATTGTAGAAGAATTTAAAGGTAAGTCAAAATGGACTACAGAAATAAAAATAAACTTTTATGAAGAATATGAAAACGAAATTAAAGACCAATTGAAATTTTTATCTGAAGAAGTTTTACTGTTTGTTAGAAATATAAAGACATTGGTTATTAATGAAGACGGCGTTAGCCGTACTCTTACATCTATTTGTGAGCCTCACGATGACTATAATGAGTATGTGATAGATCAATTAAGTGATGGAAAATCTCAAACAAAGATATATCATGTATATCCTAGAACTGATGTATTTCCAGAAGAATATCAGAAGGAAAATGATAAAAAAGAATCACTCTTTTATGAAATTGCAGTCGCGGTAGAAATGGATTGTGATTCTTCAAAAGAAGACAATTATCTGTATAGCTTCTTTAGAACGGATATCAAAATTCCCCTCCCGTGTATTATCCATGGGACTTTTGAATTGAACTCGTCAAGAAATATTTGTATTATTGACAAAAAGAATGACTTTATATGGGAAAAAATTGCAGAATTATTATTGTATGTTTCTAAAAAGCAGCAAAAAATAAATGCAGTTGCCACTTGGGATAGTTATGAATTAATAGCGTTAAGAAGGTCGTGTCCATATTTGGATTCGTTGCTTAGTAAGTATTTGTTTGAAGAACCTATTTATCCTTGTTGTGATGATAAATATCGAAAGGCGGACGAATCTGTATTTTATTCGTATCGCCTTAATTCTGAAGTTGAAAAGCGCTATTCCAAATTTTTTCCTTTGATGGTTAAGTACTACGAAATGGCTATGGACCAAAAATTGTTGGATAAATTCATCAAATATGATCCACAAGAATTTTGGACTACATGGAATAAAATCGCTTTATCGCCGGAATTAACACTTGAAGATAGGGTGGATCTAGTATGCTTGTTGGCTTCGTTGAAAAATTTAAAACCAGGCCATTATTTACCTTTGTTACTTGATGGAGCAAATAATGTAATAGATGCGAATATCGATGTTTATACACCTGTACGGCAAGCGGAACCTCCTGTAGTGCCTAAATTTATGAATGTTAGATTCCTTAATGAAAGAATGTATGATGCACTTGTTACAAGACTTGTTCCTTCAAATGAAACTAATAAGGCAAGAGGATTGTGTGATTTAATTAATGGATTTGTCAATATTCAAGCGTATGACATCAGTAATCTTACTCCAAAAATAATTACAAGATGTAATAAACTTGCTTATGAAAATAATGATGCAAGTTATATAAAAGAAACGGTTCAGGCACTTTTTGCCAATGCTAGAAATTCTAGTAGTGATAGAGTAAATTCGGATGTAAAATACAATTCCATTCTTTTAGTTGCTAGAGATGGTTCCTTTGCGTCACCTTCGTCCCTGTATTTTTCAAAAACATACGAGTTTGGAAAAGTTACTGAAGGTGTTTATGGTAATCATTTGAAAGATTTGCAGTACCTTGTTGATAAAGATTTTTGGGAAATAGAGGATTCAATTGGAATTGAAAACTTTTTCGCTATGCTAGGTGTTGAAAAAAGCATAAAGTGTTGGGAAAATAGTTTATCTTCCGAAGATTGGTCGTATTATGATACTGAATTGAGGAAAATTTCATGTGAAAAATATGAGAAATATTGCCGTAAACCAAATAACAATGTGTTTCAATTGTTGGATTTAAATGTTTTGAACGAATTGTCGTCTTCTCAGATTTTGGCTTTAATATCAAATAGTGAATTGATTTGTAATAGACTAAGCAGCAGAACAGGTCTTTATTATTGGTGCAAAGGTGATAAAGGGCAATATAACGAAAGCGTTGAAAAACCGTATATTGCGTATCAATTGCGTCATAAATTTTCAAATGTTGTTATTGACAATGATGACCTTGATATTGATTCGCTAATAGATGATCAATTTAAGATTGATTATACTTATTTAGAAAAAATGGGGGTCTCTCCTTCTAGAACGAATATATTGCTGGAACGTCTTGGTGCTTGTCGTAATTTAGATGATTATGATTCTGAGGTTTTATATGCATTAATAAAGAAAATACCGCAAAAATATCCCGATGGAAAGCGTGTTACTAAAATATATGGGTTAATATATGATATTCTAAAGAAAAGAGAAAATGTTGTAGTTCCGAAAGATTTAGTATTGGCTTGCAAAATTGATGATAAAATAGAATATAAACCATCTAATGAAATATACTATTATGATGATGCCACGTTGCCTCAGTCTGCTTTAAGAAAAATTCCCATTTTATTATTTCGGCAGAGAGCTGGGGTTTCGGCTGTTACAAGGCTTTTTAATGTATGTAAACTTAATGCTTCATTATTATCAGTTGTTGAGAATACAGTTAAGATTAATAAAAATTTGACGAGTTGTTTTGCACAAGAATTTCATTCTCGAAAGCCGTATATTCTTGCATATAGATTACGTTCAATAAAGGGGTTAAAGGATAAAAACGAGGAAGCTTCAAAGATTGAAAAACTGTCTATTATACTTATTGACGCTGGTATGTATAATACTCAAAAAGATAGCTTTGAATTAGATGTATATGATTTTGTGATTAAAGAGAATATTGTGTATATAAAGGTTCCGAATATTCATTACCCTGAATTAAGAAAGGATCAACATTTTTTAGATGTGTGCAGTGAAATATTGGGTATTGTTTTTGCATTAGAATCATCGGACATGAAGATAATATTTAAGTCGGTATTGAGAAATGACCCGGATATTTCAAAGTATGATATTATAAGCGAGAGAGGTGCTGATTATTTACAAGATTGTCTTGAACTATTAAAAATGAATGAAACGGATGAGAGCCGCTTTTGGAATAATATACTCCGTGCTAAAGGAATGGAAGAATATACTTATTCATCAGGGAAAAAAATAAAAGAATATGTTACTACTCAATTAGGAATAACTCTTCCTGAAGAGTATGATAAAGTAGATTTTGTAAACTTTAAAAATGAAACATCTTATGAATTCTTGAAAAAAATATGTTCCGATTTAGGTATAGAAGTTAGTGCTTGTTTGCCTGTTTATGGCTTAGTTTATTATTATCAAAATAAGCTTGAAAATCTTGTTCTTGATAACAAGAACAAGTTCAAGGCGTTGCTATGGAATCAACTGAATAAATTACCTATAGAAAATGAACACGATAGACTTGGTTTTGTTGAGAAAATATATAAATATGAAAATAGTTATAAAGTCATTAATCTTGCATCATGTAAATTTGTGTTTGATGTAGATTTGTTGCCGTTATTAAAAGATTATACAAAACGGGAATTCGAAATAGATATTAGCTGTGAGAACATTCCTGCCTATGAAGAAAAATATTATTATTCAGATATTATTAGTGAAGATGATTTGGATGATCGGTTAACGAAACTATCTATTTTTGAAGGGTATGAAGAACTATTCAAAGTAGAAGCTGAAAAAATAAAAAGTATAGAAAACAAGAAAGATGATGATTTAAATACAGATGAAAATGACGATAAGAATATTCCATTTGATTATACTCATATAAGCCCTAGAATACCGAATGATGACGGTTTAGATAATCGTGATGATGATTCTAGCCAAGAGAATGACAATGGTTTTAGTGAGGGGACTGATAATAATCCTCGTAAACCTCGAAATGTACCTAGACATTTAAATGCTTTGAAAGACAAAGCCGGTAGAGATGCTGAAGAAAGAACCAAACGTGCTCTGAAAGAGCAAGGATATGAATATTATGTGAAATCATCTGCTACGGGTGGAATTGATAGCGATGATTCTGCACATTATGATATTCGTTACAAGAAAAAGAATACAGATGAGTGGCGTTTTTTAGAAGTAAAGCATATTGCGGATAGTTCATTTATTCTATCTCCTGGAGAACTAGATTTCATATTTGAAGGTGATAATAAATACAAATATGATTTAGCGTTAGTGAAGAAAGGTAAGGTTCATATTGATGAGGCACCCTTTATTAAGGAAGCGAATAGGGATGATCTTATAAATAAATATGGCGCTGAAGAAGTTGGATTCAGGATCCCATTTGACTTCCGCGAGAGAACGGAGGAGTAATCATGCTTTTCACTCCCACTGGCACCTTCTATTCCAAGGTTCAATTCAAGACCGAAGAAGAGGTCGAGAAGGTTGTCGTTGACAACTTCAAACTTCTCTTTGGTGACTACTCCATTTTGCTGCCGAAAAGTTTGATTCGGACTTCTTGTGGCGATGGGGCTGTTCCCAATCCTTCAAACTATAAAAAAGGACAAAGTAATTCAGATAGATAAGTCTTCGACATCTCGCGAATGGATTCTCGTCTAAACAGCGAATTTTAGACGAGGTTTAGACGAAAATTGGCGGAATTTAACGAAAAACGGCAAATTTTTAGACGAGAAAATATGAAAATAGGCGGCTGTTTGGGCAACTGTTCGGAAATTCCGAACAGCTCAAACGGAAGGCTATCGAGACTACCCAATTACTACCCAATATAGCGTACCTTCGAAATTTACCCAAGAAGATTTGCTCCGTCTCTTAAAAAATAGTGGCGGTGTAAAAACGCCAAATGGCGGTGTAAATAAAAAAGCGAGTGGTGGTGTAAATTTGCAGGATAAAATCCTCCAAGAAATCAAGAATAATGGAGGATTAAATGCTCCTTCCTTGGCTTCGAGGCTTTCCCTTTCGTTAAGAACGATGCAGCGTTATTTGAAGGTGTTGACTGAGTCTAAGAAAATCGAGTTCCGCGGTGCGCCCAAGAACGGCGGATATTATTTACGTTGAAGGGAACTAAAAACACTGCCGCTACTTACTTATATTTTTACAAAGGCGACGATGGCACTATAAAACCGATAATAAAAATATCGATTGCTTGACGAATTGAAATTTCCGCAGATTGCGGAAGAATTGCAAAAGATAATAGTTGAATTAGTTAATTGTAAAGTCTGAAGATTGCATTTTTGCGGAACTTGCTTTATGCATTTGTGCCAGTATTTTAGATATTATGTACATTAAAATCGTCAGCCAACGGCTGACGAATTGGAAAATGCCGAAAATAGCGAAAATTCGGCAAAAATACCGATTTTTGCTCTTCTTAATCTAAATCGACCGCCAATGGCGAGCGATTTGGATTTCTCCGAATTTTTGGAGTTGAGTTTTACGCACCATATGGAAATTCTGCTGAAGACCTCAACTTTGGAAGAACGCGCATTTTATATTCATCAGACATTCATAACCCATTGGGAACGCACTGCGTTCCCAATTGAACTGGTCGCAATATCGCATGTTGATTCAAATTAATTTTTTTAAATTCTCCCTATGCGCATCCCATTCCTCTCATCTCTCGTTATCGCCTCTCTTTCCTTCCTCCTCACTTCGTGTTCCGAATCTTTCACGGATTCGCGTGACGGGCGGAGTTATAATGTTGTGAAGATTGGCGATCTCACGTGGATGGTGGAGAATCTGAATTACGAAACAGAAACAAGTGCCTGTCCGGATGGCGATTCTCGCAATTGCAAACGAATGGG
>JAEEGG010009778.1_pt1 | contig 21382 bp, 20 predicted proteins | sample 9134161 | NCBI WGS metagenome assembly JAEEGG01 (sample SAMN16246543, study PRJNA631951) | gut metagenome | biome: gut microbiome; feature: rumen; material: CR-attached | host: Bos | place: Iran: Karaj | collected 2018-10
TTCTCCTGTGCCATAGCCGAGCCTGAGAATATCATCAAACTCAGCAACATAATTAGTCCTTTTCTCATTGTTGTATGATTAAATTCTGATGCAAAGGTAATATTAATGCCTGCTATGGCGAAAAAAATCTATGAAACGGTTGATTTAATCAGCAAATAGCTATCACCGGGCCAGGCCCCAGCGATAGGTTTTCAAGTCATAGAAGGGTTTGGCACCTTTGAAGCACGAAAGAGATACGTTCTTTCCGTGCTTGCAACTTTTCGCATTGCTCTTACGTCTAACAGACAGAAACTTTAAAAAGAAAACGACATGAAGAGAACCATCCTGTCAATCACCCTCGCCGTCGTGGCCCTCACCGCGTTGGCACAGTCAAGCAACTACACCATCAGCGGCGACTTCAACATGATTCTCAAGAATGCGCCATTCGTCGTGAAGGCCGACTCGGTGTATCTCAGCGATTCCGGGTATATCATTGAGGAAGTTGATGAGAATGGTATCACGACGTCCACACTCCCAGCGCAGTCCCCAAAGAAAAACAAGGTGACGGACGGGAAGTTTCAGATTAGCGGACATGTCGAACGGCCTGTCTACGCTGCCCTGAATGCCGACATGGACGCGAAATACGAAGATGGAAGTACTAAAAGGTATATCCAAGGCTATCCCCTCATCCTCGAACCTGGCCACATTGTGATGGACAGCGAGAAACCCATGTTCCGTGGCACGCCGCTCAATGACGCGTGTGCCGAGGCATATCTCAAGTACTTTCAGCTGTTGGAATCCAGTCAGTTCGTCGAGCTGAAGCAATACATGCAGGACTTTGTGACCGAGCACGCTGCCGATCCTGCAGGCGTCTTTATGACGATACTCACAGAAGACATCTTGCATCCAAGAGAAATCATGAGAATGATCAAATTGCTGAGTGACAACGGCCAGGGCTGCACGGATTTGGAAGTCTTGAAGTGGCGGATTGAGGATCAATGCAAATTGCCACAGGAGGGCGACATGTTCACGGACTTTGCTGTGGAGTATGACGGCAAGACGACACGCTTAAGCGACTATGTGGGTCGTGGCAAGTACGTCCTCGCTGATTTCTGGGCATCGTGGTGTGGTCCCTGCCGACAGGAGATACCCAACATCATCGCCGCGCATGAGAAGTATAAGGACCGCAATTTCACCGCCCTTGGCATTGCCGTCAATGACAAGCCCGAGGCCACGCTCAGGGCTATGGAGCACGATGGCATCAACTATCCTCAAATCATCAACTCGCAGAAGATTGCTACCGACGCATATGGCATCAACGGCATCCCAGAGATTATCCTCTTCGCCCCCGATGGTACTATCCTCGCCCGTGGGTTGCGAGGGAATGAAATAGAAAAGAAAATGGCGGAGATTTTCGTGGAATAACCTACTTTAACCCGTTATTTTAATATCGGACCACGGTTCAGACACATATCTGAGCCAAGACATATCTGAGCCCCAAAAAGCTGCCAGCCCTCTTTTTTGCTATAAAGTTAAATTTCTCAAATTATTTAGCCTGTAAGTCATTACGTTAGAATAAAGTTCGTATCTTTGTAGGGATGAATGATACGATTATGAAGAAATATATGAAGATTTCAGCCCTTGTGCTGACAGGCCTACTGCTCGCATCAGCGGTATGTGCTCAGGGGTTCAAGAATCCCGTATTGCCAGGATTTCATGCCGACCCGAGTTTGTGCAGGGTGGGGGATGACTTCTATCTTGTGAACAGCACGTTCCAGTATTTCCCCGGCGTGCCGGTGTTCCATTCGAAAGACCTCATCCATTGGGAGCAGGTGGGCAACTGTCTGACGCGACCCTCGCAGGTGGACCTGAAGGGCACCGACGGCAACAGCGGCATCTATGCACCGACCATCCGCTACCACGAAGGCCGCTTCTATATGGTGACGACGGTGTTCCCCTCGCGCCGCCACTTTTATGTGTGGACGGACAATCCCGCTGGGGAGTGGTCGGAGCCTATCGTCATCGACTTCGCCATCGGCAGTTGTGACCCGACACTCTTCTGGGACGAGGGTAAGTGCTATTTCCTATGGAAGGAGGGCGACATCAAGATCTGCGAGATTGACGTGGCAACGGGTAAGCAGTTGGGTGAGATTCACCATCTGGGAACGTGTCTTGGCGGTCGCTATCCAGAGGGGCCCCATATTTATAAAAAGGATAGCTACTACTATCTGCTGTTGGCAGAAGGCGGCACGGAGCACGGCCATCATGTGAACATCCTGCGCAGTCGCAGCCTCTTCGGTCCCTACGAGCCGAACCCTGCCAATCCCATCCTCTCGCACTTCAACATGAAGATGCAGAACAGTCCGATTCAGGGTTTAGGCCATGCTGATCTGGTTCAGGCACCCGATGACTCGTGGTGGATGATTTGCCTGGGCTATCGCACCAGTGGCTATTTGCAGCATGTCATGGGACGTGAGACGATGCTCGCTCCTGTGAAGTGGGAGCAGGGTGGCTGGCCCGTCGTGAATGGTGATGGTACGCTGCAAACAGATATGCATTGTCAGACGCTGCCTTTGGTTCAGATGCCGCAAGACCCGGTGAAGGAAGAGTTTGATTACGTCAAACGCGATGCGCCTGCGGACAGTTATCATTCATTAGGTCTGCCGATGGGTTGGATGAGCCTGTGCAATTCTGATTATAGCAAATATTCGCTGACAGAGCGTAAGGGTTATCTGCGCCTCCGTCCCAGCACGATCGACCTTAGTGAGACGGCCAATCCCACCTTCGTCGCCCGCCGTCAGACGGAACTGAACTTCACTGCGACAGTCCTGTTCGACCTCTCACATATGACGGAAGATATGCAGGCCGGCATCACAGCCTATGCTGCACCGTTGAACCACTACGATGTGATGGCAGAGCGTCGCGACGGAAAACTGTTTGTCAAGTCCGTCGTCCGTCTCGGCCAGACCAGTCACAGCGAAAAGGAACTTCCGCTGAGTGACGACCGCGCCTATCTGCGCATCTCCTCCGACAAGGACTTCTACTACATGCAGGCATCATCCGACGGCACTAATTATATCACACTCGCCAAGATGGAGTACCGTTTCCTCAGTACCGAGACCATCGGCGGCTTCACTGGCGTGATGCTCGGTCTCTTTACGCAGAGCAGCAAGGACACAACAGGCTATGTGGATGTCGATTGGTTTGAGTACAATGCAAAATGATTGATATGAAGACATTTAAAGAAGGCTTCCTCATAGGAGGAGGCCTTATCTTTACAGGACTGGCGCTGCAACTGTGCGTCGGTCCAATGGAGTGGGAGGCGTTTGCGTGGCCTGTCAACGGCATTGTGCTGGCGGGATTCCTTGTGATGTTAACAACAATGGTGTACTTGCGTAAGAAAGTATATGCCTTCCAATGGATGTCGACGTATCAGGCTGCCATACCAGCAATGGTATATGCCGTGGTGCTGACCATCATCATGGGACTGACGCGACAGCAGGTGAGCGGCACGTGGCTGAACAATATGCTGTCGTTCTGGCCGTTTGTACTCATCTATACCTATATCACGGTCATTCTTGGACTTGTCATCCACCGCAGATTACGTAAAATAATCAGAGGTGAGTGGTCGATGAAGCGCGATGTACCTTTCTTATTGAACCATCTCGGCCTTTTCATAGCATTGACCACTGCCACGCTTGGCAATGCCGACATACAGCGCGTAAAAATGATTTGTAGCGTTGGCGAACCTGAATGGCGCGCAATGGAGCAAGGAGGTGCTATCAAAGAAATGGATCTGGCCATCGAACTGAAGAAGTTCATCATGGAAACCTACGACGACGGCTCGCCCAAGCGCTTTGCTTCGGAGATACAGATACTGACGAAGACGGGCAAGAATATCGAGACTACCATTGATGTGAACATGCCCTACGAGGTGGACGGCTGGAAAATCTATCAGTACGGCTACGACACGCAGATGGGGGCTCAGAGCCAGATATCAATACTCGAACTGGTGAGCGACCCGTGGCTGCCATTTGTCTATACAGGTATTTATATGATGCTGGCAGGAGCGGTTTGTATGTTTGTTATTGGTGGGAGGAAACGCGTATGAGTTGGGAGCATTTTATATATTTCGCAATTGCAGCGGTACTGCTTTGGGCCGTGGGTGCATGGGCTGCGTGGAAGAGTAAAACTGGTATGGCCTACGCGACAACTGTCTTGGGCTTGCTCTTTTTCTTCTCGTTCATCCTCTCTATGTGGATCTCGCTGGAGCGACCGCCACTGCGCACGATGGGCGAAACGCGACTCTGGTATTCGTTCTTCCTGCCGTTGGCGGGTCTCATCGTCTATTCGCGCTGGAAGTACAAGTGGATCCTGTCGTTCTCGACCATTCTCGCCCTGGTATTTATCTGTGTAAATCTGTTCAAACCGGAGATACACGACAAGACGCTGATGCCCGCCCTTCAGAGTCCTTGGTTTGCGCCACATGTTATCGTCTATATGTTCGCCTACGCCGTACTCGGTGCGGCGGCAGTGATGGCTATCTATCTGCTCTTTATCAAAAAGAGTGACATCGCTGACCAAGAGTTTGACATCACGGACAACCTCGTTTATGTCGGTCTTGCCTTCCTCACCATAGGCATGCTTTTTGGTGCCCTTTGGGCCAAGGAAGCTTGGGGGCACTACTGGTCGTGGGACCCCAAGGAGACGTGGGCCGCCATCACATGGCTCGCCTATCTCGTCTATGTCCACTACCGCCAGTTACCACACCATCGTGAGCGTCTGGCCCTCTGGATGCTCATTTGTTCGTTCGTCCTACTACAAATGTGTTGGTGGGGCATCAACTACCTGCCATCCGCCCAAGGTTCGAGTGTTCATACCTATAGCACCAGCGAATAAATTAGTCTTGCTGAAGGCTGTGTTTCAAAATTTATCTTAAATCTATTGGCAGAAATAAGCATAATTCCAGAATTATCACTATATTTGCAAAATAAAATTTGCTAAAACAGGCTTTACCTTGGCAAAAAGCGAGCTTTCTGCACTTGGTTTGCACTGTTTTTGCCGTAAGTTTTAATAAGTTTTGTGAAATCCTAAAACCAACACAATGATGAAACAGAAAAGAATGACTATCTTGACCGTGTTGCTCACCGTGTGTGCAGCAACGTTTGCGCAGGGACTGAAGGACGCCTATAAGGACTACTTCCTGATTGGCGTGGCCGTGAACCAGCGCAATGTGACCAACACAGAGCAGCAGGCTCTGATCAAACGGGAGTTCAGCAGCATGACTGCTGAGAACGACATGAAGCCCGAGCCGACGGAGCCTCGGCAAGGACAGTTCAACTGGGAGGGCGCCGACCGTATCGCCAACTTCGCGCGCCAGAACGGCATCAAGTTGCGTGGTCACTGCCTGATGTGGCACTCGCAGATTGGCCGTTGGATGACCAGCGACAACCCCACGAAGGAAGTCTTTTATGCCCGTATGAAGAACCACATCGAGGCCGTTGTGTCGCGCTACAAGGACGTGGTCTATGCCTGGGACGTGGTGAACGAGGCGATGACCGACGATGCCAACGCCGAGGACCCCTACCGCCAGTCGGTGATGTATAAGCTCTGCGGCGACGAGTTCATCGCCAAGGCCTTTGAGTATGCCCACGCCGCCGACCCCAACGCGCTGCTCTTCTACAACGATTACAACGAGTGCGATCCCGTGAAGAGCCAGCGTATCTATAATATGGTGAAGAAGATGAAGGATGCAGGCGTGCCCATTCACGGTATCGGCATGCAGGGCCACTACAACATCTACGGCCCGAAGGAGGAGGACGTCGACAAGGCGCTCACGCTCTACAAACAGGTGGTCAGCCACATCCACGTCACCGAGCTCGACATCCGCGCCAACCAGGAGATGGGCGGTCAGCTGGCCTTCAGCCGCGACGGCGCTGCTGTGACCGACTCGCTGAAACAGTTCCTCGCTGACCAGTACGCCCGCGTGTTCCGCGTGTTCCGCAAGCACAAGGACGTCATCGATTGCGTGACCTTCTGGAACCTCAGCGACCGCGACTCTTGGCTCGGACAGAACAACTATCCGCTGCCCTTCGACGTGGACTACAAGCCCAAGATGGCCTACGAGTACATCCGCGACATGAAGGCGCCGCTGTGGCAGATGCCTAACCGTCCGCCACGCCGTCAGAACCAGCAAGGTCAGGGTCGTCAGCGCCGTCAGGGTCAGCATGCCCAGCAGCGTGCGCCGTTCAAGCCCGAGCTGGCATTCCCCGAGCTGGAGGGCGTGAAGGAGGACTTTGTCCCGTCGCCAAAGAATCAGCCGGGCCAGGACTACCCGATGGTCAACTCGCAGGGCTACGCCCGCTTCCGCGTCGATATTCCCCATGCGGATGAGGTCACCGTCAGTCTCGGACTGGGCGGTCGTGGTGGCACAAAGCTCAAGAAGGCCTACGACGGTTCGTTCACCGGCCAAACCGAAGGCCCGCTGGACGAGGGTTTCCACTACTACCACCTGACCGTCGACGGCGGCACCGTGAACGATCCCGGTACGCTGAACTACTACGGTTCCACGCGCTGGGAGAGCGGCATCGAGATTCCCGCCCACGACCAGGACTTCTACGCCCTGAAGAACGTGCCCCACGGTAACGTACAGCAGGTGCTGTTCTGGAGCGAGAGCACGCAGCAGGTGCGCCGCGCCTTCGTCTATACGCCGCCCACCTACGGCAAGGACAAGAAGAAATACCCCGTGCTCTACCTGCAGCACGGCTGGGGCGAGGACGAGACTGCCTGGAGCTGTCAGGGACACGCCAACCTCATCATGGACAACCTGATTGCCGAGGGGAAGGTCACGCCGTTCATCATTGTGATGACCTACGGCATGACCAACGAGGCACCGCGAGGCCAAGGCCGTGACCGCAGCGCCATTGCCAAGGCGTTCGAGACTGTGCTCGTCGACGAACTCGTGCCCTACATCGACGCGAACTTCAACACGATTGCCCGTCGCGAGAGCCGCGCCATGGCCGGCCTGTCGATGGGCGGCATGGAGACCAAGGCCATAACGCTGGCCCGTCCCGCCGTGTTCAGCTACTACGGTCTGCTCAGCGGCGGCACCTACGCGCCGGAAGACCTGAAGCTCGACGACAAGAGCGTACCGAAGCCCAAGCTCATCTTCGAGAGCTGCGGCTCACGCGAACGTCCCGACGGCATCAATGAGAGCGTCAAGGCGCTCAACGCCGCGGGCCTGAACGCTGTGGGCTATGTCTCGCTGAACACCGGCCACGAGTTCCTGACCTGGCGCCGCAGCCTGAAGGAGCTCGCCCCGCTGCTTTTCAAGTAAGACACAGGAATCCCCCGAAAGCCTATACCCCTTCGGGGGATTTCCCCCAAGATTTAAGAAGAACTGTAAGTCTCCAATAAGAAGCGTATGAGGAGCATTATTCAGAAGGTACGGACGTCGTTCACCACCCAGCTGACGCTCTGGGTGGCGAGTCTCGTGACGGTCATCAGCGTGGTGGTCGTCGGATTGCTGGCGATGTTCTCGCAGGACGTCATCTTCGACGAAACAGTGGACACGACGCTGCAGGCCATGGAGACGACGGCGCTCAGGATAGACAACACGCTACGTCAGAACCAGATGTCGGCGCGGCTGGAGGGCGGGCGCGTGAGAGTGAACCGCGCGGCTATCGAGCGGCTGATAGAGCAGAACGGCTGTCTGGCCAAATTGCGTCAGACGCTGCCCAACGCCGAGCTCTACGTCACCCGCCGCGACAGCAGTCAGCTCGGAATATTCATCGCCGGCGAGCAGAGCGGCTATCGGAAGCTGGTGCACGACGACCGTGAGATGTTCATCTTCATGCAGCCGTTGGGCGACAGGCCGTTCGTGCTCACGGCGGTCTGTCCGGCGGAGGATGTCTACGGCAGGTACTCACGCATGGAGTGGTTCTTATGGCTCAGGGGCGTGGCCGGCGTGGTCATTCTGCTCATCGTGCTCTACGTCGTCGTAGGCCGGCATGTGCGTCCGTTGCACTGGCTGGCAGACTCGGCACAAAGCATCGCCAGCGGTAACCTCGACACGCCGATACCCGATGCACACCACGAGCACGAGGCTGGCCGACTGCAGAACAGTTTGGCAAAGATGCAGCAGGCGCTGAAGGCCTACATGATGGAGATGCAGCAGAAGCAGGTGACACTGAGTAATCAGAACGCGGAGCTGAAGACGGCCTACGCTGAGGTGCAGGCCTACGAGGAGAAGAAGACTGTATTCGTGCGCGACATGACGGCACAGATGGCCAAGCCGGTGGAGCGGCTCTGCCAAGAGGCAGAGACCATCTGCCGCGATGCTGCCTCAATGACGCGGGAGGAGATAGCGCAGCGGCAAGCGGTCATCATGCAGGACTCGGAGACGATCACGCAACTGTTGGACAAACTGATGAAGGAGACCGCCCTATGAAACGACTTCTGCATTATATCCGGCAGCACCTCTCGCTGCGTCTTGGCCTGATTATCACGCTCATCATCGCCATTGCCTTCACGCTGCTGTCCGACGTCCTGTTCGAACGCTGCAAGCATTTCATCCAGCGCGCCGCCATCGACCACGCCACGCAACTCCTGGACAATACTGCCGAGCGCATCACCGGCATCATGGACGAGACGGAGCTCGTGACCAACTTCATGGCCCGCACCGTGCCCAGCCATCTCGAGCCCGACTCGCTGCTGGCCTACACGCGCCGTGGCATCGAGGATTACGACTTCCTCACGGGCCTCGCCATCTCGATGGAGCCCTACTACTTCCCCGACATGGGACGCTACTACTCCGCCTACTCACTGCGCGGCCCCGACAGCATCACCACCGTGAGGGAAGGGCCGTTCGAGTATTTCGACGCCGTGTGGTACAAGACGCCGCGCTCGCTCGGCACCAGCTGCTGGACTGATGCCTTCGACGACTACAACGAGGGCACACTATCCTCGCCCGACATCATGACCTCCTACTGTTGTCCGATGCGCGACGCCGAGGGTCGCTACATCGGCTCCATCACCGCCAGTCTCACGCTGAAGTGGCTCTCCGCCTCGGTCAGCTCCCTACAGCCATATCCAAACTCCTCGGCCATCATGATAGGGCGCGACGGCACGTATCTGGTTCACCCCGACACGGCGAAGCTCTTCCGCGAGACCATCTTCAGCGACCCAGCCCCCGAAGCCCGAAGCGACATCGAGGCACTGGGACGGTCGATGCTTGCCGGGCGCAGCGGCATGGTAGAAACAATAGTCGACGGCCGCGACGCGTTCATCTTCTACCGTCCGCTGGAGCGCACGGGCTGGAGCATCGCCATCGTCTGCCCTGAGAGCGATGTCTTCGCCCGCTACTACCGCGTGCTCGCCATCGTCTGGGCCGTCATCGGCATCGGACTGCTGCTGCTGCTCGTTGTCTGCTACCAGACTGTGCGCCGCGCCATCCAGCCGCTGGAACAGCTGGACTACGAGGCTCAGCGGATAGCCGAGGGCCGTTTCGACACCGAGCTCCCCGAGAGTCCGCGACAGGACAGCATCGGCCGCCTGCAGAACAGTTTTATTCGTATGCAGCAGTCGCTCGCCATGTCGGTGAACGACATCCGCAGCGTGAACGCCGAGCTGGAGCAGCGCAACGAGGAACTCACCCGCGCCTATCAGCTGCAGCTCGACACCAACCGCGAGAAGGCGGCCTTCATCCAGAAAATGTATCACGAGATACGCACGCCGCTGAACATCATCGGCGGCTTCACGCAGGTGCTCACCGCCAGCCTCCCCGACCTGCCTGCCGAGGAAGTCGCAGACATCACGGGCCGCATCGCGGAGAGCGCCACCGCCATCGCCCGCCTCGCCAAGGACCTCGACCAGGCGGCGAAAATGTAAACTATGTAATGACTATACTTATGGACAGAAGAGATTTTATCAAGAAAGCGACGATGGCGGCTGCGGGAGCGGCGGTCGTTTCGCCTGTGTCGGCGATGCTCGACAACGTGACGGGTAAAAAATGTAAAGTGTATGCAGACCATGCGCACCCTCGCCACCAACATGGCCTTCCTGCTTCAGAAGATACATGCCGACGGCCATCCCGCTCCCCAGCGCGACGAGCGCCCCCAGTTCATGAACTTTATCAGATAACATCACTTTATTAACACAAAAACTTTAGACTTATGAGTAATCCGCTTTTCAACATCCAGTATGGTCTGTTCGTCATCACGACTTGTGACGCAGGCAAGGACAATGGCTGCATCAGCAACACCGTCGCTCAGGTGACGGCGCAGCCCAACCGTATCTCAGTAGCCCTGAACAAGGGTAACTTTACGACCGAACTCATTCAGCGTTCGGGCAAGTTCACCGCCTCTATTATCAGCGAGACCGCCGACTTCGAGCTGTTCAAGCACTTCGGTTTCCAGAGCGGAAGGACGGTCGATAAGTTCGAAGGCTTCACAGACTGTCGCCGCGTCGCCAACGGCACACTGACCATCACCCGCGGCACCAATGCCTTCATCTCTGCCGACGTGGAACAAGCCATCGACCTTGGCACGCACATGCTTTTCGTAGGCCCCGTCACCGAGATGGAAGTGCTCGCCGACGTGCCCTCTGCCACCTATAATTATTATCAGCAGCACATCAAGCCGAAGCCCCAGCCCGTGGGTCAGACAGCTGACGGGAAAACCGTCTGGCGCTGCAGCATCTGCGGCTACGAGTACGTGGGCGAGGAACTGCCCGACGACTTCACCTGCCCCATCTGCAAGCACCCCGCCTCTGACTTCGTGAAGGTAGCTGCCGAAGTGCCAAGCGATTCCGTCGCCGGGAAATACGCCGGCACCCGCACCGAGAAGAACCTCGAAGCCGCCTTTGCCGGTGAGTCGATGGCCCGCAACAAGTACACCTACTACGCCTCCGTGGCCAAGAAGAACGGTTACGAGCAGATTGCCGCCCTCTTCCTGAAGACCGCCGAGAACGAGAAGGAGCATGCCAAGCTGTGGTTCCGTCATCTGGGCGGACTGGGCACCGTCGCCGAGAATCTGCTGCACGCTGCCGAGGGCGAGAACTACGAGTGGACCGACATGTACGACCGCTTTGCCCGCGAGGCCGACGAGGAAGGCTTCCACGAGCTGGCCGAGCAGTTCCGTGGCGTAGCGGCCATCGAGAAGCACCACGAGGAACGCTACCGTGCCCTGCTGCGCAACGTCGAGGCAGCCGAGGTATTCCGCAAGGCAGGCGTCAGCATCTGGGAGTGCCGCAACTGCGGCCACATCGTCATCGGCACCGAAGCCCCCGACGTCTGTCCCGTCTGCTTCCATCCGCAGGCTTACTTCGAGATTAACGCAGAGAACTACTAAAGCAGCGAATGGCCAGAAATACGACTCCGGCATTGAGGATGCCACCATCGTGACCACTCACATGATGCTCTGTGCAAAGAGCGTGGGAGTGGACAGCTGCTGGGTGATGATTGGCCGAGTCGTGTCAAGAATCAACTTTCGTTAAATAACGCCACAAATATAGTGATTATTCTCGAATTTTGTGTAAATTTGCCCTCTGATTTAAATGATTTTATGAACATTGAGCCGATTCTGCATAAAAAAACGTTTCAGGAACTGAGTACGGATGAACTGTACGAACTCCTGAGAGTACGTAGCGAGGTATTCGTGGTTGAGCAGAATTGCGTCTATCAGGACATGGACGGGGATGACCAGAAGTCCATCCACTTGTGGCTGACCATAGCAAATAAGATTGTTGCCTTGGCTCGTGTATGCCCTGCCGGTACTCACATGAAGGAGATTTCGATTGGGAGAGTCATCACTACTGAGCGTGGCAAAGGCTATGGCAAGCAGATCATGCTTCATGCCATCGAGGCAGCCGTAGAACATTTCAGCGCGACACTCATAGATATCGAGGCACAGGAGTATGCCAGAGGCTTTTATGAAAGCGTAGGATTCAAGCAATCATCCGATACTTTCATGCTCGATGGCATTCCTCACATTAAAATGACTTGGACGAAAGAATAAATTATGAGAAAAACAATGATGGCAAATATGAGACTAACAATGATCAAGCAAAACGTCATCACCATCCTGTTTGCTCTCGTCGCAGTGACGGGATGGGTGTTACCCCTCTCTGCTCAAGAATCAGGTTTTCCTGTCCTTGGCGGTGAGTTGAGTAATTCGGCGGCAACGTCGGTGGAAGATATCGACGAGGTGATGCCACGGATGCGGGCGCTGGGACTGAACACGGTGCTGGTGCCGGCTTATTGGGAACTGATGGAACCTGTGGAGGGGAAGTTCGACTTCACGCTCATCGACCGTACCATCGACGTGGCGCGACAGGAGCAGTTGCACGTCGTGTTCCTTTGGTTTGGCGCGTGGAAGAACTCCATGTCGTGCTATGCGCCAGGGTGGTTCAAGAAGGACACGAAGCGGTTCCCACGGGCAATGACAGCTGAGGGGAAGCAGATGGAGATTGCCTCGTGCTTTAGCGACAATGTGCTGCAGGCTGACCTGAAGGCCTTCTCGGCACTCATGCGGCATATCCGTGAAAAAGACCCGCAGCGCGAGGTAGTCATCATGATGCAGATAGAAAACGAGATTGGTATGCTGGAGTCGGCACGTGACCATTCGCCATTGGCTGAGAAGGCATATAATAAAGAACGGTGGGCAGAACGCTATGGAACGGATGAGTATGCCGACGAGAAGTTTATGGCGCTGAGTTATGCCCGCTATGTGGAGCATCTGGCTAAGGCAGCCCGTGAGATTCACGACATGCCGCTCTACGTGAATGCCGCGATGAACAGTCGTGGGCGTCGTCCTGGCGAATATCCGTCGGCAGGTCCGTTGGCTCATCTCATCGACTTCTGGCATGAGGGCGCACCCAGCATCGACCTGCTCGCCCCTGATATCTACGATACAGGCTTCAAGTCGTGGTGCGCAAAGTATGCGATGCCTTTGCGTCCACAAGATGGTGGGAAAGTAAAGAATCGTCTCTTTATCCCTGAGAGCCGCTGCTGCGAGAATAGCGGCGTGCGCGCCCTCTATGCCTTCGGCGAGCATCAGGCTTTGGGCTTCTCACCTTTCGCCATCGATCAGGCCAGCGCAAAGGAAACGGAATCTGTGACACAGGCCTACAACCTGCTGCGACAAATTTTCAATTATCAATTGTCAATTGTCAATTTGAAAACTTGGGGTTTGCTCTTCGACCAAGAGGATCGCGAGCGCATCATCGATGACGACGGTGTGGTGATGACCTGTCGCCATTACTTCACTCTTCCTTGGGATCCCCGTGCTACCGACGGCAGCACGTGGCCAGAGGGCGGTGCCATATTCATCCGGCTTGGCAAGTTTGACTATCTCTTGGCAGGTAGCGGTGTGGTCATCGACTTCAAAACTCCTACGGAGAAACAACAGGAGCAGAAGAAACAGTTAGGCGAGGACGGCTTTGCTGAGGCAGGCGGAGCAATGGTCAATGTTCCGCTCGACCAAAGGTCGCTTGCTACCAACGGGACGCAAGAATGGTCAATGTTCAATGGAAAGCGTCTTGGCCTTCTATCCGTCGATGAGGTATCAATCGCTGATGACGGTACGATGCAATACCTCCGACGTCATAACGGTGACCAAACTCACCAAGGCCGTCACGCCCGCATCGGTGTGGGCGAGTGGAAAATCCTCCACATCAAGCTCTACGAATATTAAATGAAAAATATATGAAAAAGACAGAATATAGCAAGACTTGGAAGGTCATAGTTCGGCAAATCCGGGCACGATGACGAACCTGACACATTGTTTTCTGGCAACGGGAGTTGAGAAAACATCTGAGCAGCATCTTGACGCAACGGAAGAATTGGAAGTCCATCTTCTGACCCGTGAAGAAGTATGCAGCGTTCTTCATAACAATGAGATGATGCAGTCTCTTATGGTCGCTCCATTACTGAAATATCTGTCTCCAGAACTGAAGTAATATATGGTTATTATGAAATGGACTGTATTATCAGATAATAGGTCGAGTAATCCGAAGCTTGAAACAGAGCATGGCCTTTCTATCCTCTTGGAAACAGAGCAACACAAGATATTGCTTGACACTGGAGCGAGTAACGTGTTTATTCGAAACGCAGAGCTGCTGGGTGTAGACTTCATCGATGTTGATTATGTTTTCATTTCCCACGGTCATAGCGATCATGCCGGAGGCTTGCAGCATTTCCTGCGTATCAATGAACGTGCAAAGATTATCGTCTCGCCCGATGCCATGAGCGGAAAGTTCTTTTCCAAACGAGGAAATCTGCATAGTATTACTACGGAGTGGCCGGAGATAGACGATGAGAGACTTATTTTGATAGATCATACCTGTGAAATCGCAGAAGGTCTCCATGTGATTGCCCATATCCCTCAGATTCATCCGATGCCCAAGGGAAATCAAAATCTCTATGTGCAGGATGCTGATGGTGAGTACATCTACGACGATTTCCGTCATGAGCTGGCTCTGTATGTCGAGGGACTTCTATTTACAGGCTGTGCTCATAGTGGACTCGAAAACATTCTTTCAGCCTGTCCTTGGCCTGTTAATACCGTTGTCGGTGGTTTCCATTTACTTGACGGGCAAGAGACTGTAGAAGAATTGGCAGTTTTGGCTCAACGGTTGAAAGCCAATTATCCCAATACGCAGTTCTACACCAGCCATTGCACAGGTGACAAAGTGTATGATGTGATGAAAGGTGTGATGGGTGAACAATTACAGTCCTTCAGTTGTGGATATGCTAATTTGTTATGAGTATGATTACACCGCTGATGCAGATATAGGCATAGACGATGTAGCGGAAGATGCGGTTGGGGATATGCTTGAAAACGTAGGCACCCAGCATCGTGCCGATGATGACACCGCCGAGGCCATAGAGATAATCAACTGCTACAGTGGTGGTAAAAAAGCCGTTGTATGCTCTCACACCAGTCATCATAATGTTACCAATCAGAAAATAGGTCTGGGCCATTGCCATATAGTGTTCCTTCGTCGGCTCACTCTGGATGAAGTAAAGCACGGCAGGCGGGCCTTGCATACCGAAGAAACCACCCATCAGTCCGCTCAATGTTCCTGCGCCAACCTGTACTTTCTTCGTCGTTGGCAGTTTTATGCGCTGACTGAACAGCATAAAGTAGATGCTAATCAGGATGAGTGCTACGCCAAGGATTCGCCGCAGAATATGGTCTTCGATGCGTGTCAGGGCGAAAATGGCAATAGTTGAGACGATGATAAACGTCAGCAGAATCGGCCAAAGCCGCTGCCAAGTGACGTAGCTTCGCAATCGCCATACGATAGCTGCAGAAGTCGTGATAGCCAACAGTCCTGAGAGTGTCGTAGCTTCGCCATAGCTTGGCATGAGGAATGGAAGCATCGTCATGATGAAGATGCCAAAGCCGAAACCTGTGGTGCGCTGGATGAAACTCGCACCGATGCTCAGCAGGAATATAGAGAGAACGAGACTCAACTTTTGTTAAAACTTGGCACAAATTTACGCATTATTATTCATATTTCGCCATAAATGAGTAAATTTGCCGCTCGAATTTATTCGCTTTTCACAGAAAAGAACATTATTTAGGAGAATAACAATGCAAGAGATTAATTACAAGGACATGAAGTTCAATCCGTTCAACCTGATTGGTGGTGAATGGATGCTGGTGACGGCAGGCGATGAAAGTAGTTGTAACACGATGACGGCCTCCTGGGGGCATCTGGGATGTCTGTGGGGACATAATGACCCTACGGCTGTGATTTACCTGCGCCCGTCGCGCTATACAAAGGAGTTTGTGGACGAGGAAGGGTACTTCTCGCTCTGCGTAATGGATAAGTCGTTTAAGAAGCAGATGGCCTACCTCGGTAGTGTGTCTAGCCGCGACGAGGACAAGATTGGCAAGGCCGGTCTCACACCCGTCTATGCAGACAATACCGTCTATTTCGAGGAAGCCAAGCTGGTATTGATATACAGATTTAATATGTTTTGTGAAATGATAGACCAGATTATTGAATGTTATGATTAGAAAAGCTGAGAAAAGAGACATACCAAGTATCATCGAACTGCTGCATCAGGTAAACATGGTGCATCATGTGCTACGCCCTGACTTGTTCAAGCCTTATACAACCAAGTATAACGAACAGGAACTGGAGGCCTTGATTGGTGATGATAGTAAACCTATCTTCGTCTACGATGATGGAGGAGTTTTAGGTCATGCTTTCTGCATGATTACCGAAGTAAAGGGCGATAAGTTGCTGCAGGATTTAAAAACACTGTATATTGATGACATCTGCGTGGATGAAAATGCTCGCGGCCAGCACGTCGGCAAGGCTTTGTATGAATATGTCCGCGATTATGCACTATCAATTGGCTGTAACAACATCACCCTGAACGTATGGGATGGCAACGATGCGGCATTAAGCTTCTACAGGAACATGGGCATGAAAGTCCAGAAAACAACAATGGAAATTGTATTGTCCAAGTAATACTAATGGAGAAAATTCTGAAGGTACACAGCGTTAACGACTACGCACGGTATATCGGGGCTGAAATACCCAATAAATCATAAATTCCAAGGCAGAATAAACTTGCTTTGGGATTTATTTCATATCTTTGCAAAATGAAAGCAATAGTTTAAGTACAATTTACCTTATATAGATCAAAGGAACATCTCCAATATAACTCTAATAGAACTAGTATTTGGCCACAATATAACAAGAATGCTGCAAGGGAGTTGCTCCTATTCATACCCAATAGATGTTCGGTAGATGTCCGGTACTTGTCCGGTAGATGTTCGGTAAATGACCGAACAAGTACCGAGTATATATCGAGCAAATAGCGGACAAGGATATGAGGGACAACGGAGCAAGGCTGGGGCTAAGGTATGGGAAGAGTGGAGATAGGCATGAGAAGTGTTGGAGAGGTATTTGAGAGGTATAAAATATGTGTATTATAACAATAAATCAAAGATAGGAGAAAAGAACGATGAAGAAGAAAGACAGTACAGGGTTGGGGATGACGATTCCCAGGAGAATGCGTTTGGCAGGAATGACCTTTTACTTGCGTAACGGACAACTGGTTGGGCGAGCATCATCAACGCATGAGAAGCGTAGCAACACGCTGCCGCAGTTCATTCAGCGGCAGAAGATGCGGCATACGACGGCGCTGTGGAAGATGCTGCGGTTCTGCGACGTGATGTTTACCGAGCGACGGACAGCTTATCAGAATTTCGCATCGTTGGCGAACCAGCTGCCTGTGGTGTATGTACCTGACGACGGAACTATGAATCAGGCATCGTTTCTGATGCCGGGCATTCCGATGAGCGACGGCATACTGCCGACAGTGAAGCAGGAGTTGGGTGAAGTTAATGGTATGCCTGCGCTGCTGACCGACCTCAAGGTCGAAGAACGGTCAGAGCATGTAAAGTTGCGACTTTATACGGCCGTGCAGACCATAGAGAATGAGGTCTTGCCACGTGTCCGGTTCAGCATGCGCGAGATGTCATGGTGGGATATGGCCGTAGTGGACGGTCGTCTGGCGCTCGTGGGCGAAGAGTTTGCTGACGAGATGAAGGGCTGGGTATTGGTCAAGGTGGTTGACGGCCGCTGTTCGCCACAAACCATCGTCACCCGCTGCACGTTGTACCAGCAATATACCACCGAGGATGCTTTGGAGAGAGCCGCAGATAGCTACGGCGGACTCACCGAGACTCCTTTCCTCTCGCCACGATGATAGCATCAGCTAATGTTCGTAATTCCAAAATTATCATAAATCCCAAGGCAAAATCAACCAGCTTTGGGATTTTATTAGTATATTTGTGCCATAAATTCACAAACTAAAACAACTGCCGAACGAAGCAAGAGCAGAAAGCAAACTTGTTTGGATTATGCCTTGCAAGGAGGAAGAAAACTTAAAGTTAAATACGATTATGAAGATTTTGATTTTACAGGGTTCTCCGAGAGCCAATGGTAACACCGCTTGGATGGCGGAAGAGTACAAGAAAGCTGCCGAGGCAGCAGGTCATGAGGTGACGCTGGTGAATGTGTCGCGCAAGAAGATTGCAGGCTGCTTGGCCTGTGAGTACTGTCATACGAAAGGCAATGGTGCATGCATCCAGAAGGACGACATGCAGGAACTCTATCCACTGATGAACGAGGCTGAGGTATTGGTACTGGCTGCACCCATCTATTACTTCACGCTCTGCGCCCAGATTCAGGCTCCCATCCAGCGTATGTACTGTGTGAATAAGCCTGCCAACGTCAAAAAGATGGCTTTGCTGATGTCATCCTATTCGCCCAACGTCTATGACGGAGCAACTGCTGAGTTCCGCGATATCTGCAACTACTGGGAGGTAGAGAACATGGGCTTTGTCTCTGCTAAGATTGACGAGCAGAAGACAGAGGGAACCAAGCAGAAAGTGATTGAATTGGTAGGGAAATTATAAGCAGAGACGGATATTTCGGAGATATTTAAGGAGAGTATGTAATACCTACTTTTGATTAACCTGCTTTTGCAGGTCGTCATAGGTGCGCAATGCTTAAAACACTCGTTTTAGGTATTGCACACCTTATTTATTTGCCGTACCTTTGCACCGCAATTTGAAAATGATAAAGCGATGAGAACGACAACAGCGATTCCCACAGAGATGAAGGTACTGATGAACCACATCTACGAGCTGCATAAAGGTGTGCGCCACATGGTGCTGTTTACCTGCAACAAGAAGTACAGCGAACTGGCCATACAGCGACTGGAGAGCCAAGGTATTCCATACCTATTGCAACCTGCCGGACAGCAGAACCTGAACGTTTATTTCGGGCGGCGCGAGTGTCTGGAGGCCATCCGGCTCATTGTCACCCGTCCGCTGAACCAACTCACACCCGAAGAGGACTTCATCCTCGGAGCTATGCTCGGCTATGACCTTTGCGCGCAATGCGAAAGATATTGTAAGCGTAAGGGACAATGTGAGGGTACGTGTCAGGGAAAGTGTGGCGAGTGCATCAACAGAAATTAATAACTTCTTTAGAATAAATCATTGAAATGAACGCAACAATTGTAATCTATGGTTCCTCTACAGGAACATGCGAGGCCATCGCAGAGAAGATTGCCTCGAAACTGGGCTGCGAGGCCCTGAACGTACAAGATCTGACAGCTGACATCGTAGCCGCCAACCAAAACCTGATTCTCGGCACCTCGACATGGGGCGCGGGCGAATTGCAGGATGACTGGTACGACGGACTGAAGACGCTCCAAGGTACCGACCTCAGTGGCAAGACCATCGCCATCTTCGGCTGCGGCGACTGTTCTTCGTATAGCGACACGTTCGTAGGCGGCATGGGCGAACTCTACAACGGCATTAAGAATAGTGGTGCCAAGTTCATTGGCAGCGTAGAGACCGATGACTATACCTTCGATGACTCCGAGGCCGTCATTGATGGTAAGTTTATCGGTCTGCCCCTTGATGACATCAATGAGGACGATAAAACAGACACCCGCATCGAGGCTTGGATAGCCGCCATCACCCCCAGTCTATAATCACAGGTAAAAATTCATAAAGTATTTGTTTAGTGTAGTGAGGTGGTTAGTCGGTGACGATCAACCACCTTTTTTAGTAGATGATGGACTTTTTTCGTACCTATGCAGATAAAAAAAGACTATACGCGTGAACAGATTGTAGAGATAGCCAAGCGGGTGTTTCTGAAAAATGGCTATGCCAAGACCTCCATGCGCGACATTGCGGCGGGGGCGGGCATCGGTGTGAGTAATATCTACAACTATTTCAAAAGCAAGGATGAATTGTTCCGTCATATCGTGGGACCGCTCATCACGGAGTTGGAACAGATGATGCACGAGCACCACAACGTGAACGACCAGGACCAGTTTGTGCGCTATGCCCGTGGTGAAGGCGATGGGATGATGGCCGACCACGTGCAGTCGTACATGCGACTTATCAACAATCATCGTGACGAACTCAAACTGCTGCTCTATCAATCGCAGGGTTCATCACTCGAAAACTATATCGACAAGTATACTGAGGAATGTACGCAATTGGTCTTGGAGTTTATGGATGAGTTCAAGCGCAAGTACCCTGGGTTCAGCAGTATCCACACACCATTCACTTATCACATCCACATGGTGTGGATGTTCGCTTTCATCTCAGAGGTCATCAAACACGACCTGCCTGCTAATGAGATCAAGCGTGCCATCAAGGATTACATTCAGTTTGAGTTTACAGGTTGGCGCGCTCTGATGAATACAAAATAGTCACTTTTAGGTATTGCAGGTATCATTTTTTCGCTGTACCTTTGCAGCCGAAATTATAAAACAGATGAAAAGGTTAAGAATACATAGGAATGCTTCGGCATCAGAGATAGAGAGGACTCGCAACAATGCGGGTCTTCTTTTTTTTATGAACAAATTGGAACATTGTTCGTTTTTGAAGACAAAATATATAATAAGGTATGAAGATTGAAAAGATTAACGAGTTGTTCGCGCGATTTGCGGGGCAACTGCTGAAGATGCGCTGGATAACGTTAGGCATCTTCGCGCTGGTGATTATCGTGTCGGTCATAGGCATGAAGCGGATGGTGAAGGAAACGTCGTTCGACGACTATTTCATCGAAGACGATCCCATGCTGGTGATGACCGACGAGTTTAAGTCGCATTTCGGCAATGACTATTATGTGGGTGTGCTGACACAGTGTGACAACCACTTTACGAAGGAGAATCTAACGATGCTCAGGGCGCTTTCGAATGAACTGCTCGACAGTCTGTCGTATGCCGATAAGGTGACGTCGCTGACGGATATCGAGTTTATGGTGGGCAGCGATGAGGGTATGACTATCGAGCAGATCGTGCCAGACGAGATTCCTGCTGAGGGCTCGGCTGCGATGGATAGCATCAAGGCACGAGCCTATAGTAAGCCACACGTGGCAAGGAAACTGATTTCTCAGAAGGGCGACCTTTCGTGGATTATGGTGAAACTGCGTCAGTTTCCTAAGGATAGCGTATGGAAAAAGCAGGGCACTGTATCGCCAGATATCATCACAGGTCAGGAGGTGGAGCATATTATCAAGAAACCTGAATATGCCTCGTTGCATCCCAAAGGCACCGGCATGCCCTACGTGACCAACTGCAAGACGGAATATATTGGTAAGGAGATGGGACGCCTGATGATGATTGCCACGCTGATCTGTATGGTGGTGATGCTCTGCATGACGCGCTCGCTGCGAGGCGTGCTGGCTCCGATTATCTCCGTTGTGGGTGGACTCTTTATCACTTACGGCATCGCGGGTTGGACGCAGATGTATGTCGATTCAACGGTACTGATGATTCCCACCATTCTGGCGTTTGCGGTGGCCATCGCCTACAACATCCACATCTTCTCGTATTTCAGAGGAAGGATGC
>JAEEGG010009793.1_pt1 | contig 21363 bp, 15 predicted proteins | sample 9134161 | NCBI WGS metagenome assembly JAEEGG01 (sample SAMN16246543, study PRJNA631951) | gut metagenome | biome: gut microbiome; feature: rumen; material: CR-attached | host: Bos | place: Iran: Karaj | collected 2018-10
ATCGGTAACCAGGTACGCGTGAAGGTCGTGAAAAACAAGGTGGCTCCTCCCTTCCGTAAGGCAGAGTTTGAGATCACCTTCGGCGAGGGTATCTCTAAGGTTGGTGAGATTGTCGATCTGGGTGTTGAGCTTGAGATCATCAAGAAGAGCGGTTCGTGGTTCTCATACGGCGATTCCAAGCTGGGTCAGGGCCGTGACGCCACGAAAAATCTCCTGCAGGACAATCCAGAACTCTGCGAGGAAATCGAGGCAAAGATCATGGAATCCCTCAAAGACAAGTAGTATCTTCTTCCCCTCCTGAGTAGGAGGGGTGCCCGAAGGGCGGGGTGGTCTGATCCGCCTTAATTCGCCTCCCACAAAAAACCGCTCCCTCATCGGGAGCGGCTTTTATTTTATGCCAGTCTGTCAGTATCGGCTTAGAGCGGAGTACCCTTGCCGTTCTGCCAACTAGACGAACTCTTCTTTTTCTTCGTTGTTGCCCTGCGCTTGGCAGCAGTTGTCTTGGCCTTAGGCGCATCCTTCGTGTAATACTTCTCCACGACGCCAGAGCCGTTGAAATCCACATACAGCAGTTTGTTGTTCGAACGCTTGAACATCCAAGTGTACATACCGTTCTCACCATGTGTAATATCATCAGGCTCACCAGCGGCCAGCATTACCTCATCCTCGGTGAATCCCACGCCGACGTGACCCATACGGATCATACCACGGCTACCCTCGGTGGTCTGGATCTTGCGGCCAGGTCCTGGGGCAAAAAGATAAGAGAAGTAGTCGTCAGGTTCCTTCTCAAAGTCCTTCGAGGTACCCGAGATGCTCTTCTGGTCGAGCGTTACATCCTTATAGAAATAGGTACCCAGGATGGAATGCTTGAACTGCGCAGTGAACTTCGTGTCATTCTTATGCGGATTGAGGGCTACAATCTGGAAGCCGATCATACGCGGAATATTCTGCACCTTCTTTGTGGCCTCATTCAGCATCGTGGTAGGGAACTTGGTATGGATCTCACGACCGATGTAGGCCTTGTAGTTATAGCTGTTCACAGCCATAATGTCATCCACCAGCTCGAATGAGTTGCCAAACAGATACTTGGCATTGTCCATAATGAACTCGTCGTCACGCATACCACAGTTGGTCTTCGAGATGGCCACGTTCTGATAGAACTCGTTACCGTCCCTGTCCTCAACGATGATCTTCACAGGGTAAGCACGCGTACCGACACCCACGGCGACCACTTTCACCTCCATGTCCTTATCGACAGTCACATCCATGAATCCGTCGCCGTCATACTCGGTATCGATACGATAGTACTGCGTCTTCGTGTACATCGTCCTGCCCATCAGCTTCTCACGGGCAATGTCAACATCGCCTAAATAAGCCAGCGTAGGCACGCCCAACTTGTTAAAGCAATAGTCGTCGAACGAACCGCTTGGGATCTCATAATAATAGTCCCTGTCGTTGTCCGGGCAATAGAAGTTTACGCGGTGATGACCGTCGGAACTCTCGTTATGACCCTTGTAGATCATAATCTTGTGACGCAGGGACATGCTGCTCACGTCTTTTCCAGTGGCAGCGTCGGCAAATGTCTTCACCACCAGGTCATACTTCTCAGGCATCACCATGAATTTCATACCTTCCTGCCAGTCGCAAAGACTGTAGAACCTGAAATTGTCACTGATGAAATCACGAGCTGTCTCATCTTCTAATAGGTTAAGGATGGAATCGCCAGCCAACTCCATTTGCGCTTTCTGCTTGGCCCCACGAGTCTTCACGATATAGGGATTCTCCTGGGCGGTGGCTGTCAGAAAGAGAAATGCCACACAAGTTGTCAAAAAAGCTTTTTTCATTACTTACGATCGTTAAAATAAAGAATTCTGAGTGCAAAGTTAGCATAATTTTGAAATATAACAAAATAATTTGTGCCAAAATGACGTGAAGAAGACATTTTTTTATACAAAAAGCCATTTTGGCATACGGTTTGCTCTCCCAATCTGCGGATTTTTGTCCAATTTAACAATGAGTATTAATTAAAAAATAATAAGAATTATGGGAAAGATTATTGGAATTGACTTAGGAACTACCAACAGCTGCGTTGCCGTCTTCGAGGGTAACGAGCCTGTAGTGATTGCCAACAGCGAGGGTAAGCGTACGACTCCCTCTGTGATTGGTTTTGTGGAAAACGGTGAGCGTAAGATCGGTGACCCTGCCAAGCGTCAGGCTATCACCAACCCGAAGAACACCGTGTACTCTATCAAACGTTTCATGGGTGAGAACTGGCAGCAGACCGAGAAGGAAATCTCGCGCGTACCTTATTCAGTTGTGAATGAGGGCGGCTATCCCCGTGTCGATATCAATGGACGTAAGTACACCCCGCAGGAGATTTCGGCTATGGTGCTGCAGAAGATGAAGAAGACCGCCGAAGACTATCTCGGACAGGAAGTGACCGACGCCGTCATCACCGTGCCTGCCTACTTCTCCGACTCTCAGCGTCAGGCTACGAAGGAGGCTGGTCAGATTGCAGGTCTCAACGTGAAGCGTATCGTCAACGAGCCGACAGCTGCCGCTTTGGCATACGGTGTCGATAAGGCTAACAAGGATATGAAGATTGCTGTGTTCGACCTCGGTGGTGGTACATTCGATATCTCCATCCTGGAGTTCGGCGGCGGTGTGTTCGAGGTGCTCTCTACCAATGGTGATACCCACCTCGGTGGTGATGACTTCGACCAGGCTATTATCGACTGGCTGGTACAGGAGTTCAAGAACGACGAGGGTGCCGACCTGAAGGCTGACCCAATGGCCATGCAGCGTCTGAAGGAGGCCGCCGAAAAGGCCAAGATCGAGCTGTCTTCTTCTACTTCGACTGAGATCAACCTGCCGTATATCATGCCGGTAGCCGGCGTGCCTAAGCACTTGGTGAAGACACTGACACGTGCCAAGTTCGAGCAGTTGACTCACGACCTCATCCAGGCTTGTCTGGCTCCTTGCCAGAAAGCTGTCGCTGATGCTAAACTGACCACAGCTGATATCGACGAGGTGATCCTCGTGGGCGGTTCAAGCCGTATCCCCGCTGTGCAGACCCTCGTGAAGAACTATTTCGGCAAGGAGCCTTCAAAGGGTGTGAACCCTGACGAGGTTGTGGCCGTAGGTGCAGCTATCCAGGGTGCTATCCTGAACAAGGAAGGCGGTGTAGGTGACATCGTGCTGCTCGACGTGACTCCGCTGACACTGGGTATCGAGACGATGGGTGGCGTGATGACCAAACTGATTGAGGCCAACTCTACCATCCCCTGTAAGAAGAGCGAAGTTTTCTCTACCGCTGCTGACAATCAGACAGAGGTGACCATCCACGTACTACAGGGTGAGCGTCCGATGGCAGCACAGAACAAGTCTATCGGCCAGTTCAACCTCACAGGCATCGCCCCAGCCCGTCGTGGTATTCCTCAGATTGAGGTCACCTTCGACATCGATGCCAATGGTATCCTGAAGGTGAGTGCTAAGGATAAGGCTACTGGCAAGGAGCAGGCCATCCGTATCGAGGCTTCGTCAGGTCTGTCTCAGGACGAGATCAACCGCATGAAGGCCGAGGCTGAGCAGAATGCCGAGAACGACAAGCGTGAGCGTGAGCGCGTCGACAAGCTGAATCAGGCTGACTCTATGATCTTCCAGACCGAGAACCAGCTTCAGGAACTTGGCGATAAGATTCCTGCTCAGTTCAAGCCCGCTATCGAGCAGGCTCTCCAGCAGCTGAAGGATGCCCACAAGGCTGGCGACGTTGCCGCCATCGACTCTGCTATGGCAGCCCTCAACGCAGCTTGGCAGAACGCCTCGCAGCAGATGTACCAGCAGTCTGGCGCAGCCGGACAGCCTGGCGGCGACACCTATCAGGGTGGTCAGCAGGCTCAGCAGGAAGGCCCGAAGCCTGAGGATATCCAGGACGCCGACTTCGAGGAGGTGAAGTAAAAAGTCATTAACATCTATATCAGAATCCGTGTGGTCGAAAGATTACACGGATTTTTAATTGTTTAAAAAACAAGTAGGTTTTTTAGTACATATCACAAGCAAAATATCGACGGATTTTATAAAGATGGGTAATTATTTCCTATGGTTAACTTTTATTAACCTCAATTTCCACTAACATATTATTTATTTTTGTATCTTTGCAATCAAGAAATCCCATAAGCGATATATTAACACATTAATTTATTACTAACAACAACTATTATGAACAAGAAAAGACATTCCGGTATCAAAGTGATTGCAACCGCCATATTGGGTGCAGTGGTACTTTCATCATGCAGCCATGATGATTATTATTACAGCGAGGAGAATGTGGAAAAGACCGTAAACGAAAAGTATGTTATTGCTTTTGAGAAAACGTTTGGCAAGGTTGGCCCTGATGTAGACTGGGGCTTCAGCAGCAAGAAAGCCAATACGCGTGCTTTTACCCGTGCCGTGGGCACTTATGCCCAGTACAGAGGCCACATGCAGCCTACTCTTGATCCTCCTTTCCCATCAGATTGCGATGCCAGCAATTTTGATCCAGATCTTACGGATGTTCTTTCGTATGAAGGATATCTCACAGCTAATCCAAACTGGATCAAAACTGAAATTAGTGGTTATGCAGAAGTTTATATCGACCACGCGCAACCAATTAAGATCAATGGTGGCACCGAACAACAACATGCAAAACTTTACGTCAAGGCAGGAACATATGATTTCAGGGATGTATCGTTTTATTTAGGCAAGAATGTAGACTTGGTCTTGTTAGAAGGTGCAACTCTTACACTCGATAACGATGTGGCTACTAATGCCATTTTTGATATATACATTGCTCCAAGAGCCGAGTTAATAGCCAATGGCGATAATGGTTTAGTAGCGAATTCCGGTGCCCATGTATATAACCATGGTACAATTACATGTTCAAGTTTTGAAGTTAACTCATCCAGCTTCCTCTATAATGTAGGTACGTTGACAGCAGGAAGTGTGAATGCTGAAAGCAACGATAGCAGAATCGTCAACGATAACACCATTAATTGCACAAGCGTTGTAGTGAATGCAGGCGCTGTGCAGAACAATGCCGAGTGGACCGTTACTGGCACTACCAACATCAATTCCAACAACTCCGGTTGGGTCAACAATGGACATTGGACGACTAATAATTATGTTTATATAGCCGGAAGCTGGAACGTGATCAACAATTGTTTCCTAGAGGTGGGAAATGATTTTGAAATGAACATTTCGTCAGTAAAAGGTGCATTTAAGATTGATAGCGGCGGCGGTGTGTTGACAAAGAATTTCATAGGAGGCGGATATTCAACAGAAGGTGCCGTATCAGGTCCGTTTGTCATCGAGATGGGCGCGAATGCTGTTTTTGTAGTTTCGGAGACAGCCCAACTTGAGTCAGGACGTTACGATGACGAAGGATTTGGAATCTTTGGCCCCCGTGAAGGTGGATATGCCGTTTTCCAGGCCAAGAATATTGTCAGAGACCCCTATCTTGAGAGTATCAATAGTCATGGGGCAGTGGCCTATGGCGGAAACTTGTACGTTTCTGCAGAGACCCATTTTGCACAGGGACATGACAGCGATGGCAGCGGCTCTTACACCCCCCAGCCGTATATTATCGAAAAAGGCAGTTTCAAAATAGCAAACAATATCTATGCAGCAGGCTTCAAGTCTGGCAAGCCCAGTATCACCATTTCCCAGACACCATGTAACCCAGGTTTCATTGGCGGCGATCCGCTCTATCGTGTGATTGCTGAGGACCTGTCGGCTTCAGAATCCGGAGACTTCGACTTTAACGATGTCGTCTTCGATGTAGTAAAGGCAGAAGGTGGCGAGACCACGCTGAAGCTGATCTGCGCAGGTGGTGTGCTTCCGCTGAGAGTCAGAGGTGCTAATCAATCTGAGGGCGTAGAGGTCCACAGTGTATTTGGACAAACGGCTCCCAACGCAAAGGGCGAATATCAGATGTTTAACACGGGTGCTGGTCCTACTGTACCAGAAACGGAATTTACCATCAAAGGTGAGTACACCACGCCTGAACAGATCAAGGATATCATTATTGAGGTCAAGAAGGAAAATGTCTGGATGCAACTCTATGCTACTCAAGGTGTAGCAGCATGTAAGATCTTGGTTGACGATACGTTCAAGCCTGTCCATGAGAGAAGAAATATTGCCGACGAGAATAAAAAATTCACCAACTACGTACGAGGTGGATTTGCGGACGATTTCTGGTGGAAGTGATGACATCAAATTCTTAGAATAATCACACATAGCCCGCTTCTCAGCGGGCTATTTTTCTATGATCTTATATGGCATACCCCAAGTCGATAATTTATAATGGCAAGCAATGTAAAAAAGTCAAAACTTAATGACATATGACATAAACCATTCTCTAAACTATTGGTTTCGTGACGTTTACATTCTTTGAAAACATCCACTTAATGACATAAAAACGACATAGAAACGACATACTAATGACATAGATTCGACATATTGACAGCATCAGTTCGACTTTTTGGGATCACATGTCGCTCATCTGTTTGCCCTTCTTCGCTCTATGACTTTGGGCTGTCTAAACTTCCGCTGTACTGAGCCCTTTCTGGTAGCAACAAGACACCTTTCTACTAAATTCTCGAGAGAATTTTGGAGTTTACTGCCTGTAAACTCCGACTTTACCCTAACTAAACTCTGAAATTCTCTCGAGAATTTCAGACTCACCTATAACCTTTCCTCCACTTTTCAGACTCCCATTCACCACTTTACTGCCTGTAAACTCCTCCATTTGAGCCAATTTTATGTCATTAGTATGTCGTTTCTATGTCGTTTTTATGTCATTAAGTCCTATTTTTGTTTAAATGTATATAATTGTAATTCAAGTGGTTAAGATTAGATTTATGTCATATGTCATTAAGTTTGAGGATTTTCAATTCATAATATAAGAATAACGACGCACAACATAGGGTCATGAATATCTTCCCCAATCATCTTGCTACCGTCTGGAGCCTGAAAGTATGCAGAAAATTTGGTACTTTCAATTTTATTGTTTATATTTGCACTCGAAAATATATCAATAACAACTAAAGAACAATGAACAACGCAGATTTTTGGGCATCCGTGCGCAGCATCATAGCAGAGGGCTTCACGCCTGAAGGTCTGCTTAAACTGGATGGTTATGCAGAACAATTCATCAGTGGAAAGTTGGTTTATCAACGATTTTCACCGCAAGAACAGCATGGCTGCTCAGCGGGAGGTACAACAAATGTCATTGCATCCCTGCTCGCGGGAACAGAAGTTGGCACAGATCCGCAGGATCAAGGAACACTCAGCGACATGCATGACGAGAACGTAATCCGTTCCAATAAGTCTGACACCATTTTCGTAGTTGATTGCGACATCCGTATCAACACCCCGAAACTGCGCCTGGGAGGAACAAGGACATTGTCAACGGAAGTGCGATTTGTGTAACACAACGTTTCAGACTCCATGTGTTTTCTATCTTTGTGACAGATTATTAACTCAAAAAATGAAATATGACAACAAAGAAATTGTTTTCCCTATTTAGCATACTTTTGAGTATGGTTGGAACAAAAGCCTTGGCTTACGATATTGCTGTAGATAATGCTGATGGTGTGCCAATCTACTATAATTACATCAATAACGGAACAGAGTTAGAAGTTACCAATAACGGCTACTCAAGTGATTATTCATATGCTGGTGATGTGGTTATAACAGAAGAAGTTACTTATATGAATATAACCCGAAAGGTGACCAGCATAGGAAAGAGCGCTTTCTCAGGCTGCAGCGGCCTAACCTCTGTCACAATACCTAGTAGTGTGACGACTATTTGCGAAAGTGCTTTTAGTAGTTGCAGCAGGTTAAGCTCCTTAACAATTCCAAACAGAGTGACGAGCATAGGAGATAATGCTTTCGCAAACTGCAGCGGCTTAACTTCCATCACGTTTGGCAACGGCGTTATCAGCATAGGCTTTGGTGCTTTTGTCGGTTGCAGCGGGCTAACCTCTATCATAATACCCAGCAGCGTGACGAGTATTGGAGAATGGGCTTTCTCAGGCTGCAGCGGTCTAACCTCTGTCACGATTCCCAACAGCGTGATAAATATAGACGGGGCTATTTTCGTGGATTGCCGTTCATTGACATCTATCAATGTAGAAAAGGGAAACACATTTTATGATTCACGCGACAACTGCAATTGTATTATTGAAACTGAATCCAATAAGCTAATATCCGGTTGTCAAGAAACAACGATACCCCAAAGTGTAACTAGTATAGGAGATTATGCATTCTATTTTTGTAGTGGAATGACTTCTGTCACGATTCCCAACAATGTGACGAGCATAGGAAAGAGTGCTTTCGGAAACTGCGGCGGCCTAACCTCACTAACGCTTGGCAACAGCGTGACGAACATAGGGGACGAAGCCTTCCGTAGTTGTAATGGGCTTACTTCTGTCACAATTCCCAACAGTGTAACGAGTATAGGGAATGAAGCTTTTAAGGATTGTTGGCGACTTACGTCCCTTATAATTCCTAATAGTGTAACTAATATGGGGAAAGAATCTTTCTCATATTGCAGCGGACTGGCCTCTGTAACGATTGATAATAGCGTTATTGGAGATATGGAATTCATTGAGTGTATCAATCTAACCTCCGTATCGATAGGCAACAACGTGACAAGTATTGGAAAACAGGCTTTTCTTCATTGCTACAACCTAACTTCCATCACGATTCCCAATAGTGTGACGAGCATAGGACAAAGCGCTTTCGATTTATGCGATTTTTCAGAAGTCATCTCAAAGATTGAGAATCCATTTATAATATATTCAGACACATTCAATTTTATTACGTTTAACAATGCTACTTTATATGTACCAGGAGGAACTATTGACAAGTACAAGGCTAAAGAGGGATGGAAGAACTTTGCCAACATCATGGAAGTTGGAGAAACAGCCATCGTAGGGATCAATAATAGTTCTTCCACAGAATCGAAACTATATTCGTTAGACGGTCGTCAACTGAAATCGCCCATCAAGGGCTTGAAAATAATCCGCCAGAGCGACGGCAAGACGAGGAAGATATTAGTGAAATAGTGTCACACTGAGACAAACACACGGGGTTAGAGGAATTGTATAAGAACGGAGTCTGGAACGTTGTGCATCACACGGTCTCAGGAACGTGTGTAAATAATATGAATTGAAATAGATTAGCATATGGAAACAAAAGATATGGATAATGAACTTTTTTCTCCCGAGGAGATGCAGTCACCGTTTGAAGCCATCAAAGAAACGGATGCTGAGGGACGCGAGTGGTGGAACTCGCGCAAGTTAGCACGTCTGATGGGCTATCAGAAGTACTGGAACTTTGAGCGACTGATGGATAAGGTAGCGACCTTCCTGCAACAGGAAAAAGGACTGGACCTGAAAGAACACATGGTGGAGATAGAGGAGATGGCGCAGTTGAACAAGGCTCACAATGTGTCTGACACTTTGTGAGGTATGCTGAATTAACAATTGAAAGTCCGTATGAAGGTAGTATTAGCTATAGATTCATTTAAGGGATGCATGACTTCGAGGGAAGCCAACAAGGCGGCAGCTGAGGGTATCAGAAGAGTCTACCCTGAGGCAGAAATTGTGAAAGTGCCTGTTAGTGATGGTGGTGAAGGTTACATGGATGCCTTCCATGCTGCCATTGGGGGCAGACTGGAAGAAGTGACGGTGAGAGATCCGCTGATGCGGCCCATCATGGCCAAGTACTTGTTACAGAACGATTTGGCTATGATTGAGATAGCTCAGGCAAGCGGTCTGACCCTACTGACAAAGGAAGAACGTAACCCGATGGTGGCTACGAGTTACGGCACAGGCCAGCTGGTGGCTGATGCAGTCCGCAAAGGGGCCAAACAGATCATCGTAGGTCTTGGCGGCAGTGCTACCAGCGATGCTGGCATAGGTATGCTCAAGGCCATCATTGACTCCTTTAATAAAGAAAGGTGGGATGACATCGAGATCCTCAAGGACGTCACGTTCACGATTGCCTCAGACGTCAAGAATCCGCTTTATGGAGAGGAGGGCGCAGCTCATGTCTTTGCCCCTCAAAAGGGTGCTACGCCTGAAATGGTCCTTCGTTTAGACGAGCGAGCCAGGAAATTTGCTGAACTCTCTGCCCAGCATTTCGGCTATGACCGTTCACAGATGGCAGGCGCTGGGGCAGCAGGAGGGCTTGGTTATGCCTTCTTGCAATACCTCAATGCAAAAAGCATGTCTGGCATTCAGTTGCTGCTTGATACCATCCGGTTCAAAGAGATTGTCGCAGGTGCCGATCTCGTTATCACTGGTGAAGGTTCTGCCGATCGTCAGACGCTGATGGGCAAGTTGCCGATGGGCATCCTGGAGCAATCCGGAGATGTTCCCGTTTGCCTAGTAGCAGGCAGGATTAGCGACCGCGAAGAACTGCTGAATGCAGGTTTCGCCCGAGTGGAATGTATCAATCCCCCAGGCATTCCCCTTGAGGAAGCTATGCGCAAAGAGGTTGCCCAGCGGAACCTTTCGTCCACAGTAGAAAATGTTAATCTTCTATAACTATCGCATGAGGTATTGAACTTTTTGGGGCCTAGTACGTCAAAAATCACGAACGTATTATCAAACCATTCAACTTATCATTAACTTATGAGAAAAATTATTCTTTCATTGATGGCCCTCTCAAGTTTGACGGCATCAGCTCAGTTTGGTGCTCCCAGAGAGAACCCCATCGTTCCTTCAGTAGTTGCAGACGTGGTTGAAGACTTTAAGCCTGCAACGACCAATCAGGGGGGCAAGCAGTACCCGATGGTAAACTCACAGCGCATGGTCCGTGCTCAGATTAAGGCACCCAAGGCCAGCTTCGTTGGACTCGACATCGACGGCAAGATCTATGAGATGACAAAGGACGAGAACGGCGTATGGACTGGCACTTCTGCTCCTCAGGACGAGGGCTTCCACTATTATCAGCTGAACATCGACGGAGCCTCTGTGCCCGATCCAGGCAGCAAATACTTCTATGGTGCCAGCCGTTGGGGTAGCGGAATCGATGTCCCCGCTGCCGACGAGGAGTTCTACACGGTCAAGAACGTGCCTCAGGGCTCTATCAATGAGGTCTACTACTGGTCGACGGTAACGGAGAAGATGCGTCACGGATATATCTATCTGCCCGCCGATTATTATAAGAACCCCACCAAGACGTATCCTGTGCTCTATCTGCAGCACGGCATGGGTGAGAACGAAACAGGCTGGAGTGCCCAGGGCAAGACGGGCATCATCATGGACAACCTGATTGCTGAGGGCAAGGCCGTACCGTTTATCATCTTCATGGATAATGGTCTCGACGTTCGTCGCCCAGGCGATCCTGAACCTGGTCAGGGTGGTTTCGGTGGTCCCCGTCCTCAAGGTCCTCGCCCTCAGGGTGCACCTGGTCAAGGCGGTCCCCGTCGTGGTTTCGGACGTGGTTTCGGAGGTTTCAATGCCTTCCAGGAAGTGCTGTTGAAGGATATCATCCCGATGGTAGAGAATAATTATCGCGTGATTGCCGACACAGAACATCGTGCGATGGCAGGTCTCTCTATGGGTGGCATGCAGACGCATAGCATTACGCTAGCCAACCCCACGACGTTTGCTTATGTTGGAATGTTCAGCGGAGGTACTTTCAATACAGACGAGTTGAAGGACGCTGCCGATTTCAAGAATACCAACAAAGTGCTCTTCATGAGTGCTGGTGGCAGAGAGACTAGGATGGCTGAGGGCGAAAACAGCGTAGGCAAGGCTGCCAACGATCTGAAGGCAATCGGTATCAACGCCTATAGCTACGTGTCGCCTGGGACAGCCCACGAGTGGCAGACCTGGCGTCGTAGCCTCTATCAGTTTGCGCAGTTATTGTTCAAATAAGCTTATTGTAGGAGTTTAAACTTCAGGGCCGGCATTCGCAACGAATGTCGGCCCTTTAGTATGTTAGTAAGTGATGTTGATAACGGGGCGGAGAGTCATTATGTTGTTAAGACCTGTAGATATTGGAGAAGAGAGTTCAATTGTTCCGTCTGATGCTTTTTTAACTTGAATTCTACTAAGAGTTTGATCTACATAACATAAGTAATATCCATTATCATTATATGTTAAATTAGGCGTATCAGGGTCGGCAAGGAAAGTCTGACACTCCGAAACTGTTGGTATCCGCCAATTTCCACTAGTTCCTTCAGGCTTTGTGATGCCAGACAAATAGCTATTGAGTTCCGTTTCCATAACGCCCTTTTTCTGAGTCTTACTTAGCAGCACGGCCTCACGGTTCGTTCCATCCACAGAAACTACATAATAATCGTTGTACAGTTCTCCTTGCACAGGTATATTGACAGGCTCTATGCTTGGATTGTCAGTAGCATTGCTTTCATCGAAGTCGAAGTCAACTGCGGTTGGATCCGTGACCCAAGGTTGGAGGGTGATGGATCCGTTGAAGGTGACGCCGAGGGGTTCGGTGTAAGTACCTGAGATATTGTACTTGTTGTTGGCAGACAAGGCATTAGCCGCTGTATAAGTGTATGAACGGGTGGATTCGTCATCGCGAGTGAAGGTAACGGTAATGGTGGGAACACCCTTCGAGGGGAAAACGAGCTTCTGAGGCGCAGCTTGCCAGACACCTGTGGTGGATGTGGAGGTAAGAGTGATTGTACACGAGGTGGGATTTGAATCTACGTATTCGCCATTGAACTGGATGGCGGAATAGAGCGGTGAGATAGAGACTGCGACGCCTTTGACATCGTCAGGAACCTGATTGATAGTGACTGTTGAGAGCTCGAGCACCTTCCGCTTGAGTGTCATATCAACCACTTCGTTAGCGCCATCGGCGAGAGTAACGGTTTCTGTTTCCATCAATAGGTCGCCCATCGTTTCCCCAACAGAGGTGATAACAGACGTGGGCGTAGCTGTGGCAGTCTCAGGAAAATGAAAAAGAGAAAGATCGTTGGAGCTGAGGGCGCATAAGGTATATGTGTCAGCCAACAACTTAACAGAAGCCGATGCCGAGGTATAGTTGCCATCGGCATCCGTCTGCAGAGTACGTACAAACGCGTTGCTACCATTAAAAAGGTAGATGGAGGCAATAGGTGTTGATGCCTCATCACCCTCTCTGGTATGGGTAACGATGCTGAGCTGATTGTTTGACAACTGGCTGACGGACGGGAGTTCAGACTCCTGTTCAGCACAACTTACAAGACACACAAAGCCACTGACAACTACTGTGGCATAATTGATGAAATGCTTCATAATTTTGCGTTTTTTGTTAGTAAAAAAGTTAATGTTAACTAAGGTGGGCGCTGACGGATTCGAACCGCCGACCCTCTGCTTGTAAGGCAGATGCTCTAAACCAGCTGAGCTAAGCGCCCGTGTTTTCAATTGCGGGTGCAAAGGTACAAATAAAAAGTGGAAAGAAGAAGGTTGAAAGAGGAAAGTTGCCTTTACTTAACAATCGTTAACCTTTTCCGTCAAAAAGATGGTCGATATCCAACTGCGGAAGGATGGAGAGGATGGGTTTACCATTTGGGGTGTAATTGACATTGGAACAGGCAAACAATTCATTAATGAGCTGTTCCATCTCATCGTTGGAGAGCACCTGTCCGTATGGGATAGCCACACGTTCAGAGAGCAGACTGAGGATAGAATGATTGGCAATAGAGAGTCCCTTGGTCTCATGGCTCGCAGTTGTATCGTACTCTGCAGATTCAGCTACAAGTTGTTGAAGCAGTTGTATAGGGTCAATACCTTCGATACCTGCAGGTATGCCGTTGACAGCAAATGAATTTCCTCCTAAATCAGAAAGATCGAAACCTACAGCTGTGAGACTGGGCAATATCTGTTGAAGGATAACGCACTCGGCTGGTGAGAAACGGACGGACTCTGGAAAGAGCATCTGTTGAGTGGCTGCTGCATGATTCTCCAACTGATGCAGATAGCGCTCGTAACGGATGCGCACATCAGCTCGATGTTGGTCAATAATCATAAGACCAGACTTGACCGCAGTCATGATATAACGCCCTTTGTACTGGTAGTGCAGCGGGGAGAGGTCGGAGGCAATGGACAATTGAGAAGACTCCTCCGTAGAAAATAACTCTTCCTCACGGGAGGGAGCTGAAGAGGCGATATCGTAGAGTTGTTCCCAGTCGGAGGGAACAGATGACTTGTGAGACTGGTAGTCGGAGCCAGAGTGCGATTCGCTATGCGAACGGAAGGGGTTATAATCGGGATTATAGTTCACACGTGGAGCCGTAATCTGGTCACGGGCTGGGTCAAAGACAGGGATATCCGGTTTGCCCTGCACATCGAAATCAATGGCCGGCACATCACAGAAACGTCCCAAAGCATCACGTACTGTGGCAGTAAGCACCTGCCAGATAGCCTGTTCGTTCTCGAACTTGATCTCCGTCTTCGTAGGATGGATATTCACATCGACAGCTGCAGGATCGACATCAATATACAGGAAATAAGGCACCTGCATACCCTCTGGTATCATACGGTCGTAGGCTGTAATAACGGCCTTATGGAAATAAGGATGTCGCATGTAACGCCCGTTGACAAAGAAGAAATCATGCCCGCTCTTCTTGCGTGCTGTTTCAGGCTTGCCCACAAAGCCCATGATATTACATAGCGATGTCTGTACCTCAACAGGCAGAAGGTCTTGCGAATACTGTCGACCATAGACATCGGCAATGCGCTGACGAAGACTGACAGGCTTGAGATTCTGGAGTTCTGCCCCATTGTGGTGGAGAATGAAATGGATGTCGGGATAAACAAGCACGATACGCTCGAAAGCCTGGAGGATATTACTGAGTTCCGTCGCGTTGGACTTGAGGAACTTACGCCGCGCAGGGACATTATAAAATAGGTTGTCCACCTTGAAACTACTCCCCAAGGGAGCGGCAGCTGGCTCCTGGGACACAACCTTCGAGGCTGCAATCTGAATACGTGTACCTATCTCATCATCAGCCATACGGGTCAACAACTCCACCTGAGCAACGGCAGCAATGGAAGCAAGGGCTTCACCACGGAAACCCATCGTATGAAGAGCGAAGAGGTCGTCAGCCTTACGAATCTTCGAGGTAGCATGACGTTCGAAGGCCAGACGGGCATCCGTCTCAGACATGCCTCGACCGTCGTCGATGACTTGAATGGAGGTACGCCCAGCATCAACGATGATAACGTGGATAGTCTTAGCACCAGCATCGACAGCATTCTCGACAAGTTCCTTGACGACAGAAGCTGGACGCTGAATGACCTCACCAGCAGCAATCTGGTTGGCTACGCTATCAGGGAGAAGACTGATGATATCCATTTATGCTTTGTTTTTAGGTCTCCAATTGAAGATATCGTAACGATTAACAGGACGAATGTAGTCGTACCACATGAACCCAGGCAGACGCTTGCGGTCGGCTGGTATCTGGTTGAGCGGATACATCGTACCACTGGTCTTGGGTGTCCACACGCTCTCAAGCTTCTGGTTCTTAAGGAACATACGGAGTTCAGAGGTCTCCTGATAATTGTAGATGATGGGGAGTGTATCGCCCTCCTCGAAATAGTATCCGATAAGCACGTTGTCCTTCGCTTTTGCCTCACGTATCTTACCCTCTACAAAGTAAGAGAACATCTCACGAGAAGACACCTGATTGAAGCAGGCCGTATCCGATTTCAACTGTTGGATGGAGAAGGCATTGCCGATGATGTGAGTATGGTCAATGACGGAATCCCGCATATAGACATTCACAAGGTCACCTACCAGCTGCTGACCATTGTTCCACATAATGGGATCATGATAGAGCGTCATACAGGAGTCTTTCGAGTTGTAGACGAGCGAGTCGCAGACAGCCTGCACATCCTGACGAAAGGCCCTCACGTGGTGGTAGGCATGGATCTTACGATAAACGGAGTCAGTCTCGATATTGAAAGTAACGACCTTAAACGTGTCAGCGTGCATAAAGAGAGAGTCACCCTGCGAATAGTCGATGGCCACAGCACTGTCCGTACACAAGGCGTAACCTGTATTTTCGTAGTACTCACCATAGTTACCTGTGAGTTTGTTTCGATTGACGGAGTCGACGTATACCACATCGAAGAAAGCCTGACTGAAACCCATCTTACTGTCGTAGTAGACACTGTCGCCCACAAGCATCTTACCATTGTTGGTAAGTACGGAACGGTTCATCAAACGCGCCCTTTCGAGTTTTGTATCATAATATCCCAATTCAGAATAAATATGACTTTCACCCGAAGTGATATCAGAGGGTCCGACGATATGCGCCATCGAGTTGTGATTGTCGTGATAAAGGGTATCGGTCGTGAGGAAGAACTCGGGGCTCTTCATTTTGACGTCATAGTTGAAGACCGACATCTTCGTCTTCGTGTTATACTCCCCCCAGTCGGAGGTGAGTGTTGTTTTGCCGTCAATCATCTTGCCACCCTCGAAGAAATAGGCATTGTCGTAGATGCGGTCGAAGTCGAGACTGTCCGTATAAAGAGTGGTCTTACGATGTTTAAGCACCACGTTGTATCTGGCACGAGCCATCTGCTCATTACCATCGTAATAGGCGTAATCGCTGAAGAGTGAGAGTGTGTCGCCCTGATACATCTTAACATGACCAAAGGCCTCAAAGGAGTTGGATGCTTCGTAGAAATAAGCACTGTCACAATAGAGGCGAGCACCTTGATGGGTGAAGTGCACCTTGCCGTTGAGGATGGTGGCATCAGCATTGATACGCTGGTCATAGTGGAGCACATCAGAATGGACCAGGTAAATACGGGTGTCCTGAACCTTAGCCCTACGGGCAGGACGCTTTGCCTTTCCTTTCTGGGCATAGGCATCGAGACTGGTATAACACACCAGTATACACAACAAAGCCAGCAAATATAGGAAAGATTTTTTCACCCTTTCACCTTTTACCTTTTCACCTTTATTTTATCCACCCTTCGTATTCGAACTTACAATCCTGATAGCCGTCGTTCAATCGGGTGTAGACATTCTTGATCTTATCAACCACCCATTGATGGATGCGATCATTTTGGCGACGTTGCAGCACCACTTCTTTCAGTGTCTGGAAATCTTCAGAGATCGAAGCCTTATGTCCCTCCACACGGTTCTTAAGCTTGGCAATCACACAGACGGTTTTGCCTCGCTGGTTGATCATCTGGAAGGAGCGAGATACCTGTCCCACCTGCATCGTGTCAACCACTTTAGCCACCTCAGGCGGCAGGTCCTGCATCTTAAAACGCGAAGTGATGCGACCAGTCTGCGGATCGCTGTTCGACATCAGGCCCTTGTTATTACGGGTATCCTTATCATCGGAGAGCATCGAGGCTGCATCCTCAAAAGTGAACTTCTCTGCACGGATATCATCAGCAATGGAGTCGAGGCGAGCCAATGTGTTATCGATAGCCTCGTCAGAGACCACGGGCTTACGAAGGATATGACGTACATTGACCTTGTCGCCACGTTTCTCGATGAGTTGGATAATGTGGAAGCCAAACTCCGACTCCACAATCTTCGACACCTTCTTGGGATCGGTAAGGTTGAAGGCCACTGCAGCGAAAGCAGGATCGAGCATACCACGACCAGAGAGACCCAACTCGCCACCACGACGGGCAGTACCCGGATCTTCGGAATAGAGGCGGGCAAGCGTCTGGAACGAAGCATCGCCACGATTGATTCGGTCTGTATACTCACGGAGCTCGTCCTTCACACGGTTAAGTTCATCAGCAGGGATTCTTGGTGTGATCTGGACAATCTCCACCTCCACCTCTGTGGGAATGAAAGGCAGACTATCCTGTGGCAGGTCCTTGAAATAACGACGCACCTCAGCAGGTGTGACAGCAATATCCTCAACAAGCTTGCGCTTCATCTTCTGCACCATCTGACGGTCTTTCAACTCCTCACGCAGATCGTTACGGATTTGTGACAAGGGCTTGTGACGATACTCTTCAAGACGCTCACGAGAGCCATCAACCATTTCGAGCCAATAGTTGATATGCTGCTCCACCTCAGGAGCTACATCAGCATCAGTCACTTCGATACTGTCGATCTGGGCCTGGTGCTTGAACAATTTCTGCACAGCAATCTGCTCAGGGATCATACAATCAGGATCCCCATTCCACTTCATGCCTTCCATCGCAGCCTGCATTCGGTATGTCTCAACGTCAGACTTCAGGATAGCCTCATCGCCCACAACCCAGATAACCTCGTCGATAACGGTACCCATGTGGACGGAGTCGCTGTCTGCGGCTGAGATATTGGACAATCCGGACATTCCCGGATTCCCGGCTAAGGCTACCCCGATGAAAGGGATACTCACAAACAGGGTTACTATCAGATTCCTTGTTTTCTTCATCAGTGTTGGTTTACGGTTTTCAATACATCCTCATATATCTTCACAGCATAGCGCTGGCGGAGTGTTGCCACCCACTGCTGTTCAAGTGCCTGTTGGTAATCATCTACCACCTGACTGCGCACGTCGGTATAATCTTCTGGCTTCTTTAACTTCTTACCATAGACAGCATCAATCGGATAATCCTTGTTGACCTCAACAGGCTGGTCAAGTGCTGTCTTGAAGATCTTATGATCGACCAGGCGGCTGTCGCCAGGTTTGAAGAGCCCTTGTTCCACACGAATGCGGATAATCGAGTCCGGATTAAAAGTCTGACGAAGAACGTCGGCCCATTGACCAAACGGAAGTCCTTTCACACAACGCTTTACAGCCTTGACATCAGCCTGATCCTTCACGTGATAGGCGATTCCCTTGAAACGAGGCTCCATAAAAGTATAGTCCTTCTTATGAGCACGGAACCAAGCATCGAGACCAGCCTCATCTTTTGAGGCATTCTCCCATACCTGACGATTACTGATCTCATAAACCAACAATCCATCATGATACTCCTGGATCAGGTATTTCATATCAGAGTCGACTGCACCTAAAGAGTCTGCACGACGGGCCATATACTGTTCTCCAGTCATCTGACCACTATTCACGACATTCTGCACTTTCTGACGGGCAATCGCCTCACGGATACCCTGCTGCTCGAAAGATTTCACAATCTGATCCTTGAGTTCCTCAAAGGGTTCAAGTTGTTTGCGTCCTTTCATCAGGATGATATGGTATCCATCGGGTGCCAACACAGGACGACTCACCTCACCTGTCTGAAGAGCATAAGCGGCCTCCTCGAACTCAGGATAGACCTGATTAGGACCGATCCAGGCCAGCTCACCACCACGGGTAGCACTGCGACGATCCTGAGACACCTTCTTGCAGAGTTCTGCAAAGTCAGCACCTCCTTTGATGGCCTGCCAGATAGAATCTGCTCGCTGAGCGACAGTTTTCTGTTCCTCAGTCGTAGCCTTGGTGGAGAGACGGAGGAAGATGTGTGCAGGAAGAATCAGTCCCTTCGGACCAATCTGTTCCTTCGCACGGTCGTAGGCATTACGGGCCTCAGACAACACCTCAGCATCGGTGGTCATCGTTGGGAGAACCTGCTGATCGCGATACACGGCAAACTCATTCTTGAACGACGTAAGTGTGTCAAGTTTAGCATCGAGGGCAGCTGCCACCTTCATCTTATAGACAGAATAAAGATCGGCATACTCCTCGACGTTCTTCTTGTCAATCACGCCATCACTGTTGTTCTTATTGAAAGAATACTCGAACTCTGAGCGAGTCACGTCCACACCATTGACCGTCATCACCACAGGATCAGACTGTGCCTTCGCTGTGAGAGCCGTCAGGCACAAGGCTGCAAACAAAAGCGACTTCTTCATCTTCAATGTTCAATATTAGTCGTTGGGTCTTGAATAGTTCGGAGCTTCACTCGTGATAGTAATATCGTGAGGATGGCTCTCGTTGACACCTGCATTGGTGATGCGGGTGAACTTTGCGTTGTGGAGTTGTTCGATGGTAGCGGCACCACAGTAGCCCATACCAGAGCGCAGGCCACCCACCATCTGATAGATCACCTCCTGCACTGTTCCCTTGTAAGGCACACGTCCGGCGATGCCTTCGGGCACCAGTTTCTTCACCTCCTTCGTGTCACCCTGGAAGTAACGGTCCTTAGAGCCGTGCTTCTGTTCCATAGCCTCTAACGAGCCCATACCACGATAGCTCTTGAACTTACGACCGTTGTAGATGATGGTGTCGCCAGGACTCTCTTCCGTACCTGCGACGAGCGATCCCATCATAACGCAGCTACCACCAGCGGCAAGGGCCTTGACGATATCACCAGAATAACGCAGACCACCATCAGCGATGAGGGGGATGCCCGTGCCTTTCAGCACACTGTAAACATCATAGATAGCACTCAGCTGGGGAACACCCACGCCAGCCACCACACGAGTGGTGCAGATAGAACCTGGGCCAATACCCACCTTAATGGCGTCAGCGCCATTGTCAATCAACATCTTAGCAGCCTCACCAGTAGCAACGTTACCAACAACGATGTCAATATGTGGGAAGCACTTCTTAGCCTCGACGAGTTTTTCAATCACAGACTTTGAATGTCCATGAGCTGTGTCGATGACGATAGCATCAGCACCTGCATCGACGAGTGCCTGCATACGATCAAGCGTATCGGTTGTCACACCCACACCTGCGGCTACACGCAGACGACCTTTTTCGTCCTTACAAGCCATAGGCTTATCCTTGGCCTTCGTGATATCTTTATAGGTAATGAGTCCGATAAGGCGGTTGTCCTTATCCACTACGGGCAGTTTCTCAATCTTGTTCTTCTGTAGGATTTCTGCTGCGGCCATCAGGTCGGTCTGCTGATGAGTGGTCACAAGGTTGTCTTTCGACATGATCTCCTCCACAGGACGGTCCAGACGACGCTCAAAGCGGAGGTCACGATTAGTAACGATACCCACGAGGTGTTTCTCATCGTCGACCACAGGGATACCACCAATATGATACTCCGACATGATGTCGAGCGCCTGAGCGACGGTAGAACCTAAGGGAATGGTCACAGGATCATAGATCATACCGTTCTCTGCACGCTTCACGATGGCCACCTGACGCGCCTGGTCCTCGATGGACATATTCTTGTGGATCACGCCGATGCCACCTTCGCGAGCGATGGCAATAGCCATCTGCGACTCTGTCACCGTATCCATGGCTGCCGTCACAAAAGGAACGTTCAACTCAATGTTGCGTGAGAAGCGGGTTTTCAACTCTACTGTCTTAGGCAGTACCTCCGAATAAGCTGGAATCAACAGGACGTCGTCGAATGTGAGGCCGTCCATCACGATCTTGTCTGCAATAAATGAAGCCATAATTTATACCTTTCTTAAAATATTGCGTGCAAAGGT
>JAEEGG010009795.1_pt1 | contig 21358 bp, 24 predicted proteins | sample 9134161 | NCBI WGS metagenome assembly JAEEGG01 (sample SAMN16246543, study PRJNA631951) | gut metagenome | biome: gut microbiome; feature: rumen; material: CR-attached | host: Bos | place: Iran: Karaj | collected 2018-10
CGCAAGCCGTGAGCCTCACAGTATTGATGCACCTCGTCGAGGATGCCTATCTGAATCTGGCGCAGTTCATGTATATCTGTAATCTTTTTCATAACCTATGAGCGTCCAAACAGCCACTTCTTGAAGATCGGACTGATACGCAAAATGTTTGATGTGATGATGCTGAACCCAATAACGACCAAGCCCAATAAAGCGGAAAGCACAATATCAACCACAAAATTATGAGGGTGGGCATTGAAGAATTCACCAATATGAGGGAGGTCTGGCATGAACAGGAAATGAAGAAGATAGATGTCCAGCGTTCGTCTGCCTATGTATTGCAACGACACCCCCATGAAAGTAAACTTGGTAAAGTACTGCTGGTAGTGGCGGAAGTACATGAAGGTAATGGTCAGCAAACCGAATCTTGATACCGTCAACGGAATGATGGCCCACGTCATACGCAGTGTATGCCACTTCAGATAGTCGAGAGTTGCAAGAATGACAATGATGACAACTATCGGGAAGAAGCACTTGTGGTCCATCACGCGCTGAGCCTTGTCCCAATAACGGTGTACGATATTACCATATATGAAGAAAGGAAAATAGAGCAGCAACTGATCCATACTACTACTGGTCAGGAAATCGGTAACCCCCGTTTTGGGCAACTTGGAGCCCATGGCCCACTCAAACTCCTTAGGTAAGTAGTTGGTCTCGTAGATGCACATTGACAAGATGAACAACAGCACGATAGGAATCCATCCCCACCCACGAGGCAGGAAACGCTTTATCTTACTTTCTACAAAGGCAAACGGATAGTATATTAGGAACATGTAGAGCAGAACCAGCGTAAACCAATAGCCGCCTTTCATGGAATCATTCAAATTATCCATCATGCCTATCATAAAGTCCTTATTGAAGATAGCCGTAGCCAAAAGGAAGAAAAACACCGTCGGCACAATCTGTATCCTTAACTTTTTGACAACCAGGGTGCCCAGATTGCACATATTCCATATCTGAGATGCCTTATAAGCAAGGAAGCCACTGACAAAGAAAAAGAGCGGCATGCGGAATAGCATCAAGAAAGGTATAGAGGAAGAATGCCTCCACGACTCACCAAAACCCAGGATGGCAACATGATAGGCCACCACCAATATCATTGTAAATCCTCTTAGGGCATCAAGCCACTCCAAACGAGGCTTCTTAACCACATTGTTCTCCATAATCGCTGCAAAAATACAAAAATAATTTTGAACTTACAATAAAAAAGCGTACTTTTGCATTCAAAAAAAGAAAGAATGGTAAAAATTGCCTTCTTAATCTCCGCATTTACAGATGCTCCTCATCTGCAGCGCTTCATCGACAGTCTGCCTGCCGACAGCGATTGCTATGTGCATGTTGACGCAAGTTACGACATCACGCCATTCAAAGAATCTGTCAAGCACTGCAAACCCCGCAAAGGCAGTATCTCATTCATTCCCCATCGTATCAAGGTCATGTGGGGAAGTTTTACGCAAGTGTGTTTCCAGATGCAACTAATTAGGGCCGCTTTAGACAGTAACAACAATTATAACTACCTGTTTATGCTGAGTGCCCAAGACTATCCTGTCTGGAGCAATACCTCCATCCTATCCTATTTGCAGGAGCATCAGGGACAGAACTTCTTGCAAGCCATGAATCTGGTTGGTCTGCCCAAAGAAGATACTTACGAGTACACCCGTTATCGTTTTTTGAACAACTACCCCTGGCGATATGGCACATTGAAAAGCAAGTTCCGGGTAATGCTACGCAAGGTGTGCCAACTCTTCTTGAAAAAGCCCATAGTGATTAAAGCTGACGGGAAATCATACGACCTCTATAAAGGTTCCGACTATTTCGCAATTACCAGTCAATTGGCTACCTATCTGCTGGAAACCTATGACCATAGTCCACAGTTGCGCCGCTATTTTAGCAATAGCTTTGCACCCAGCGAGACTTTTGCACATACCGTAGCGTTCAACTCCCATTTTGCCGGCAGTTGCATATTAACACAGGGTCCTGTAAAGAAGCTGGAACAACTTACTCCACTGACCTATATAGAATATGGCAAGAGTATCAAGATTCTAACAGATGCCGACTTCGATACCATTATAAAAAGTGGCAAGATGTTTTGTCGCAAGACTGTAACAGGCCAAAGCGACAAGTTGATGGATATGATTGATGAATACAGACGACATGGATAATCTGAAGGAAAAGACAGCAAAAGGTATTGCCTGGGGAGCTATCAACAATGGGGCTACTCAGGTATTGAATCTTGTCTTTGGCATATTCTTAGGACGTCTGCTTTCTACGGAAGACTATGGTATTCTGGCACTGATTACCATTTTCACCTTGCTGGCAGGTTGTATTCAGGCGGCAGGTTTCTCGCAGGCTCTGGCCAACCTAAAGCCCCCCACTCAGCGCGACTATAACGCTGTGGCATGGTTCAACATCATTGCCGGGTTCTCCCTGTATATTTTACTCTTTCTTTGTGCACCGCTGATAGCCTGGTTTTTCGACCAACCCGCACTGACTGATGTGTCACGACTGGCCTTCCTCGCTATCCCCATTTCGGCTATCGGCATCGTTCCCAATGCCAAATTGTGGATTGAACTGCGCAATCGCGAGCAAGCCATTGCCAGCATTGCAGCTCTGCTCACTTCTGGCAGTTGCGGTGTATGGCTGGCATGGAACGGCTACGGCTACTGGAGCCTGGCTTGGCAACAGGTCATATACATCAGTGTTGCCAATATCTTCAAATACTATTTTACACGCTGGATACCCACCCTGCCCGTAGATTTCAGTCCTATTCGCAACATGTTCAGCTTCTCATCGAAGATGTTAGCGACGAATATGCTGACCGTCATTAGCCAGAATGTGCTGACATTTATCTTTGGTAAGCTGTTGCCCATCTCAACCGTAGGACTCTTCAACCAGGCAAACAAATGGAACACGATGGGTAGTTCGCTGATTACCAATACGATGGCACAGGTGGCACAACCCGTCTTGTCGAACGTCAACAGTGAAGAGGAGCGTCAAGAGCGTATCTTCCGCAAAATGCTGCGTTTCACGTCCCTGCTGTCCTTCCCGCTGATGTTTGGATTGGCACTGACAGCCCACGAATTCATCCTTCTGACTGTAGGTCCAACGTGGGAGCGTTGTGTACCCCTACTTCAGATTCTGTGTGTTGGCGGAGCCTGTCTTCCACTGCAAGGACTGTACCAGAATTTCATCATCAGTCGTGGACGCTCTGATATCTACCTGCGAATGGTAGCCCTTCAGATTTTTCTCCAGATAGGCATCACGCTGAGTCTGTCGTCACAAGGTATTACCACGATGGTTGCCGCCTTTTCTGCTTTGAACGTGCTATATACTGTCTGCTGGCACTTTGCCCTTCAGCGCATACACGCATTGGCTTTGTTCGATGTTCTGAAAGACACTGTTCCATTTGCACTGATTGCTGCCCTCGTAATGCTGGCGACCCACTACGCGACGCTATCTATCAGCACGCTGTGGCTGTTGCTACTGGCACGTGTCATCACAGCCGCCCTACTCTATTTTATTGTCATGCGACTGCTCAACGTGACCATCTTGAAAGAGTGCCTGCAATTCATCAAAAAGAAGCAATAAGTTTTTTCTTATAACACCATTTCACCATCAGGTATGCAAATCGCAGCAAGGATAGCGTCTGCCGATGAGCCAAGAGTCCTTGCAGGCATCTGAACATCAGTGTTTGAGGCTTATAAGAGAGAATCTCCGCTATCTGCTGTTTATCAATGCCCACGGCCAAAGCCTGATAGTAGACATTGAGCATACCTATCTCAAGCGCAAACAGAAAATCCCGTTTTTTGTCATTCACAGAAAAGTACTGCCAAAGCATTTCGTTGGCTTTGACATACGACAACACATGTTTTGTCGACAAGTGGTTGGCAAACGTGCTGGCCGAGGAGTCGTCCCTATAGAAATAGACAGAATCATCTATATATGCCATCTCGTTCGCTGCATGAATGAGACGTGGGGTCAGTGCCATATCTTCTGCCATGTTGATGCCTTCCACCGACTCTATTCCATGCTCTGTATACACCGTTTTCCGAATCAGGCGTGCCCAGATATGCGGAAGCAGCGTATGTTGTATCAGCATCAGTTTCAGAGCGGTATTCCTGTCCAAATGTGGTTCAGGACGCAACACGATGGTACCGTCTTCGAAATGCGAGCTATAGTTGCCTGAAACGATATCAGCACCTGTTTGCTGCTGACAGGCCACCAGCTTCTCGACAGCATCCAATGCCAGATAGTCATCACTGTCTACATTCAGCACAAAGTCTCCCGTTGCAGTCTCCAAGGCCGTCTTTCGTGCTGCACCCAATCCGCGATTATGGTCATGACGCACCATACGGACCTGATGTTCACGATGGGGGTATTCCGCAAGAACCTGCTGAATAACGACCATGCTGTTGTCGGGTGTACAATCGTCGACAAACACATATTCTATGTCATCATACGTTTGTGCGAAGAGTGTTTGCGAACACTGTCCGACATATTTTTCAACACCATATACAGGTACCAATATCGAAACCTTCATCTTCTACTCGATAGGTATATGCTTAAACTTACTGTTCAAGAACGACATCAGTCTTGAGAGCCACTTGATGAGTGGGAAAATGCTTTGGAAATGCGACAGCACCACGAAGTCGTGCAACAGCCCGTTGTTGACGCGTGAGAATCTCAGATAGTCGTCTTTATAGAAGGAATCTACCAGTTCGTCTATCATGCGGCGATTCTCCGTCAGCGTCTCTCTCCAACGCTGTTTGCTGACGCCACCACTTTCGCAAACAGCCAGTGGATGGTTGATGCAAGTAAGGGCTATACGGTCCTTTACCAAGGGTTCCACCACCGATTTCAGGTCGGCTATGAGTTTGTACGATTCGTCGAAGCCATACTTCCGCAACACCTCCTGACGATAGTAGACAGCCTGATGGTACAGGCCGTTCGACAGCAGGTCGTAGAGTGTCATCGTCTCCTTCAGCCGTCTGCGCACGCCGCCATAGATGTCTTCTCCAAGCATGATGTCGCCGTCGTATTGGCTGACCAGCGCGAGCGTGTTCTCGTCGGCAAACGCGTCGCCGGCATTCATAAACACCACGTAGTCGCCCGTCACCAAGCGGATGCCTTTGTTCATGGCATTATAGATGCCGTTGTCCTTCTCGGACACAGACGTGGTGATGATGTCCTGATTCTCAGCAATAATCTTGAGCGACTCGTCCTTGCTGCCACCGTCAATCACTATCACCTCCCGCTGTGCGTAACACTGATGCCGTATGCTCTGCAGCGTCCGCTGAAGACCGTTGGCATTATTATACGTCACGACAATAATCGAATACTTTCTCATCCGTGTTTGCGTCATTTATAGTAGTTTTCTACGTCGCTGACAATGCATGCCGGCACCAGACCGCTGATGCTCTGCCCTGCCCTCACCCGTTTGCGTATTTCCGTACTCGACACGTTGAGCAACGGCACGCTGATGGTTCCCTGATACTCGTCGCGCGGATAGACGATGACGTCGTGATGCCACAGGATGTCCTTCCAGTGGCGCCAGCGTTGGAAGTGCGCCCAGTTGTCGCCACCTATCAGCAACGTAAAGGTATAGTCGGGATAGTCCTTCGTCAGATGTTGCAGCGTATTCCAGGTGTAGCTGGGCTTGGGCAAATGAAACTCGTAGTCGCAGGCTTTCACGCCCTCGACACCCTCCAGTGCCTTTTGTGCCATTTCAAAACGAAGACTATCATCCAACAGGTCAGCGTCGTTACGCTTTAAGGGATTCTGGGGCGACACCATCAGCCACACCTCGTCTAGCCCACATTGCTGCTGCACAGCCTGTGCCAGCGCGATATGTCCTGTGTGTATAGGATTAAATGAACCTCCAAAGATGGCTACCTTTTTCATCCAAGGAAATCTTTTACGATGCGTAATGTCTCTTGTTTGGCAGTTTCCAAGTCGTCGTTCACAATGACGTGGTCGAACTGTGGTGCAAAGGTCATTTCATACTCGGCCTTGGCCAGACGCTCGGCAATGGCCTCAGGCGTATCAGTAGCACGTCCTTCCAAACGACGACGCAGTTCCTCGACGGAAGGGGGCTGGATAAACAGGCTCAGGGCTTCGTCGCCATAATACTTCTTGATGTTAACGCCTCCTTTCACGTCCACGTCGAACACCACGTTCTGGCCAGCCTCACGCTGATTTTCTACCTGCTGCTTCAGTGTACCATAGAAGCGATTCTCATACACTTCTTCATATTCCAGGAACTCATTATTTTGAATCTTGGCCTTGAACTCCTCTGGTGTCAGAAAGAAGTACTCCACCCCGTTCTGCTCTGTACCACGTGGTGCACGACTGGTACAGCTGATAGAAAAATAAAGCTTCAACTCTGGGTGCTCCTGCATCAGCCACTGCACGATAGTTGACTTTCCGCTACCGCTGGGAGCACTGACTATTAACATTTTACCTTTCATCAAAGTGCGTTCAAAACTTGTTCCTTGATTTGCTCCAACTCATCCTTCATCTTCACCACGATGTTCTGCATCTCAGCTTGGTTCGATTTCGAACCCGTGGTATTGATTTCACGACCCATTTCCTGAGCGATGAAACCCAGTTTCTTACCCTGTCCCGCTGCGTCGGCCATCGTCTCGCGGAAGTATTTCAAGTGGTTGGCCAGACGCTGTTTCTCCTCGCTGATGTCCAGTTTCTCAATGTAGTATATCAGTTCCTGTTCCAAGCGGTTCTTGTCGTACTCGGCACCTGGAATCTGCTTCAGACCTTCCACAATACGACTGCGGATTTTCTCTACGCGAGCCTTCTCGTAGGGTTCAATACTTGCTAGAAGCTGCTCGATATTGTCTATCTTCTCGGCAAACTTCTTCTCCAGTGCAGCCCCCTCCTGCGTACGGAATTCCACCAGAGCCTTCACGGCCTCGCAGACACCCTGACGGGCAGCCTGCCATTCGTCGTCGTCCAGCACCTCTACTTCCGTCTTCGTCAGCACATCGGGCATACGCACCAGTATCTGCATCCAGTCGGTATTCTGCATCTGATGTTCGTCAGCAAAAGCCTGCAACTGCAACAGGTAATTCTGCATCAGCCCTGTATTCACAGGTGCAGCCTCCGCAGCGGCATCCTTCTCAATCCAAAGGGCAAACTCCACTTTACCACGTTGTAACTGTTCGGCTATCAGCTGACGTATTTCCATCTCCTTCTCACGATAAAGCGGTGCAATACGTGTGGTTAGGTCAAGCTGCTTCGAGTTCAGCGACTTGATTTCAACATTGATTTTTTTTCCTTTGTAGGCCACAACAGTCTTGCCGTAGCCCGTCATTGATTGTATCATAATCTGCTATACCTTATTATTATATTTCGTGCAAAGGTACGAAAAAAACATTAAACATTAAACATTAAACATTAAATTTCAGATGGCGGAAGCAAATTTTTCACTTTTCACTCTTCACTTTTCACTTTATTTCGTATCTTTGCACCGTCATTCTATTAAACTATTAATCATTATGAAAAAAAGCATTTATTTATCGTTAGTGTTCATCGGGTTGCTGCTGACGGCAACAGGTTGTGGTAACAAGAAGCAGGCCAATAGTGGTACAGACGACCAAGCCTACCGTGACAGCATCGCAGCTGCCAAGGCTGCCGAAGAGGCTGCATTCAATAAAGCCGACTCCCTTGCGTTCAATGTCTGGGGCGATGTCAAGTTTGGCATGACCATCGAAGAAGTCAGCAAGACTGGTGCTTTTGGTACGCTGAAGGGCTCGGAAGAGTGGTACGAGATTGACGGCAAAATTGTCAGCAAGACGCTCGGCACCAAGGCATTAGGCAAAGTCCAGCTGGGATTCAATAACGATGCCCGCAGGTTGGAGCGCATCATTTTTGATTCTCCTCAAGATTTGCCAGCAAGCCGTATTTCTGACATGGAAGCCGACATCCACCTCATTGCTTCAAAGATTGAGGCAGGATGGCAGACTAAGTTCAAGTATGAGAACGAGAATGTTACCAGCGACCAAGTTAAGGTTGGCAGCGAAGTCTTCCACATTCTTAGCCTCGACTACGGCAACGCCTCAGTAACGTCCAACATTGGTCAGATGACTGAGGGCAAGTTTGACTACGACCTCGTCGTCAGCTATAACGTCTCTTTTTGATTTGAACCGATTTTCAGCACAAAATCGCTCAAATCCATCGAACCGTAACTTCGAGCTCTCGAATCCGTAATTCTCGACCCTCGAAGATTACGGCTCGTTAGAAGAATTTCACCATTTCATCAAGATTCTTTCTCTCAGGACGGTTAGGCTCTTCGGCTCGATAGCCTAAAGCAATGACAGCCATGATAGTCTCATTCTCAGGAATGGTGAAGAGTTCTCTAAGCTTGTCTGCATCACGCATACCCATGATTAGTGTATCGAAACCCATAGCCCTTGCCTTCAGAATCAGATAACAGTTACTCAGACCATTATCATAGGCTCCCCATCCGTCACCAACCTCGTTGGTCTGATTGCCTTGGAAGAAACCTGACTTGCCACGTTCAAAGGTCGAGACAATAAGAACAGGTGCATTCTTGATACGTTCCTTATTGCCACCAACCATATCCTGCACAGCTGCCAGTTTCTCTTCACTGATAGCTACATAGTATTTAGTGGGTTGCTGGTTTGCCCATGAAGGAGCCTCTTGTGTTGCCTTGATAAGATCACGAACTTCTGCCTCTGTGATTTTCTTCGAGGCATCGTAGTTACGAACACTTCTGCGTGAGGTTAATACTTCGTCGAAAGACGATGTTGACATAACGTTTTCGTTACTGTTGCCGTTGCTGCAACTAGTCATTGATAACAGTGCCATAATAGCACCAAACATAATTTTTTTTGTCATAGCTTAATATTTTTTGTGTCACATGTAATGTTGGCTGCAAAGATACGAAAAATAAAGGGGAAATAAGCTTTGAACCTATTTCTATTGCTTCGCGGAGAGAACAGGATTTCTGCTCATTATCCGCTATTTGGGGTTAAACTTATTGAGAATCAACACTCTGAAAGAATTATCTTACGACGTGTTGTTCATCTTCTCTAACGTTTATATATTACTCTCCGCTTGCAAAAGTAGTCATTTTCTCTGAAACGACCAAACTTTTCTGCAGATATCTTATGTGTACCTCTTAGAATTGTATGTAACAATGCTATGAAGCTTCATATCACATGTCCTTTATACTTTTTATCTGCTTACTTTCCTGGAACAATTTTAAAGCGAGGTTAACATCCGTCACTATAACACGCCCCTGTCGGAAAACAGCTGGTTTGATGATAGTGTTCATGAGTTTGTGAGCGGTAGGATAAGAGCAGTTGAATATTCTCTTGATGCCAGCTACACCATGCTCATAGCGCTTTGATTTTTGTTCCTCAATCTGGACATACTTACCGAGAAGGTCAAGGAGAGGTTGCGGAAACAAGGCCTGCTTCATGTGCGCTGTCAAGTATTCCGCCAGATGTTCCTCCAGCTGACCAAGGGTCATCATTGCAATGGGAGTGTCCTTCGTTATCTGCTGTATCGTTTCCATAATTTGTTTCTATCAATTCATTAGTGTCCCTTTTATTTCAGGACACTAATGTCATATCAATTAACTGTGAGAAATATTGCCCCATCTGGGTACCCGTCAGCGATTACAGGGAACGCTTAATGGTTCAGAGACCACCAGTGAGCATCCTCCCAGTAACGCTCCCTGTTACGACGCTCACGATTTCTGCGTTCGCGAGCCTTATTGCGGTTCTTTTTGGTGTTATCATCCCCACCGAGCCATCCGCAAAGAAGCAGACCTAAAAGTATCAGTTCCATAATAGTGTTATTTAGAGATTAAACTATTCACGTTGTATTATTCATAAGAATTACCTTTAAAGAGAGTTAGACATTTACGTCCTTGAAGTACATTCATTATATTAATCCGGCAAGCCATAGACAATACTGATACCAGTCTTATAGTGATTGAGCATAATAACTACCTTCTTACCACCGATAGTTGCAGTGCCATAATAACTGTATTGGCTGGCATCTGATGGGTCTGTCTCTTTGGTCATTGATATACCATACCGCTTCTCGATCTCGCTCTTGAAGGCCAGTGCCTTACTCTCACCGCTATCGGTATAGGCCACCGTCACCATGTGCAACTTCGATTCGATGAAGATATAGTTCAGCACAGTCATCGTCTGGATGTTCGTATAGAGCAGAACGGCCTCGTTGCTATGCTCACTGAGCTCCCAGTTAGAGCCTGACATCCACTCCTTCACATGGCTCTGAGAGCTGCCGAAGTCCAGACAAGGTTCTACGTACTCGGTGCTACCCGTCGGTCCTGTAGGTACCTGGGGTGTACCATCATCATCACTATCACCACCACAGGCTATGAAAGAAATTGCAAACACGGCTATTAAAGCCATCATCGTCACTTTGTAGAATACATTCTTTTTCATAATCATATTATTAGATAGTTTTTAAAATTATTGTAGTCAGTAGTACCGTCAGCCTGCTACATCATTTTTTTCTTCTTTTTATAGTTACCTTTTTAGTAGTATCATTTACCTTGTTGCTTTCTTGGTGCCGTAGTATATATTCAAAGGTCGAGGCAATTTCTGTTGCCTTATGCTCATTCTGACCTGTTGCTATGCGTATAAAAGGAGTACCCATATTATCGATTTTTACATCGACCACATAATTATGGATGGTCTTATCTGGAGTCCTATGGGTTTCTGCGCCGCCAAAACCGAAGCCGAAGAAAGAAATACCAGCTCCTAATGTAGTAGAGCGCCCAGGAATAAATTTAGGATCATCTACAATTTCGCAACTAACGACATCTTCAAAATTTATAGTCTTACCCATGAATACGAATTTCTGTGCTTCTTCATAGAAGCGTAGCTCTTTGTTGACGTCAGGAGTTTGCGTCTGGTCTGCGATAACCTTTGTCGGTTCACCATACTTTGCAAACAGCGAGTCCTTGGAGTATTCATAGTGTAATTGCGTCAACATTTTACTGTCTCTCGAAAAGTTAGTATTCAAGTCATTGCAAAGCCGTGATATGAAGTCCCAAAAATACTGGTATGCTCCTACGTATGCCTTAGCGTAAGTCTTCTTATAGGACGATTTGGGGACAAAAGGATACACTTCTGAGATATTCGCATAATATGTACGAACAAACTTATTATCTTTATTGTACTCGTCATTCTTATATATTTTAGTTGCAAATGAAATAATGAGTTTATCATCCTCTAATAGTATGACAAGGGAAGGTAAGATAGACACCTTATATGTATCCAAAAATGCAGCGTGACTGGCTACATGAACCGTTGCTGTAGCTATGGTAATTTTCTTATTAACCTTATCGACCTCTATTTTAGTCTTTTCCCATCCCTTATTTTTCTTAATCCATGCTTCTATATAGTTCAGCAGATTCTCTGTGTGAAACAAAGGGTTGGTGATTGTAAGAATTGCCTGTGTCACAAGTAGCTTTTCATTAGGCGAAGAAGGGGACGTTACCGGCTCTATCTTCTCTTTGACGTTATTAGCATATACCAAGCAATCATCATCTCGTAAAGAATTTATAAGATTCTGGTACTTGCTTATCTCAGGACATACCCACTGCATTGACGGGGCGTTTTTTGCTTCTTCATAGCTTATGCCTTTTGGCTGCTGAGCATTGCATACTCCACATAAAATAACAGTCATCAATGTGATAAATAGTTTTTTCATATTATATTCGTTTTAGCTGTAATCTCATGTCTCCAGGGCATAAAAGAAGCGTGGTTCTGAAAGTACCACTCTCTTTCGCTGATGGTCGTAGGAAAACCAATGATGTACAGACAAGTAGCACGAACAGCCCCACGCATATGCGTGAGATTCGCTACCTCTTCATGTACATCGATGAAAGTTTCCTACGTTTTCAGCGACATGTCGAGTATAACGCCTCTATAATATAACCCGCAAATTTATAGAACGCAGCCTTTTTAGGCTAATTCCGAGGCAAAATTAGACATTTTATGTCGTTTTCCCAAGGAAAATGAACTTTTTCAGCCTTTTTAAAGCAAAATCTGTTCAAAATTGTGACTTTCGCCATCAATTATGCTGCAAAATTAAGCAAAATACATCATTATTCCAATAGATTTTTCCTACTACTTGATAGGGAAATCCCTATAGATTGTTTTCCTGCATCTTATCTCAATTCATAATTGATGAATACTGTCAACCGCGCATAGCGAACGGCGGTCAAAGTAATGGTAAAATGCTCATTTCGACAGATTTCTTTACACAAACAGCTCACTCCCAATCAGCGGGAGAATGTGAATTGGGGTCCTTTTTGTCTTGGATAGTATAGAACACTCCACCACAGCCAGAGCGCTTCGGCACTTGAACTATCTTCTTTGCAGCAGCTCGCTTGATGCCAACCTCCTGTTCGAAAGCTTTAGCATAGCTGTTCGCTTTCTGTCTTAGCGTCTCATAATCAGCATCGAGCGAGCTAAACGCAACAGTTATTTCCTGATTCCTTTTGCGGAGTCTCTTGTTCTCAGCTTTAATTCGTTTAACATCATCAATGGAATTAAAGATGCTTTGAACTGTGGCCTTGCTGTCAATATAGTAGTTTCCTCTTTTCGCAGTACCAACCCTTTCGCTACGCTCGTTGACGATGACATATTTTAAACTGTCAATCTTTGCCTGTGCCACCTTGGCAAGTTCTGTTTTCCCTTCAGCCTTGCCCTCAGCTTTCCATTTATTCCTGGCACTGGAACATTGCCAGACGGCAAGGATGGTGATAATGGCCATGCAGAAGGTAGCAAGATGTGAGATAACCTGCCAGATGTTCCTTTTCAGCTTTTCAGGTTTCATCGTAGGCTTCGGCTGCTCCACGACAGGCTTCGGTAGCTTTGTCTCGATATAACGCTGCATCAGTGGCATTTCATAGATGTTCTTGATAACATTTATCAGAGCCTTGTCAACTGCAGTATTGATTTCCACCAATGCCTGATGCCCAACATTCTCATTGATGTTGGAAACTCTATTGATGTATTCAACCTTTGATGCGTACATACCTTTGACATTGGTTATCATACCCTTATTGGCACTTATGACCTTCTCATAGTCATCAATAACCGTCTGCAAATCCTTCATAGTGCGGACGGCATCAATCCTTGCGTCAACATCTGAGAGGTCGGTGTATGGGACATGCTCTTCCACCTCCGGTTTCTCAGCTTCTTGACGCACCTTCCACCATTTAACCATGAGCTGCCATCTTTTCTTAAACCAGACAGCAATTCTTACCGATACGGTATTATTCCCTGACTGTTGCTCTTCCGTCATCTCATTCTCATTTTGCACAGCGGCCTGATTCTGCCGTTGATCCTGAGTCAGCTGTTCCAGTTGCTCATCCTGTTCATCCAAGTACTTTGCCATATCCTATACAATTAATTATATATAATATTATCTTTGTATTCCTCGACGCTGCTTGTTTGTAAATCCGTTATTTTTCCACCATTTCCAGTCATCATCCTTTTTCTTTGGCAAGTCGTTATTGCCACCACCAGTACCTGCAGACTGTGAGACGGGAGGTAGCACCATGTCGGCAATAGCAACCAACATACCTTCCATTACCATTGTTGCCTGTTCTGCGGTCATTTCTATCATATCAACAAGGGACCTGGCAGCAGCTTCAAGTCCTTCAGTACTGCACCAGTCACTTTGTTGACTCCCGTCATTTATTGCCTTGGCAGCAATCGCTTCCGGCAAGATATCCTCGATGTCGCGCAGATGGAACACAGAGCGAGAGGAAACAATTATGTTCTTTATAGACTTCAGACCATGACGTATAGATTCTTTCCGTTCTTCCACTCCTTTGGTAGGAATGCTTTGCTGTTCTGTCCGCTGAGAGGCTTTTTCTTTCTTCTCCATTTCTCTTTTATCTTTCTCAGCCTTCAGACGACGGTACAGTTCATGCATCTGCTCTTCCTCCATCTGCTCTTTACTCTTGAACTGCTGAATTGGTGTGAATGACTTAGGATTAAATTGCTGTATTGCCTGCCTTGCCTCTGGATGAAGCTGCAGCCATGTACCATAGAGCTTGCTCGCCATGAGACGACGACCATGCCCCAGTTCTGACGCGCCATACATGACTACCCTGTCAGATCCTTTCGGGGTCTCACCGATGCGATAACGGACTGCGTTGCCGTTTCGGTCGTACTTCGGATCAACCGTCCATCCCTTCATACGCATACCCATGAAGAAATCCTCGATATTATATTTCTTCATTGACTTTAGGACTTCATCGGCATCGGTATTGATACGTTCTTTGCGCTGGTTCTGACGCTTGTCGGCTCGCGTCCAGCCATATTTCTCGGCTATTTGGTTGGCGGCAACTATGCCAACAAGCTCGCAGTAATGCGAACTCAGAGCATTGCCGTCCACCATATGTCGGTTGATAATCTTATGAAGGTGCGGGTCGTTGTCGACGTGTCTTGTTGTCAGCACTTGGGCGTTGGACAGGTCGATAGGACGAACGGCCTTCATTTCTATCTTACCAGTTTCCCTGTTACGAACAGGGACTTTTGTCACTGACTGGATAGCTTTTTCACAGTCGCGGTCGAACTGTTCCCATTGTGATGCAGTCCAGTTGCGGCATTCCTCAACTGGAGGGCGCAACTCCAATCGGAAGATAGGTTCATCCATCTTGTGAGTCGATGCCGCCTCCTGCAAGCGCATTTGATGATAAACATCGATAGCCGATGTCGGTTCTCCCGTCAGTGGATTCACATCAAGGTTCCTGGCACTGACAAAGATGGGCTTTATGACTTTTTCTATTTCCTTGCCGTCAACAATCGCTTTAACTACGGTCCGCTTATCCATGGCGTAGTTTAGGGCAGCGGCACCGTGGCCGGAATCTATGGTATGTATCTTGATTATCATTTGTCTTCGATTTGGCGGTTCAACAATTTACCCAGGATTTTATCCCAGTCTTGCATGATTGCTGCCAGGCGCTTCCTGAGCGGCAAGAACTTCTCGCCCATGATTACGGCATCGGCTATCTGTTCTCGGCTCTTCCCTTCACGCCAGACGGAGAGCATATTGAAGAAGAATTGGAAATCTTGGCGACCTTTGGCGAACTCCTTCAGGATTGCTTTTTCCTCATCATTGAGTGCCAGCCTTGGCGATATTCCAGCACAGCAGCGTTCGATATATTCACTTTCAGAAAGTCCACATTTTTTACTATTCCCCCCTATCATGTCCGATACTTTCCGATGCGCACGAACAGTGTATATCTTAACGGCCGGCACCTTCTTGATGAGTAACCCTTTCCCGTCCTTCTTCAGGATTCTGGTCACCAGATCGATGGCTGGCTTGGTATACTTGTATTCTGCCAGGCGGGCATATTGCTTGGCAGTCAGATTGATGTCGAGCAACTCTCCGCCATCCATTAAAATGTGCAACTCATATGTCTGTCTTACATCTACCTCATCGGTATTCACAATGCACTCCAGCCATACCCGGATAACGGTTTCCTCCTTCCAGACGATGGAGGATTTAGCTGTCTCGGTTCCGTTCTTGTGATGAACGAGGCGCCACTGTCTGCCCCTATGTCGGACGTATGCCTTCCCTGGGTAAACTTTTTCGAGCTGGATGGTGCCGAGGTCCAGGTCTTCCTTGTATACTGTCTTGTTCATTCTACTAACTTTTAATTATTTAAAGTGCGAGGCTCCGAGCACCTCCCTTTGCGATCCAGTGAGCAAAGCCAGTTCTTCAGCAGAGGGGATTTTTGCAAAAAACCACATCGGATGATACTACTGGCAATCACTTCGTGTCTCGTTCAGATTTCTCCGAGTCTTTCCGATGCAGCAAAGTTAGATATATGAAAAGGCAAGGCCTAACTTTGGTAAAGTTTCCTCTTGATTTAACACATTTACGATTTTAAAAATCTTAAATGCCCGTAATCAAGAGAAATATGGGAAAAAGAAAAACAACGTGCGACTTTTTTATGAGGCCTCCTTTTCAGAAAGTCATGACTTTTTTAGGAGCATATTTATGGTTTCCACATAACCGTCAGCAAGTTCGGTGAGTTCTTTGTTGCGAGCTTCTAAGGTCATGACTTTTTTCTGGAGCTGCTCATTTTCGAGCTTTAATTGTTGATTCTCAAAAGTCATGACTTCTGTTTCCTCGGATGTACCGGCAAACAGTTCCGACTGTAGGTTGTCAACTCCCCCTTCGATGAGTTTGACCAGGTATTCGATTGCCCAAAGCACCATCGGAGCACATTTACCCTTTACCTTATCTGGCATTCGATTCCTTATCCGCTTCCCAGCCAGCAATTCATCAATACGTTGCTTGTCCTGGTCTTTCTTGAACGTAATATTCTTCGCCATACATGTCAAACTTTTTTATTCACAAGAAACTCATTTACATCCTTGGCCGGTGCAAAACGATTCCGAATGTCAATAGCTGACGGCAGCGCATCGAGCAGGAAAGCGGTAGCGTCATCACCGCCCTTGTCGTTGTCCAGACACAGGTATATTTGATTCTGTAACGTTTTCAACACCTCCAAGGCCGACTCCTTCATTGAGCAGCTGTTCAGAACGATGTAGTTGTGCTTAACTCCTTCCGTCATGGTGGCGAACGACAGCATGTCCATGAAACCCTCAAAAACGACCACCGGCGCACCATCAACGAGCCAGTGGGTAGTTATACCCTTGGGTGCCGTTCCGCCCTTGTACCCCTTTACATTGGTCTTATTCGGTGCTCCACGGAGTTCATATCCCCCGAGGGCGTTAGCGTATGCCAGGGCAAACAGGTAACGACCATCCTCCCTGACCTCAAAGCCGTAGTGTGCTTCCTTCAGGAATAGCTTGGCTATGGCCGTATTGATACGCCTAACTCCAAGATAGGCATACAGTGCACGATTTTGGAGTGGTACGATATCGCAGAAGGCGAAGCCATTCCCCTTTTCTTTTCCCTCGTTAAGAATCTTTGACCGATGAAAAGAAAAAGGAGTTATGGTGCTGAACGCCGCACACACCCGACTCAAGTCTTTGGTGTTTAGACACCGCTGCACCATCTTAATCAGATTACCGTGTTCGCCTGTTGTCTGATCTCTCCATCCTTTGCCATTCGGAGTGACAGTTAGTGACGGATTTTTATCCTCGCGCCATGGGCATCGAGCCAGGTAACCGTTAGCCACCTTCCTAACAACCCTGTCACCCAGATAGTCCAGACAGGTGTATTTCTCTTTTATCTGCTGTATGTTCATTTCTTTAATATGGTTATTATTCGAAATTTTGTTGTATTTTTATCATCGCGCACGCTCGCACGCGAGAAGAGCACCGGAAAAATCGCATTTTGCCAAACATGGCATGTTCTGAAAACGCAACATCAATATTGGGCAGTTTCCCTTTGTTTATCGTACCTTGCGATGTTGCGCTCTGTTGCGTCATATTTCTTTACATTTCAAATTTTAACAAAATATTAGCACAACAGAGCGCAACATACTTCTCTACTCATTTTCAGTTACTTACGTTATTTTTCATGTTGCGCTCGGGGGGACATTCCATGTTTTGATTTCGAGACAGTGCCGAGCGGTTGATTCCAAGGCCTTGTGTGACAAGATTTTTGTTCATATTCGGATAGTTGAGTTTCAGTTGACGCAAGGTTTCTTCTTTGGAGAGCCGCAGGTCTGGAGAGTCCTTTCTGAACGTCATCGGACAAATATAGCCATAAGCCTTCAGCGCCCACTCCTCGAAGATGCGCATATGGGAAATGGCTATATCCATGGTGTTTCCGCTAATCTCCTGAGTCGGTGTGCCGTCGTTCGCTAACAACTCAATGGTACCTGCCCACTTCTCCACATAAATCTGAAGCTTGCTGAGCAGGCATCTAATCATGTTGTTGTTCGTCCTCTTGCGCCGCTGCAGATCCTCCCAGTAGCATATAAATGACTCTTCCGCTGCTACGCTGAATCTCACCTCACAAACTGCGGTTGACAGAAGCCTTCTTATCAGGCTCTCGTATGCCACTTTCATCGTCTCAGGGACGCTTTCCTTGAAGTAGTTGAGTGAGAAGCTATCATCGGAGAAGACGAATAAGAAGCGGTAAATAAAGCCATTGGCTATAAGGTCTTCGGCTCCGAGCATCTTATTTAGCAACTCGGGCTGGATGCCACCCAGCACGTTGAAACAAGGCCGCTCGATATAGTTGTCATCACGTAACATGCGTGTTATGCGGATGGCCTTCTGCGACCAGGCTGACAGATATTGTTCCACTTCGCCGGATTTGCCGTAACGGCCAATGTCTTTAAACCAACCTTGTAATTCGTCTCGATAGAGCATTACGCCATTTACACCTGCTTTCTCCATCGCATCGAAGAGGGCTTCAGGCGTATAATCGTTCATCACTAACTTTGTTTCTATAGGCATCTCTTCACGTTCCTTGGGATCGGTATTTAACCATTCCTTTTTCTCAGCCAGGTATTGCCGATGGCGTTCTCCATCCAGATGAAGAAGAGGCTTCATGAGCCAGGAAAGACACTCACTCTTTCCATAGCCGCTGATTCCGACTTGAATGAGCCACGATGCTAAGGCATTGCGGTAGCCCTTGGGGTCGATAACCTGGTAGCGGTCGCCTTGTGTGCCAGCCACAACGGCCATCAAACCGCTCAGAGCGTAGTCGCTGTCAATCTGATAAACATCAGCGAGTTTAGACACTATTTCTTGTAAATAAGTAGGCATAAAATCATAAAATAACTTCATAATTCCATTGAATTTAAATGTATACAAAAAATATTTTATTAAAAACTTGTAAATTTCAGGAATTATGCGTACCTTTGCCTCGTTAAGAAAGACAAATGAAGCATATTCCCACTCCGCTTCTACGCTGACTTCGAGATAGCCGCTCGAAGTCAGTTGCATTCTATGGTGGTGGTCTGTTTCTCATACCTTTTTCCTTTTATCCGTTATACTATTTTAGTTGTGAAACCATTTTCTTAATAACAGTTACTCTTTAAAGTTGTCAACCATCTTATTCAATGTCTTTCTCAATTGGGCGAGCTGCTGCTCATCTACGTCATAGCCACCGAACTTGACGGCACGGCCTATCTGGCCGGCAAGGACGTTGCGGTTCTGCTGTGATCCAGGAGCACCGCCGAAGGTAGTCAGGTTCTCACGCTGCACCTCGTTCTCATACCAATCGAAGTAGTCATTGAAAGCTGCTTCGAAGGTGGTACGGTTACTGTCAGCATCCTTGATGGCATCCACAGCAAGAAGTACGAGCTTATTGAACTTCTCCTTGGCCTCAGTCCTGACGGCGACCTTATTTACTTCATTAATGATTGTCTTCGGTAGCCACTTAGCGTAGATACGTTCCGTCATCTTAATGCTGCGGTGTCCCAGAACCTTGCTAACAATGCCCATGGATACACCGGCATTGAGTAGCAGCGTACCGCCGGTATGTCTGGCCCAGTGGGTAGTCATGGCTTCAGGAAGGCCTACAATGGCAGCAACCTCCTTGACGTACTTATTATACTTCACATTGCTGAGGATAGGCAGTTTGTCGTGGTACTTATCAAGGATGGCCAGAGCTGGAGAAAGAAGAGGTACGGTAAACTCTACCCCAGTCTTTCCTCTTTTACCCGTATAAACCTTCTTGCCGTCAACCTCCTTGATGTTCTTCACATTGAAAGCCTGCAGGTCTTTGTAGCCCTGACAGAGGTAACAGTGAAAGACAAAGAGGTCACGGACACGCTCCAGCCTGGCATCGGGCATCTTGGCAGTGCGTAGAAGTTCAAACTCTTCTGGATTCAGACACTTGTCGATGCCGTCATAGTCGTTACCTTTGTCTATCATCACCCTGTCATAGGGGTTGAGCTGTATAAGGCCTTCCTTCTGGGCGTCCATAATGAAGGAGTTGAGAAAGCGGTGGTAGTTGTTCCACCGGCTCTTGGCCTTCATGTCGTTCTTCTTCATCAGAAAGCGGTCAAGCTCCATTACCTTCTGCTCTGTCAGATCGTAGAAGGTACGGAACTTGCCATATTCCTTCAGGAACTTCATAAAGCGCTCATAGCGTTCCTTGCTGTCTGGTGACTTGCCATACTTACGTATTTCAGCCCGTTTCTCGCAGAACTCGAGGAACGCCACGCTGGGTTTCCGCTTGGCGAGTAGCCTGGCAGGGATAGCATCGATGTCGATGTTTCCCTCCATATACATATCATATACTACCTGGCGCACGTCGATGAGAAGTCTCTCCAGCTGATGGTTGAGGACGGCAGCATCGAAGCGGTTGACCACGCGCTGGTTCTTCTCGTCCCATTCCTTGGGATATACTCTGATGCCCGTTGACCATATCTTAGCCTTGCCATGATACCAGACTCGTGCCTCGATGACAGCATCCTGTATCGCCGAAGCCTTGCAGTACCTGTTCCACAGCAGCCCTATGATGGGCATCCCTAATGGACTTCTTCCTCCCATACCTTAATATATTACTTAGTATAGTTGGCAAGAAGTTCAGACCGTTTGAAAAGGATACGACCTTGGCGGTTGTCACCAACCTTCACATGAGGAAACTTGTCCTTCATCGAGCGCAAATAGTTTGGAGTAAGTCCGAGTAATCGGGCTGCCTCCTTACTATCTATAAGATCATTACTCTCGTCAACGTGCATCTCGCTGAGTTGCTTGATGACGATGGTTGCTGTACGTCTGGCTGTCATCTCCGCCAACTTTGTCATTTCTTCGTTTGTCATAGCTCTTACACCTTATTATATTAAACATGTTCTTGTCTCTTCTGGCTTTGCCATCGATTGACATTGCGAAGGTCGTTAAAGATATTTAGACTATCAAATTTGGGAGAAACTTTGTCTTGATTTAACACATTTAAGATTTTTATCGTCTTAAATCAGCTAAATCAAGACAATTCATGTTTGTTTTTACATGATTGTCACACCACATCAAGCTGCTTAATCTATACATCAAGAAAAAGTATGAATTGCTCTTATAGCCTTTTTTCAACTCTAACGTTTTTATATCGCTTATTTCCATTCTTTATGTTGTTTGTTCATCACTCATCTCACATGCAAATTTTGAGGTTTATAATTACATATAAATCTCATTATCAGAGTGTTATCAATACAAAGAATTGATAATCAGGCATAGAAAAAGGGAACCTGATTGATTCCCTTTAAGTCATTCCAGCGGAGAGAACAGGATTCGAACCTGCGAACCGGTTTTGCCGGTTACACGCTTTCCAGGCGTGCCTCTTCAACCACTCGAGCACCTCTCCTTGCGATTTGCGACTGCAAAGGTAATAATTAAATCTG
>JAEEGG010009799.1_pt1 | contig 21351 bp, 19 predicted proteins | sample 9134161 | NCBI WGS metagenome assembly JAEEGG01 (sample SAMN16246543, study PRJNA631951) | gut metagenome | biome: gut microbiome; feature: rumen; material: CR-attached | host: Bos | place: Iran: Karaj | collected 2018-10
GAAAATCTCAAATATTAATGTCCATAAGTATGGCCCTCATATTTTTCACACTTCAAATAAAAAGGTTTGGACATTCGTCAATTCCATCGTGGAGTTTAACACGTTTACGGAATCACCTGTCGCTTTTTATAAAGGGAAAGCCTATAATCTGCCTTTCAATATGAACACTTTCTCTCAGATGTGGGGTGTACTCACACCAGAGGAAGCAAGAAATAAAATTGATGAGCAGAGAAAAGAGATGGAAGGAAAGACACCGACCAACTTGGAAGAACAAGCCATAGCACTGGTTGGGAGAGATATTTATGAGCGTTTGATCAAAGGATACACTGAAAAACAATGGGGACGGAAATGTACGGAATTGCCACCATTTATCATTAAACGTCTTCCTGTACGTTTTGTTTATGACAACAACTATTTTAATGATATATATCAGGGCGTCCCTATTGGTGGTTATAATAAACTCATTGAAGGATTGTTGGCTGAAATCGATACGAAAGTAGATACAGATTTCTTTGCTAATAGGACAGACCTTGAATCTATGGCAGATAAGATCGTTTTCACGGGAAAGATTGATGAGTTCTATGATTATAAATATGGGAAACTAGAATATCGGACTGTCAGATTTGAGAATGAGGTGTTGAATACACCAAATTATCAGGGACTTGCCCAGATTAATTACACCGATGCTGATATTCCTTATACACGAATTATTGAGCATAAACATTTTGAGTCTTTCGCCGACGATGTTTACAAGAATCCTCAGACGGTCATAAGCCGTGAGTATTCTGTGGAGTGGGAAGATGGAATGGAGCCATATTATCCCATAAATGATGAGAAGAATAGTAGTCTATATAAGAAATATGAGATATTGGCCCAAAAAGAAGATACTGTTATCTTCGGAGGCAGATTGGCTGAATACAAATATTATGACATGGGACCTATTGTTGAAAAGGTTTTGAACATGTTCTCTGAATAGGCTATTTACAGAATGAGGGTCTTGTAATCGTTCATTCACAAAGTATGTCAAACTGATAGCACCAATGGTGCAAAGGATTTGAGTCACGAAGATTTCCTCTCGGACCAATATTCCAGCCGTTTTTCAAATATTCGCCATTTACTGCATAACGTATCTTGCATCCAATAGGGGATTCTTTACATGTAATGATAACAGTATCACCAATCAAATTGATTCCTGAAATAATATCAACATTGTCTTTCCGAATAACATTGAAGCCATAATTACGTACTTTCTTGACAGATATTGTGTCAAAGCTTAAGGGAGGATGGGGTACATTAAATTGAATATGTACATCATTATTTTTAATATCTGTTTTAATGGGAACTACTCCTATAAAACATTTCTTATGATGTAACAAATCAAGAACAACTTCACCGACAAGACTTCCAAACCTTTTCTGACTAATACCATCGGGGTGTAAAGATTCATTTACAAATGAATAAGGATACATCGGGCCACTAGCCCAGAATAAGGTGTCGTCTCTGATAAGTTCCATTTGGGCTTGTGGTGTATGGGCTTCTGTGCCATAGAAATGATTGGGTTGATATCTTTTACCTTTAGTAACAATATTTGTTTGATAGCAGATGATGCGAATGTCATTAGTTTGGTGTGTAATATTTTTGATATCGGTGTTAAAGTCTTGATACATCTGTTTGAATAGAGATTTGTAATCTGTTTCTGGATAATCTGCAATATCCGATTCTCCTTGCATCCAGCAGATTGCTGGAACGTTAAACTTCCATCCTTTATCTTGCGCATGACTATATGCACAGGTTATTTCTTCTAAGAATTTATTGTAGGGAGAAGATCCTTTACTCAGGTTTTTGATAGGTTGCATACCAAGCCCACCAGGGAATATACAGATGATAGTATCTTTCCCTGTTTTAGAGGCTAGTGATTCGGCCATACCATAGATAGATAATTCAAAAGATCGTTTATCATAGTGAAATAGTCTTTTGATATATTGCTTCAATCTACTGGTTGGATCATAATATCCGTATGCATAATCTAAACGTTCTGTCACGATTCTACCGTCATATTTTATTCTGAGTGAATCGAAATTTGTAATGCGGATGGCTTCTTCACCTAGTGCATAGCTTTGTCCATAGACGGGAATGCAGATGACAACTTTACGTCCCCAGTCTGTTGTTTTTTCTTTTATATATATAAAGGTATAGTATCCTGTTATCAGGATAAGAATTGCAATTATGGTTTTAAAAACGGTTTTCTTCATTTAATGATCGTTGTAATTACTATGCAAAAATACAAAAAAACATTGAATAATAGAACTTAGCAGCACATTATTTTATTATTTCAATTGTTTTTTGTATTTTTGCACCAAACTATATCGTTTATGAAAACTCTAAGAGAATTAAAGAAACTGGCAAGAGAGGAACTGTATGCTCCTAAGATCAAAGTGGCATTACTCGGTGATACTGCCACCCAATTGTTAGTAACTTCCATTAAAGGTGAAGCTGTGGATAGAGGATTGTCACTAAATATTTACGAGGGAGAATATAGCCAAGTAGAGCGTCAGTTGATGGATCCAACAAGTGAGTTGTATGAGTATGATGCTGAAATAATTATCATATTTCAGTCGACCCACAAACTGGGTGAATACCACAGTTCATTAACAGTGGAACAACAAGAGCAATTGGCTGATGACCGTCTTTCTTTTATATCGTCAATATGTGAAAGACCGTCATTCGCCAATAAGAAGGTTATCTACTTCAATTATCCTGAAATAGAAGATACTGTTTTCGGTAGTTATGCTAATAAGGTGGAATCGTCTTTCTCTTTCCAAGTTCGTAAACTGAATTTTGAACTGATGCAGCTTTCCAGACAGTATCCTAATTTGTTTATTTGCGATATTGCTGGACTGCAGAATATGTTTGGTCGTCAGTTTATGTTCTCTCCGAATGTTTATATGACTACGGAGATGGTAATAAGCGTGAACGCTCTGCCATACGTGGCATCACGTGTCGTGGATATTATCGGGGCAATCAGGGGGCAGTTTAAGAAGTGTCTTATATTGGATCTCGACAATACTGTCTGGGGAGGAGTTATCGGAGATGACGGACTTGAAGGTATTGAGTTGGGGCATGGCTTAGGCATTGGAAAGGCCTTCACGGAATTTCAGATGTGGGTCAAGAAATTGAAACAGCGTGGTATCATTATCTGTGTGGCTTCTAAGAATAATGAAGAGACTGCCAAGGAACCTTTTGAGAAACATCCAGACATGGTACTAAAACTTGATGATATAGCTGTCTTTATGGCAAACTGGGAGACAAAGGTGGATAATATCCGTGCCATTCAGGGCATTCTGAATATTTCTTTCGACTCCATGGTGTTCTTGGATGATAATCCTTTCGAGCGTAATATCGTTCGTGAAAACATTCCGGGCATTATGGTACCAGAACTGCCAGAGGATCCAGGAAAGTATTTGGAGTATCTATATTCATTAAATCTTTTTGAGACAGCATCCTATAGTCATGCAGACAAAGATCGTACAAAGCAATATCAAGTTGAGGCCAAACGTGTGTCTTTATCAAAGACATTTACTAATGAGGCTGACTTTTTGAAATCATTGAATATGATTTCAACCGTTTCTGGGTTTACAAAGTTTAATACGCCTCGTGTTGCCCAATTATCACAGCGTAGCAATCAGTTCAACCTGAGAACTATACGCTATACGGAGGCAGATATTGAGTTGATGTCTAAGGATCCGGATGTTATTGATTTGAGCTTTACGCTGGAAGATAAATTTGGTGACAATGGGCTGATTGCTGTTATTATCATGAAGAAACAGGATAAGGATACGCTTTTCGTAGATACATGGTTCATGAGTTGTCGTGTTCTGAAACGAGGCATGGAGAATTTTACCCTTAATACGATGGTAAAGTATGCTAAAGAGAAAGGTTATAAAAGAATTATAGGAGAATACATTCCTACTCCTAAAAACAAGATGGTAGAACAACACTACCCCAATTTGGGTTTTACACAGTTGGAATCAGGATCAAATCTATATGTCTTAGAATTGGATAGTTATTGTCCGCGTGAATGTTATATTGTTAAACGGGAAGAGCAATGAACGGGAAATTTATAGTTGAGCACATTGGCTATGTGACAAAGAATATAGAAAAGACAGCAAACACCTTTAAGGTCTTTGGCTATGTCGCTGAGAACATTGTCAATGATGATACGCAAAAAACGCGTATTTGTTTCTTAAGAAAAGAAGGTGATGTCTCCATTGAATTGGTAGAGCCATATCCAGAGAACGAAACGATGTTAAAGATGTTGAAGAAGGGTGCTACTCCCTATCATACCTGTTATAGAGTTCCCGATGTTCAGGAGGCTTATAATCAATTGATGGATTTGGGGTTTACGCCATTATTCTCTCCCGTCGAGGCACCTGCTTTTGATAATAGACTGATATGCTATTTCTGGAAAAACGATATTGGTCTTATAGAGGTTGTGGAAGAAGAAAAAGGTGAGTAAGATACTCACCTTTTTAATTCTTTACTAATCATCTTTGAATATAATTCTGCACCTTCTCTGTTGAGGTGCCCAAAGTCATAGAATAAATCAGCATGTCCAACAAATGCAGAATCTCTATAGTGATCAATAAATGGAATATGATGTTTATCGGCTAATTCTTTGGGTATCTTATAAACATCTTCTTTAGAACATATATACATAGGTGATACAATTAACGAGAGTTGAATGTTTCTTTGTTTGCAGTCTTTGATAAATCTTTCCAATAAGTTCACTCGTTCTTGATCTATGGGGAAAGGGTATTCTTCTGCTTTCAATCCGATTGTATCTAAAATACCGTCTAGAGGTTTCCACCCCTTTAATGCCCTGTCCATCGATCCAAACTTTCCTGTGATAAGATTCGGAAGGCTTCCAGTAAATCTGTAGACCCATGATAATTGATAGGACCAGTATTTGCCTGAAAGTTTAAGCATTTCGTCACAGGTGTCACTCATACCGCAATATGGCGCCAATGATCCTGCTCTTTCTTTTCCAGAATAGGGTGTGTTCAGAAAATCACAGGGATGAACCTCGAAGACAATCTCCTTGGGAGTATATCTGGACAGTATATTTCCAAGTAGACCATAATGGAAATAAATATTCTTGATACCCCAATCTGCTGCGTTGTAGCAGGTCATACCTAATTCCTTTTCAAAAACCGATGGTACATAGTGATGAAGACATCTGGAACTTCCCATAAATAATAAGGAATCTCTGGTGCTCTCATTCGAATAACTGATCTTATATTCATCAGTTGCATTCGAAATACGATATAAATAACCTAAGCCATAACCTAATATCTTGTCTATTACAAAAAACAGGCAGATGACGGTGACGATATGAAATAATAGCTTTTTCATTTCAGAATTGGAAATAGATAAACTGGTTATTATCAAATACACCAAAAAGAAGGATGCAGACAATCTCAACTGCAACAGTTAATTCCCATCGCCAATGCTCAGCCCAAGTAGGCAGATATAACTTTTTATTTGGGAACCATTCTTCCTGTATATCTACATAGATGAGCGCTATAGTACAAATGGCTGCATTAACCATAGTTGGCATATCTGTGAATAGTCGTCCATTCCAATGATTAATAATGCTGCCCCATACACACCCAAATTCTGTCATGGATGAGGAGTGGAAGAGCATTAAACCGAATGTTACTACCAGATAGATGCCTATCATTTTAATGACATAAGGTAGCTTGGGCCAGCCTTTGGCATTCACTTCAATCTTTCTTTTCTTAAAGAATTGACCACTAACCATTAAGGGGATATACCATAACCCATGGTATAATCCAAAGAGTAAGAAAGTCCAGTTTGCTCCATGCCACATACCAATGAAAGTCATGTTTAGCATAATGGCCATGATAGTACCATTTACGCCTAATTTTCTGAACTTGATGTTTAATGGTAAAAACACATAGTCTGTCAACCAACTGGTCAGTGACATGTGCCACCTGCTCCAGTAGCCTGCAATATCAAGGACAAAGAACGGACGTTTAAAGTTTTCTGCCACCTTAAAACCCAGAATCAGTGCTATACCAATAGCCATTTCACTATAGCCAGCAAAGTCTGCATACATTTGTAAAGGATAGAGTAGTGAGGCAAAGATAATGGATATGGCGGAATGATGCTCATAATTATTCCAAATGGCACTGACGTAAATATCGAGCCTGTCAGCTATGCACATCTTTAAGAACATACCCCATAAGACTCTCCTAAAACCTGTAAGGAAATTATCAGGATTGAAAATCCTGGTCTGATTAACTTGTTTGAGAAATGGCTTAGGACGGTCAATAGGACCAGAAAGGATTGTTGGGAAGAATGCGATAAAGTTGGCGAAACTTATAGCATTCTTTTCAGGCATGATCTTTCCATTGTAGATGTCTAGCACATAGCTCATGAGCTTAAAGGTGAAGAAGCTCAAGCCAATAGGAACAACCAGATTTAAGGCTGTCCAACTAAGATGGATACCAAGTAAGGATGCAAAAGATGCAATCGATTCTGCAAAGAAATTAAGATACTTAAAATAGAATAGGGCACCTATGCCCATCACAACTCCCACATTGGTTATGATGGCCGCCTTTCGCTCATCTTCTTGGTCTAAGTAGTAAGCAACTCCTTTCCCAAGTAACCAGAATGTAACTGTTAAGATGACGAGTAAAAGTGTCATCTTGATATCCACCTGAGAATAAAACCAATATGAACTCAGGAGCAGAAATACATTCTGAAGATCTTTCTTATGTTGGCATATATAATAAATGGTCAACACAACCAGAAAGAACCACAAGAAGGCAAGGGAGTTGACAACCATGTGTGCTTACACTTTCTTCTGGATGCTGTCAATCAAGTCGCCTACATTATCCCATGACAGGATTTCACGTGATTTAAACTCAATGCCGAAAGCCTCTTCCATGGCAGCAACCAATTGAACATGGCTGAGTGAATCCCATCCGTCCACATCATCTGCAGTTGTCTCGTCCGTCAGCACGAGGTCTTCTTTGTCTAACTCTTCGCGGAAGATTTCTTCTACGCGTTTTAATATTTCACATCTTTCCATATTAACTTGGTATGATAGTTTTATTATGCAAAATTAGTAAAAACACAGCAATTATCCAAATCTTATTGCTTTTTTCTTTCCAAAAGATGGTTATATGTGTATTGAAACCTATTCAATGGGCATGTCAAACTGGTAACACCAATTATAGATGGGATAATCTTTCTCTAGGATTTTTATTGATAGAGAATCTCCTTGAGAGTCACGGAGATTCCCTCGTGGACCATGCAAACGCCCACTCTTCATATACTCTCCATTGACAGCATAACGGACACGGCACTTATAGGCTGGCTCTGAACATCTGATATGTATCTTGTCCTCATTCAGGGATATGGCCTTTGCAATATTGCGATTATCAGGGGTAATGACGCTAAATCCGAAATAGTCGGCCTTGGCTACTTGAATAGTGTCAATTACTAACGGTGGAGATGGCACTTGAAAATCAATCACAATATCCGTGTCATGGCATTCGGCTTTTAGGGGCAAGAGTCCACGCTTGTTATTATGTTTTTTTATGATGTCTAAAGCTGTTAGCGCGACAAGTATACCATGTCTTTTTTGCCCCAATCCGTCAATATGTATTATCTCATTAACGCAATCGTATGGATAAACGGGACCACTTGCGTGGAACGCAGGATCGTCACGGATTAACTCGAGTTGAGCTTGAGGCACTTCTGTCTCAATACAATGATATGCTGATGCATTAAATTGTTTGGCTCTAGTGATGGCATTTGTCTGGTAACATATAATCTCGATGTCCTTTTGCTGCTTTGTGATAAGTTTGACATCATTGTTGATGTCTTTTGTAAATCTAAGAAGTAGTTCCCGATAGTTCGTGCCAGGATAGCTGTTGACGTCTGTTTCACCTTGCATCCAGCAAATAGCAGGAATCTCAAAGGTCCAACCTTTGTCAGTAGCAGATTGGTAGGCAGTTTTTATATCGCATAGCAATTTCTCATATGGCTTAGTGCCTTTCCCTAAATGAGAAATGATTGTGCCGTCAGATCCTCCAGGGAAGATGCAAATGAGTGTATCTTTTCCTGTCTTATTAGCGAGGTATTGTGCCATGCCGTATGAAGTCAACTCATAGGCATGTTTTTGGTAGTGAATTAACTTTTGGAATATTATTTTCAACTCTTCAAGGTTATAATAGCCGAACTGATGATCCATATTCTCTGTAACAATACGCCCATCGGCATAGTTCGCCAATGTGTCTAGATTTGTTATTCTTTCAGCATCAATTCCCAAGGCTAAACTTTGACCGTAGACGGGAATGCAAATGACTGTCTTGGATTTATCGCAATTTTGGCAGGATAGAAATCCCCCAATAGCCAATAAGATTAAGATATATTTCTTTTTCATGGATGCAAAGATACATAAAATCAATGAAATCTTTTGCTTTATCACTTTTTTTTTCTACTTTTGCATGAAAATAGCAAGAATCATGAAAAGGGAAAGTAATTTTGAGGTCCTGAGGACCTTGGCCATGTTTTTCATTGTCATCTATCATTGCCTGACCCATGGGGTGGGGGGAGAATATGGCTTTAGTACAGTCCAACCTGTTTCATTCTCAAATTTGCTGTTCTCTGATTTTATGCTTGTGTTTAGTAGCATAGCTGTAAACCTCTACGTGATGATTTCGGGTTATTTCCTTATTGATTTGAATTTCAAGTTGAGCAGAATTGTGAGGACTTGGGTGATTTCCTGTTTTTATTTGTTCTCTATTTCCTTATTGTTTATATCCTTGGGCTTGAAACCATTCAGCATTGTCACCTTTGGTAAGAGTTTCTTCCCATTAAGTACTGACGCTTATTGGTTTGTTACTCAATATATCGGACTTCTCATCCTTTCTCCTTTCCTGGCAATTATGCTCAAACAACTGACGTATAGACAATATGTAGGTATGTTGATAGGCGGTGCTTTTATTTGTTTGGCCATTATTCCAGATTTCCCATTGGGGAAAAGGTTTCATGTAGCTCATGGTAACTCTCTACTTAGTTTTTCCTATTTATTTGTTGTGGCAGGTTTTATCAAACATCATTTGGGTCAACTGCCCTCCAAGAAACTTATGGCCGCAATATCAGTGACTGTTTTATTAACTTTTGCGTGTGAATTATTTGTCGGAACTCAGCAAAGTATCTCACATCTTATTTGGTTTGATTATAATGGTCTGCCTTTTATCCTTTCTGTCCTGATCTTTATTCTCGTTAAACAGGTTAAAGTCTCAGACAGTGGGGTGTGGAATAGTTTGGTTAGGCTTGCACCTTATACATTTGGTGTATATCTGATCCATGACCATTTGTTTGTTCGTGAATGGTTGTGGAATGCTCTCTCTCTTACTTCTCAATGTAAGGAATGGGTATTTCCTTTAATTGTATTAGGGATATGTTTGCTAATCTTCCTTTTCTGTTCGTTGATAGAGACAATTAGAAAGAAAGTATTTGTAATCTTAAGGTTTGACAGTTATATTGCTAAAACAGACAATTGGTGTTTTACTGGTATTCGAAATTGAAGCCGATTTCTTTAGCAATTCTCAAAACTTCACGTGTTTTTTCCTCGGAGAAAGATTGGGGTATGGATGAATGGGTGCCAAAAATGACAAAAGCCTTTCTTTCATAGGCTTTTTGTAGTATCTGCCGCATTCCTTCTATATCAGTATTTGGCCCTATTCCTATTCGGCCATATTGGAATACATGACGATCAGGGTTAATTAGTATGGCTCCAGAAATCATCTTGCATCTTTGTTGTGCAATTACTGTCCGAATGGTTCTGTTGTTGCAGCCATGTGGTGGAATGACAATTTTAAGAATTTTCGTTGTGTCAAACCCTTGTTCGTGGAGTCGTTGGTAACTTTTTTGGATATCGGCTTCAATCTGTGATGCGTCCCAGTTCCACCATCGCTCATGACGCAGGCCATGCAATACGATGCCAGCCCCATGCCGTTGCCAGGAAACTAACGAGTCTGCCACTACGGGTTCCATCCTGTCAGCGATAACCGCAAAATTAGGCGTGATCCCTACTGCGTCTGCAATCTCCTTCACCTTGAATATCCCTCTCGTACTATCATCATCTATCCACATGGCATAGGCTTTTTCATCTTTAGAAGCCCCATGCCAGAAATCCAGGAATCCAATATAAATGGTCTGCTTACTTAATTCGCTACCAAAAATCGGAATCCGTTGCCAAAGAGCCACCACAATAATAGTGATGAGTGCGAGTGTAATGAGTAGAAATAACTTTATTCTCATTTTCATTCAAGCGCTTTCCCTTGAAAATAGTCGCTGTCAATTATCAAGTCAGATATTTCTTGGATTTTATCAGTAACAGAGTTCTTGTAATCCTTATTCAGAAGCGTATGGCCTAAACCGCGCCATTTGCTTTCAATGCCCATCACGTCTAAGATGGTTGTATAGACATCCAGTTGATTACATTCTCCAGACCATGCTGTGGCATTGTTAATACCACCATTAATAATATATATAGGGATCTCTGGTTTGACAATTTCTTCCATATCAATGTAACCAGGACGAGCATCATGGTCTGAGGCTATGACGATCAGACTGTTGTCATAGATACCTTTTTCTTTTAGGAAATCTATGTATCTTCCAATCTGCTTATCTGTAAAATGACAGTTGGTCAGATAGTTCTTGTATTTTTGGGGAAGGTTCTTGTCTGTTAGGTGAAATCCGTGTTCCACGAAAGAACCGTATGGTTGGTGCATGGAGAATGTTAATATCAATGACATAAAGGGGCAAGTAATTGTCTGGTCTATTGAAGCAGCGTATGTGAAAATCTTCTCGTCATCAAGATAGTCGCCATTTTCGAATTCTTTCATGATCTCATGATAATCCAATGTGGAATAGAGCTTCTCAAAACCATAGGCATCAGACATTCCTTGTTGTTCCCAAAGCGTGGGATTGGTGGGGATGAGGGTATATGATATGGAGTTAGGAATTAATCTCTTCAATTGCTCTGGTAAGCCGAAAATCTGATTGCTCTTGGCTTTTGTCGCTGTAATCTCAGCATGGAGAGGTAGTAGTCCGGCCATGTAGATAAGCTGTCCGTCTGACGATTCACCAATTGCCACATTAGGTTGCATGTGACCATTGAAATAGGTGGTGCTGTCATGTTTCAGACGATTCAAGTTGGGAGTGATCTCTTGGCCATCAACGACTAAGTCCGACGATACCGATAAATATGACTCTACGAGTATGAAGATGATGTTCTTGATGTTTTCGGGCGCCGTCCGTCCTGTTACTCTTAGTTGATAGTTGGTAAATTCCTCCTCAATTTCCTTCTTTTGTGCTTCCGTCAGTTCAATTTTACCTCCATCAAATAGATGGTCAAAAAATAGAGTCCTCAATGAGCCGCGGTGGAATACAGTCCAATTGGGCCACATCGCATCTAATTTTGGTGATTTATATATCGTTTGGTTTAATACACCTTCAATGGTCTTTTGGGGATGAAACAAATATGAGACATGGACTGCGAATCCCATACTCAATACAACAACCCAGAGAATGCCGATTGTCTTTAAACTACTAGTCTTGATGTCTGTATGCTTGGACTTAAAATAGAAAATGCAGAAAAAGACAGCCATCAGCGGAAAAAACAGATCTATGGGCTTGATTCCAGCAAGCATACTGTCAATCATGAAGTCATCTGTCAGATTGCTAGCCTGTCCAAGAGCAGATTTCAGAATGTATTGGTTGAAAAAGCGGGAATATAAGATGTTGCAGAATGACCAAATTAAGGTAATGATAAATGTAATAGTCAGGCTTGTCCTAAGTCTCTTAAAAGTAAGAAGCCATACAAGACTTAATATAATGGATATGTCAAGTAGACAGGCGATAAGATTATCAAAGCACGATGTTTTAAGACTGGCTGATTCTAGTGAAATCGTGAATAAGATCTGGTAATGCATAAATAGCAAATTGACCAGAGACATCATGAACAGTAATAGAAACGTCCAGTTAATGTATTTATTAATTCTCATAATTTTTTTATTTTTTGTGTGCAAAAATAAATAAAAAAAATGTTATTTCCAAATTTCGTTTTTTTTATTTGGTAAAAATGCTACTAATTTAGCGACAAGTAATGATAACGCCAACGTAACTAAGGCATACACAATAAGGCCCCAGCTACCCCAGTATACAGAGAGAGGTAAAGTTACTTCTCTGACAATAGGATGAACAATAAGAATATAAAGAGAGATGTCACCAATTACTTTCACTTTCTCCCATACAAAAGAGGGAACTAACTTAACGAAGGCGATACTCATCAATGGTACTACAACAGGAGTCATCATCCAAAGATAATAGTTTCGTCCGCATAGAACCAAACATGGTAATAGGCAAATGAAAACAAGAACTGCTTTCGCCTTTACAGAAAAGTAGTGAATATATGAGGGAAATCTGGCGGCAAGAACACCTAGTGCCAATGGCATTAACCATCCCAATACATTATATTTCGTCCAAATCAGGATTCTATGAGTATCATAAATAAGCAGCCCCATAAAGACAACAGAAATTACGGTGATTCCTATCATATACTTGACAGACCGACGATGGATGACAAATAAATAAAACAAATACAATTGCATGGTCATACCAAAATACCAATAGGGTCCAGGTGTGATATTCTGCTCATAAGGATAAATCATATTTAATAGCATAGTACATTGAAAGAGGAAACGTGCTATAGAAAAATGTATGTTCCCATCTCTAATTATAATCACTGCTATATATGCCATTGTACCGAATAGAAGTGGGAAAAACAATTTCCTATAATGAGATTGTAAATAGCTTTTCCATCCAATTTCTGCATGGTTATCATATTTCAATGCCAATCCATAACCGCTTAAAAAAACAAATATTGGCACTCCCAAATGCCCCCAATAAGAAAATAAGTGTATCAAAAAATCAGGGGAAAAAACGGAATGCCAGAAATTGTTATCATTTTCAAGGCGATATGCAAATTCATTCTCTTGAGCAGCACCTGGCATTTTATGTGCGTAATTATGAATCATAATGCATATGATTGCAATACAACGCAAGGCGGAACATTCTATTCTTCTCATCTTTAGATTGTTTATTATGCTTTTACTGATACACCCTCACATAATCAATATAGTATTTGAGTGGGAACTGGGTGTCATCTGGCTCGCCGCCGTTGGAGCCGATGGCGAGATTCAATAGGAGATAGTGTTTGAAACCTACGACATCATTGGCGAAGGGATTCTCCGTATTGCCGTTGTAACCTTGGTTCTGGGTTTTTGAAAGATCGACTTCGTTCAAAAGTTCATCATCGAGGTAGATGCGGATGAACTCTTTGTCCCAATCCATGCGCCAGATGTGGAACTTGTCTGCCCAATAAGGATCCTTCTCCGTGAAATGCGTGAAGGGAATCACGGAAGAATCCCAAACACCTTTCCATCGCTCCGGCGAACCCCAGCAGGCATTGGCGAAAATCGAGGGATGGCCGTCTTTGATGTAATACTCCATGATGTCGATCTCCCCATTATTCGGCCATTCCCACTTGTTGCCAAGCAACCATATAGCAGGCCAGGCACCTGATGTCACAGGAATCTTCGCTCTGATTTCAAAGCGTCCGTAGAGGAACTGTTGGCTGAATTTGGTTGTCAGACAGCTCGATGTGTAACGGATAAACTCACGGTTCTTACGCCAGTCGCTGCTGCCAGCCTCATAATGAGGATTGATGAAGAACCCTTTCTTCGCCTCAATCACCAGACAGCCGTCTTTCACCTTGGCATTCTGCGACTGATACCATTGCAACTCTTCATTGCGCACGAAACCTGACTCATAACTCCACTCCGTCGAAGGCTCGCCCTCAACATCAAACTCATCGCTCCATACCAGGCGATACTCCTTTTCTTGAGCAGAGACATCAAGAACGGATGCCATCGTGAGGATAATCGATAATAAGACTCTATTCATGTACAAAGATGATAGCTTCATAATTACTACGGGCTTAATGATTGTCCCATGGGGTGGGACTGTTTGTCCCAGGGGATGGGACGTTATGTCCCATGGGGTGGGACAAATCGTTCGCTTCTTGCTGGTTTCCTAATAGTTCCTGGTAAAGTCATAGTCCTCAAACGTCTTGTCGAAGCTGACCTCCACACCTGGTGCATATTGGTGCACGATGTCGATAATCTCCTGTTGCATCTGAGGGTTGATAAGTCGCTCGCCATCCTTGTAGCGATAGTATGTGCCTTTGCTGCCAAGGTGAGCTGTGAGACCATAGCGGATTTGAGAACGAGCCTCGCGCGACTGCACATTTTTATAGACAGCGGCGATGCCCTGAGCCATCGTCACCTTCTCAGCCTTCTGATAGAATCTGCACTTGCCATCCTCGAGGGCGTTAGGAAGAACGCACGTCCACAGCTTATATTTCTGTGGAACTTGCAGACAAACCTGATGACGAAGACATGTCTTCGCCATCTCACAATTACTATTGGGGCAAAGAGCCCACCAATCTGGTATCTTATTGAAATCAAACATTGTGCAAAGATACTAAATTAGTCGATGATTTCCAAATGTTTTGTGCTTTTTCTGTGGGAAATAGTGTTTGCATACACTTGAATTGAATGTGAATACATGTTATTATGAATTGATTTTCAATTAATTGTGTTCGAGTATATGCAGTGTACGTGTTTTGTGAAGTTTGGAATTTCGCTCGATTTGCACTATCTTTGAGCTTCGCTCCAAGATACTCACGCTCGGAAATTCTCAAATAAATTTGGAATTTCGCTCGCTTATTCGTATCATTGAATACAATTCGAAGATAGGCCGCATCTCGGAAATGAAAATAAATCTTGATTTATTTTGCATTTCGCTCGATTTGCACTATCTTTGCAGCGATGATACACTACATTCAACTGCTTAGGCCGCTGCAATGGCTCAAAAACGTATTCGTCTTTGCGCCAATCTTCTTCAGCAACAATCTGTTGAAGCCTGACTACTTTTGGCCCACGCTTGTGGTGTTCGCATCATTCTGTCTGATTTCGAGTTCCATCTATTGCTTCAACGATCTGAGGGACGTTGAGGCGGATCGTCAACATCCAAAGAAATGCCATCGCCCAATTGCATCCGGAAAGGTCTCAGTCAGAGGCGGTTACGTGATGATGATGATCTGTACGATTGCTTCTTTCGCATTAATTCCGCTGGCGATGAGCCCCAATACACCTTATTTATATATAATAGTGGCGGCTTACTGGCTGTTGAACATTGGCTACTGCATCCGCCTGAAGCAGATTGCCATTCTCGATGTGTCGATTATTGCTGTCGGATTCGTGATGCGTGTGCTGGCAGGAGGTGTCACCACAGACATCTGGATTTCCCATTGGCTGGTGATGATGACCTTTCTGGTTGCACTCTTCCTGGCCTTCACCAAACGCAACGACGACTATCGCATCTATGAACAGACGGGCACCAAGCCTCGCGTATCGATTACGGGTTACAACAAGACCTTCATCAATGAGGCCACAGCCATCATCGCTTCAGTCACCCTGGTTTGCTACATCATGTACACCATGTCGCCTGAGGTCATCGAGCGCATGGGTACCCGTTATGTCTACCTCACCAGTGGTTGGGTTCTCGCAGGCCTCCTTCGCTATCTCCAGAACATGATAGTCTTTGGCCTCAGCGGCTCCCCCACGAAGAGCCTCGTCAAGGATCACTTCATTCAGCTCTGCATCCTAGGCTGGATCGCCTCGTTCTTTGTGATTATTTATCTGTAACGTCAATTAATCAAGTTAATAATTATGATTAAACTATCCTATAAAGCTCGCTTGCGACTCAAGTCATTATTGCATCCAATCAGGTCACTGAAGGCATTGTATTTTATTCATTACATTGAGCATACGGAAAAATGGAAGGAGATTATTGACAATGATCCTAAGAAGGCGATTGAAATGAAGTGGAATCGTTACTATAGGGAGAAGTTCCCATGGAAGAATCCACGGACGTTGAATGAAAAGGTGACATGGATGGAGGTGATGACGGACACCTCAAAATGGACGGAATATACTGATAAGTATGAGGTCCGAAAACATATTGAGAGCCTCGGATTGAAGGATATCCTTACTGAATGCTATGGTGTTTGGGATCGTGTGGAAGATATTGACTTTGACAAGCTGCCTGACAAGTTCGTATTGAAATGTACACATGATTGTGGTAGTACAGTCATCGTGCGTGACAAAAGCAAGATGGATAAAAAGAAAATTTTCGAATTCTTAGGCAAATGTGTTTCTAAAAGATATGGATATGATTCTTGTGAACCTCATTATACTTATATTAAACCACGTTTGATGGCTGAGAGTCTGATTGAGATGGACAATACTTCTGAGTTTACATCGGCGACTACTGTTGACCATAAAATAAGGTGTATTAATGGCAAAGCACAATATGATATGGTGTGCTATGACCGAAGTCTGGAAAGTGGTAGTGGAGGCAGTAAGACCGTCTATGACCTGTATGATATCCACACATGGCAGCCTATGCGTCAGTATCTAGCAGATCCTGGGGTGCAGTACAAGAATGTGCCGCGACCGGAGAATTTGGAGAAGATGGTTGAGATTGCAGAGAAAATTGCGCAAGGCTTCCCTCAAGTACGTGTTGACCTCTATAATGTAAAGGGCAGAATCTTTTTTGGCGAGATGACTTTCTATGCCTTTTCAGGTATGAACAATCATTTCACCATGGAATTCCATAAGATGATTGGTGATAGGATTTTATTACAAGTGGAGTAGGTCCTACAACTATTTGGGGGGTATAATTTGTTCTAAGATGGCAAAATCTTACTTAATAAGATGTGAAATGTGTTGTAAGGGATATGATTCCTTCATTGATTTCCTGAAAGGAATTTGCATATTATTGATCATACTTACCCATTGCATTTCTCCTGAACTTAAATTGGCTATTGGTTTCCCTTTTTGGGGAAGTCTCGCTGTTCCTATTTTTCTTATTATTCAAGTTTTTCACTTTTATAAAAAGGGTGTTGATGAAGCAAAAACTGATTTTTCAAAGGTATGGAGAAGAGTTGCTCGTCCCTTTTTTATTGTAGAATTTGTATTATTTGCTTTATGGCTTTATAATGATTGTGTGACCAATGCCTTTGCATTACCTACGTTTAAAGATTCCTTATTTATGTTGGCGGGTGGTCCAGGATCCTATTATCCGTGGATATACATACAATTTGCTTTCTTTCTTCCATTATTCAAGCCATTATTAAAAATAAGGTTAATATACACGTTTATCGCATTTCTTATTATATCGCAATTTTCGGAAATAATATGCAAATTATCTGATATGCCGGAATGGATATATAGACTGACTTTTTTCCGATATGTTTTCCTTGTTTTTCTTGGTTTTCTTCTTGCTACAAAAGGTTATGTATTGAAATGGACAACAGTATTGATGTCTGTTATTAGTTTGGCATCAGTTTTCTTTTTTACATATACGAAAATTGATTGTGCTCCTTTCTTTTATAATGTTGAAGCATGGTCAACTTGTCATTGGATTTGTTACATTTATATTTCATTCTTAGCGATTGTTGGTCTTAAATATGTTTTTTTATACATTCAAAATACGGTAATTACTACCCATATAAAATTAATAGGTATATATTCATATGAGATATATCTTTTTCAGTTGGTTTATTTTACATATATATCAGAATATGTGAATAATTGTCTTTCTATAATAGGAAACTCAATGATGAATATAATTGTATCTGTTATATTGTGCGTTGTTCCTGTTTATATATATAAAAAGATGAAGACGGTTCTAAAAAGAAAAATTCGCAATAGTTCTCATAACTACAGCTCCTAATGAAATTGTTATTTTTTGTTTTATGCTGTCTGTTTTTTCTTTATTTTGAATAATCTTATATTGCTATTTTATTGCGGCAAAGAATTTCTCTGCGTAGGATTCCTTATCGAAGAGTTTGGCTCGCTCTATTGATGATTCAGACATTCGTCTTCGCTTTTCAGGATGCTCATAGAGGTAGAGAATGGCAGTGGAAAGGTTGTTGACAATATTATCTTTTTCAACAATCGTGGCTACACCCTCGCAAATCTCTGGTATTCCACCGCTTCTTGTTGTGATCAGAGGCAGACCTGCAGCCAGAGCTTCAACAATTGTCAGGCCAAAAGGCTCTTCCCACATAGAGGGGATTACGGCAATGTCGGCAAGATGCAAATAATCAGGGACGCTCTTATACGGAATAAAACCTGTAAACACAATTTTGTCTTTAATAGATTTTGCTTTATCTTTAAGTGAACGTACAAATTCATTGTCGTTTTTGGCATTGGCAAAGAAGGTGCCACCAATAATCATCAGTTTTAAATTTGGCACGTCTTTTAGTATAAGCATAGCATCAATTAATTCAGAGACACCTTTATCTTTATTGATGCGACCACTATATACGATGACAAAGTCCTTTTTGGAGAAACCTACGGATTTACGGTTGATAAGGGATTCCTCTTTAGGTAGGAAACTGTTCACGTCAATAGCATTGTAAAGAGTTTGTATCTTAGGCGACGGTTGTATTGTGGAAACCCTGTCTTTGATATAATTAGAACATGTTAGAATTATAGTAAAACTATTAAATATGATATCGTGATATCGTGAATTAGAATTTAGTAAATCATTATTAAGATGTAATATTAGGTTCTTGTAACCTCTTTGTGATAGTTTATAGGCATGTCCTGGGCTATTCTCTAATATGATATAGTCGTAATTACTCTTTTTTATATCTTTGTATGCTTTCTCAAAATAGTATTCAATGAAATAGTTGTAATATGCTTTGGATGAATGGAAATACTTATAAGTTCTTCTCTTAATTCGGGCTTTGAGACTGGTGACATCAATAAAGTAATAGTGATTTACATCAGAAGAAAGTTCAGGCTCCTTCATAACCTTAGGATCCCATATACTATAAATAGTAATATCGTGCAATTTCTTTCTGTTATTGTATTCCAGATAGAAATCAATCAGATTCTCTACAGCTCCTCCTTGGACAGCAGGTACAGGGAGCATACCACAGGTTAAAATAGCTATTTTCATATAGATACAGTTTTACTAGTTATTTCATTCTACTTTTACCTATTTTCCAAATGATAAGATCTTTCCATTGGTAATACTTAGTCATAAGTGAACGGTTTCGGCAGTATAAACGAAGTCGGATGTTGACGAATCGTTTGGGATAGTCGATGATGGCTCTGGGTGTTACTAGGAAATGACTGTAGTCTGTAACCCGATCCTTCATGAAACCCCGATGTTGGAAATGGGCGTAAAGAGATTCTTTCCTCTCTAAATGTCCGTTATTGAATCGAAGCATATATAATTTGTTGTCGATATGCTCAAATATAACCTGTTGCCAGCCTCTTGTAAGGCTATTAAAGTGGTAACTTTGCTTGGGTTTAGAGGCATTATCAAAAGGCCACTCCAACCAACAGTCGTCAGGATGGCAACCACGCCACTTATCACCAAATCCTTTGTATTCAAATTCATCGAAATACATAGAACGTTGTTGGGTTAGAGCATCTTTATAATCAACATAGCCCTCAATCGCTTTCATGAAGAAACTATTGGTGTATTCATCGTTATGATATAGTGAAAAATGTCCATAACCGGAAATCATTTTATAACGGGATAGTACATCATCTGTTATGAAATGGCGTATGTTGCCATAAACCACATCTAGGTCACCCCATCCCCAAAAGTCGTAATCTTTTATGAATTCGGAGAGAATATAGGCAAAGGCGGGACGGTAGTCACATATTTTGTAGGGGCGATCAAGCACAATGGGGAAGTCAAACTTGATCTGCACCATTTGCTTGAAATAGGTAAAAGACATTCTGTGTACTATGATGTTTTTTGCAGGTTCAACATTGCAGTCTGTGAAAAACATGAAGTCTATGTCTGTGTTATATAGTGCTGATGCACGCCACATTTTGTATTGTGGTGGCAGCGTGCCAAAGTGGGGGAAAAAAACTATGATTTTTTTCATTTTGTTTAGATTTTAGCTATGATGTAATGTCGAATACGCCATCGCCACCCCCTTATGCTTGTCATGAAGCAGAATGGAGGCATCATACAAATGAATAGGCAGAAACGGCGCCATGTGAATCTCGTCCTGAGTTTATATGCTGTTTGGAAAGCGTATTTCCAGAAAACGCACCAATGATGTAATGAGTGCAGTCGTGCAAGATTTATCATACTAAACACGATGGTTTCTCCTATGTATCTACTATGGCATGGTTGGATGTCATTACGTAGGAGTAAGTCATTGATAATTATATCAGATATTATAATATATGATGAATAGCGTTTTATGAGTGAGGTCTTTGAGGGGGAGTTGATAATGCTGTCTTTGTTCTTATAATAATAATAAGTACCTTTATGGCAGAAGACAGCAGCGTGAATCTGTTTTGAAATGAAATAGGTCCAATAATGATCCTCCATGATAAGACCGACAGGAAACAGTAATGAGTTCTTCGTTAAGAAGGTACGTTTGATCAGTTTGTTCCAAGCTGTTCTATGAGTTTTACATAAAATGATATTTTCAAGTTGTCGCTTGTTGTCACAGAATTCTGGTACATCTGAGTCGATATGTCCTTCATTTAATACTTCTGTTCCTGTTATTATGTTTCCTTGTATGTAGTCAGCATCAGGATATTTCTTGGCCAAATTTGTCAATATCTCAATGCAGTCAGGAGTAATGGTATCATCGCTGTCCATGAAATAGATATATTCGCCTGTCGCATTTTTTAGTCCCGTATTACGAGCTGCAGATGGACCAATATTTTGCTGATGCCGTACTATAGTAAAATGAATAGCTCCATTGTACTGATTAATGAATTGCTCTGTCAGTTGAATACTATTGTCTGTTCCGCAATCATCTATCAGAATGCACTCGATGTCGTGGTAGGTTTGGGCTACTACAGATTGTAGGCATCGGATGATATATGGTGCTACATTATAGACAGGTATGATGATAGTAACTTTCATAACTGTAATTTACTGATTATTCTGTATATTGCAGGCTTTCTTGCCACAAAATATTTCATTCCTTTTGTTAGGAAGAATAGCATAAAGAAATAGAATAGAATAAGCGGAACGAATACCGCTATACCAAGGGTGATAAGCATAATCAGAGAATTGGCATAGGGAATAATAACCCACATCCTTAGCAAAATGGCAATTGCTACA
>JAEEGG010009800.1_pt1 | contig 21351 bp, 20 predicted proteins | sample 9134161 | NCBI WGS metagenome assembly JAEEGG01 (sample SAMN16246543, study PRJNA631951) | gut metagenome | biome: gut microbiome; feature: rumen; material: CR-attached | host: Bos | place: Iran: Karaj | collected 2018-10
AGTTAAGAAGTTAAGAAACTAAGGAGTTATTTTTCGTTGAAGTGACTTTTGCTTCTGTCCACATCTTTGCCGAAGCTTTTGTTGGCCAGTTTGCGGTTGCGGGGGCGGTAGGTGCCGTCTTCCATCTCTCGTAACATCACCTGGGTGAAGAGCTTAAACATCTTTTCTTCTTGTGTTTCATCTTGATAGAAGGCTTTCCATGCGTAGTCGTAGAGCTCTTGCAGACGCTCGGGTGTCATGTTTTTGGGGTAATAGACCACCTGACCGGCGTTGTAGTGATCCCAGTCCTTATCAAAGATACGCCCTTGGCGCATCAGGTCGTCGTAGGCTTTCGTGTGCGGGAAGGGTGCCAGGATAGTGAATTCGGCCAAGTCCAAGTCTATCTTGAGCAGAAAGTCAATCAGACGAAGAATGTCGTCTTCGGTTTGGTTGTCCAGGCCGAACAGGATGGTGCCTTCCACGCCGATGCCGTAGTCGTGGTAGCGTTTCACGCGTTCCTTGATGTAGTCAGAGGTGTCGTAAACAGCCTGATATACATACCATGCGCCCGCTTGCGCCGCCAAATCCAGCACTTCGGGATCGTCTTCAATGGTGTGGCTGATCCATTTTTTCTTTAAGGGAATCATCTCACGGAAGAGGTCCATTTCCCATTGCTTGTTCTGTGCCAGTGAGTTGTCAACGATGAACAGACGGTTGTTGTCGATACCAGCCATATCCTCAATGGCTTTGTCAATGGGGCGGGGACGGAAGCAACGGCCGCCAAGGTAAGAGACGGCGCAAGGATAGCAGCTAAAGCGGCAACCGCGCGAGGCATGGAACAAATCGACCATCTGAACGCCTTTGTGGTTGTAGAGCTCCCGTTTGTATAAATCGCGGCGGGCAGGCCCAACCATCTCAATGGGAGGTTGTTTGCCCATGTAATTATAGACTTTCTTGAGCTGGTGTTTCTTGAAATCTTCCATCACGGCTTCCATACGGCCTTCCGACTCGCCAAGAAAAATGCTGTCGGCATGTTGCAAGGTCTCTTCGGCATGCAACATCGTGGAGATGCCGCCGAACATGACGGTTTTGCCGCGGCGTCGGTATTCGTCGGCAATGGCCCAGCCTCGTTTGACTTGCGTGGTGAGCATCATCGAGATGGCGACAATGTCACATTCCTCGTCAAAATCCAGTTCTTCAACATTTTCGTCGGTGAAAGAAATATCGACATATTCGGGCAGGGTGGCTGCAAAAACAACCGGTCCGTGAGGGGGTAAGTTGAAAGTGGTCTGCCCGGGCAGTTTCTTCCACTTGGGGTATATTAGTTTGAGTTTCATTCTGTTATCCTAAGTGTATCTCTTTGTTTTAGGCCGATTATTCTTTATAATTTGCCGTTTGCAAAAGAAGATGCAATATTATAAAATAATTTTCAATTATTGGGTAATCGTTTTAAGGTCTATAATTTGGTCGTAATCAGCATCATTGTCCAAGTCGGTTAGATAGTGCAGATTGGCGGGTACGGCCACACAATGGCGCGCCGTGTCCACAAGGTCAGGGTCATCATCGTAAGCATATATCTGCCACTCTTTTTTCACTAAGGCCGTCAGCAGTGCCCATTCGCCTTGTCCGCAATGCTTGATGAGCAATCGGCCGCTTTCAGGCAGCGTTTGCACAAACTGGCAGAGCTTATCCACACTCTTCAACTGTTGGCGACACGCTTTCTCTACTTCGCGGCCTTTGTAAATATAGTTGTGTAAAACATTGTCTTTGAAATAGATGATGTCTTCTTCGTGGCGACAAATCTCGTCATATCGTTGTTGGAAGAGGTGGCGTACCAATCGTGCTGTTTCTTTGCATTCTTTGCCGTTGCGATACTCGGCATTGTCGGGTGTAATGCGTTGCTCGATGCTGACGCACACTTTTCCGCGACGTAGCAAAGTCTCTTCTTTGGGGAGGATGTGGCCGACACCATGAAGCACAATCGGCAGGATGTCTATACCTAACTGCTCGGCCAAATGGAATGCCCCCTGGTGGAAGCGCAATACCGAACAGTCGGCAGAGCGGGTGCCTTCGGGAAATACCAGGATGGAATAGCCTCTGTCGGTGAGCTCTTTCAGGCGTGGTATGTTCTGTTCGATGCCGTTGGTGAGTGGCAAGAAGTCGGCTCCGCGGACAATGCTGCGGTAAAACGGGAAATTCCACGCCCACGTGTTGGTCAGCGCAATGATGTTCGGCGAGAGCATTAAGGTATAAACCAGGTCAAAATGCGACTGGTGATTGCAAACGATGACCGCCGGCTTGGAAAAGTCTTCTCCGCAAGGATTGTCCACACGATAGGGTACTTGTGGCATTCCTTTAGCGATGAAGCGCATCATATTGCGCAAGAGCTTGTGATACTGCTGTTTATGCTTGTGTGTGCGTCCGCGTAACGTGAGGATGAAGAAGGCTGCCAAAGCCATGAAGATGGAGCCCAAAACGAAGAAGGTGAAAGCATAGACGGTGCGCAGGAAGTTGACCAATGTGATGGGCTGCTTGCGCGGCTTTCCTTTTTTCTGTGTAAGCCATTTAAAGATGAACGGCGGGATGATATAAGCCATCAGGACAACCGAAAACATACCCACAATGGTCACTTCGGCCAGTGATTTCATGGCGGGATGTTTGGCGAAAATCAGCATGCCAATGCCGATGAACATGATGGAAGAGGAGAGGATAATCGAATTCTTGAATTGTGACAGCATGGGGCGCCCAAAGCGATATTCGTAGCTTAAGCCTTCGGTGACGAAGATGGAATAGTCATCGCCCATGCCGAAAATGAAAGTGGCCAAGATGATGTTGACAATATTGAAATTGATTCCTGTGAGGCCCATAATGCCTAAAATCCAGATCCAGGCCACAATGAGCGGAGTGAATGCCAACAGGCTGATTTCCAGTCGCCCAAAGGAAATTAAGAGGAATGCAAATACGATGAAACCACAGATGAAAAGCACATAGTCGAAGTCTTTCGAGAGCGCGTTTACCAAGCGCGAAGCAATGGAACTGTCAGTGAAGGCAAAGATATTATCATCGATGTGGTTGAACAGCACCTCTACTTTTTCAGCATCATTCTTGCTTACTTTCAGTAAGTTATATACTAAAAAGTGATGGTCATCTTCTGATATGTAATTGGCGGCCATCTCTTCTTTAATTAAGCTAAAGTATTGATGGTCTTGTGTTTGATAATCATTGTTGATGATATCTTTACAAGGTTGGAAGGCGGCAGGTGTAAAGCCATTTGCAGTGGCGGCTTTGTCTAAATTTTGAAAGAAACTCTCTTTCTTATCTTGCCAAAATTGATTCCAACGGTCAATTTTTGCTTGTTGTGTGGCGAAAGAAGGGAGGAATTGTCCTACACCATTCAGTTGGCCTATCCAGAACGAGTGCTTCTGGTACTCTTTCTGTACCAGTTCATTATGTTGCAAAGCCTCATCCAATGTGCTGCCTTCGGCGATGCAGTAGAGTGTGCGGCTGTTAGGGTCATTTTCGGCTAACAATTGGTCGAATTTCGCTCGCTGCTCATCCGTCATATAGTTGATATGATGCATGTTGGTGTCGAAAGCAGTGCGACTGCTGAAGAGGTAAAAAACAACAGTCAACACGACGATGGCCACCATAATCAGGCTGTAACGTTCGGGGCGGAATTCGGCCACCGACTTGAAGGCCAACTGGCGATCTTTGCCTGGATAGTGTTTGCCTAAGAGATGCGGTAAGAATATCAGTACAAAGAAGATAGTGCCTATCAGCAGCAGGGCGGCAAACAACCCTAAGTCCTTCATGGCATCCGAACTGATGAACATCAAGCTGATGAAGGCACCCACGGTTGTGATGTTGCCGGTCAGCAGAGGCGCTGATATGTCTTTGATAATCTGCTCTTTGTCGTCAGTCCGCTTGAAGTGGGAGAGCAGGTGGATAGGGTAGTTGATAGCTATGCCTATAATGATGGAGGCCACGCCAATGGCAATGAGCGACACGGGATTTTTAACAATGGCAATCAGACCTAAGGCAAACAGTCCGCCAGCAAAAGTGGAGAGCAGGATAAGCAGAATGCTACGCGCATTACGATAGTAATAGAAGAGAATGGCCACAATGAGCAATAACGACAAGCTGATGGCCATGAAGCTGTCTTTCTTGATTTGTTGGGCATTGGTGAGGGATATCTCTGCTGCGCCAAAACTGCTTATATTTACTTGATGGTCAAGTTCTTCCTCAACTTCTTTTGCACATTGCTTGATTTCTTTGATGAGCTGGGCGTTGTTCTTGGTTTCGCTGATGGGGAAGCGGGAAGTGATGACCACAATGGCTTCGTTGCCCTCCTTGTTGAAAATGTAGCCATCTTCAACGTTATAGTTGTTGTCGGGGCGGAAGTTGTTGAGGGCTTGTAATAACGGAGCTGAGAAGAATAGCGGGTCTTTTTGGATGATGGTGCGCAAGGTGGCTACCGGTGACGAGAGTAATAGCTTGTCGTTGGCCAGTTGCTCACTAATCCGCTCGGACGTAAGTAGCGTGTCCATGCGGGCATAATCGTCCTCAGTCAGGAAATAGGGCATATTGTCGATGACAAAAGCCGTCAGTTCGTTAATTCTCTCTTGGTCAATCTGATATAGCAAATCTTGCATGTATTGCCCGCTGTCGACTTCGTTCATCTTTTCGGCAAACAAATCTGCGGCGGTCTCGACAAGCTCCACCGCCGATTCTTCTGTCGCATCGGTCGCTGAGCCTGTCAAAGCAACCGATGCAATATTGACCATAATCTTGTTAGCGGTGCCGATGTGCCCGTAAGCATAGTTGATGCGCTCGTTCTCTTTGTTGTTGGGCAGAAAACTGCTGATATCCTCAACAAAGTTGATTCTCAAGGCACTAAGCAGACAGAGCACGGTAAGCAGCGCCAATAGGCCCCACATCATGGCCTTGTGCCGGTTGAGATATCTGTATATGTTGAGGAATATCTTTTTCATTTGGGTTAAAGTTCTTATTGTTGAAGTGAGCAGTGAAAAGTGAATAGGAGTTAAGGAGTTAAGAAACCAAGGAGTTAAGTATTATTAGGTTACGAATTTGTGAAATTATAAAGTTATATTAATTGTAAATTGTAAATTATAAATTGAATTATGAATTATGAATTGTGCATTTGATATAATGGTACAGCATCGCCGGATACCCGTAAAGAATGGCAGCAAAGGTGAAATACGCATTCAACAGGCTTATTCTGAAGAAGTCCCAACCCGGTCGGAAGTGCGACACGCGCTCTTCTTTGGGTGGGTAATAGACATTGATAGGGATCGGTACGATGGGAATGCCGCGCCACGCTGAGCGTACGAGCAATGCCAACTCCGCTTCATAGCGACTTGACACGAGTTTCATGCGTCCCATTTTACATAGGGGATAGAGTCTGTAGCCTGTTTGTGTGTCGGGCAACCGCTTGCCGGTTTGTACGGTAAACCAGAAGTTGGAAAATCGGTTGGCAAAGCTGCTCTTTTGTGGCATGTTTGGCAGGCCAAACTGGCGACTGCCCACGATGAGCGTGTTGCTGTGTGTGGTCAGTGCTTCGGCAAAGATGGGCAGGTCCGTTGCATAGTGCTGTCCGTCGGCATCCAGGGTGATAGCATAGCTAAACCCTTGTTCCATAGCGTTTTTAAAACCAGTAGTCAAGGCTTTCCCTTTTCCTCGGTTGGTCGTGTGAGTAATGATGGTGACGCTTGAGGGCAGTGTTTGCAACACTTTAGAGGTTGTGTCAGTTGAGCCGTCGTCAACCACAAAGATATCGTCGCAATAGGCCATCACTTGACGAATTACATCCACCACAGTCTTGTCGTTGTTGTAGGTCGGAATGACAACACAAACTTTTTCGCGCTTGAAGAGCGCCTTTGTGGCTTCTGCGTTCATCTGACTATGCTTTGCGGAGTGTTATGTCGATTTTGGCGAAGACGGTATCGGTGTGCTGCACAATGGCTTTAACACGATATTCTTGATTTTCAAGTTCTTCCCATGTTAGCAGATAGTCAAGTTCGGGTGTCTCATCAGGACGGATGATGTTGAGAAACTTGATGCCTCTGGCTTTGTGTAGCGTATATTCCTGTTGGAGATAATGGGAGAACAGGTCGATGGCCATCTGTGTAACACAAACGCCTGGTGCGATAGGGCATCCGGGAAAGTGTCCTTTGAAGATAGGGTGCTCTGGATTGAGCTTTATAGCGAAGCGGGCCGCATGGTCAGCGGTATCCACTTTTTGGATGTCAAAAAAACTGTGCAGTAGCATGGTCATTTGGTGAAACTGTTGGCAGGTAAAGTCTGGTTGACTTTCTTGTTCGTGAAAATGAGGGTGGTAGTATCGCCATTGCTCTCATTCAGAATGACTTTTTCAGCCAAGTAGTCCTTGCCGTTCAAAACAACGCGAATAGAGGAGTAGTTGGCTTTGATTCTTTTATTGATGGGCTTTAGAACGGCTATATAACTGCCGTCGTGGCTGTTTTTCAAAAAACTGATGTTAAAATTGGTATTGTCGCAAATATTGTCACCGTTAATGGTGTTGATGATCATCTTGCCCAGCTCGTTGAGCATTTTGTTAGGACTGTTGATGGCGCCTTTGTCGGTCAGCAGGGAGACTTTCTGGTCGTCGAACAGCATGGTGAGGGGCTTGGGTGATTTGTACTCCCAGCGCAGTTGGCGTGGCGACTGGTAACAGAAAATGCCTTTCTGGACCACTTTTTCGGAGAATAGGGCCGAACTTTTCTCTTGGGTGAAGTTGGCACTAAGAGTTCGTAACTGTTTGTGTGCCTTGCTCACAGCATTGACCAACTGTGTGCGTTGCTCGCCCGTAACAGCCACTTCCTGATTGCTTTGCGCAAAAACAACCCCCAGCAAGCAGAATAGAATCAATGATATAATGCCAACTCTTTTCATCTTTCAGTTTTTAGTTCTCATCTCTCCGTTCTCATCTCTCATCTCAATTAGCCTCTTACAATCAAAAAAACTCCCACCATCACAATCGCTACTCCAATCCATCGGGTGAGCGGAACAGCCTCATGGAAAATGAAGTAGGCTGCAAGCAGTCCGATGATATAGCTGATGGACAGCAGCGGGTAGGCGAGACCAAAGGGATAGCGCTTCAGTACATACATCCATACCAGAAATGCTGCCAACGCACAGACTCCCGAAGCGGCGAATTGCCAGGTGGTGAACACGGTCTTGAAGTAGGACCACGACCAGGAGAAATCGCCGAACAACTGCACTGAAACCTTCAACAACGACTGTGCGGCTATCAGTAATATTGACTGTATAACGATTAAAATGATTAAAGTTAACATGATGATAACAGAATAAATGAATGATCTTTATTGTGAAAATGGTTGTAAACCAATATGTTTTTCGGCTTAATGGAAGCGTTACACGAAGTGTACAACAAATGTGCTGGAATATGCTGCCGTTGCAACATAATGGCAGCCGTGTATGTTCCAAAGGCTGATGCGCAGTACGATTCGCCAAAAATGTGCTTGTACCAGGCAATGGGCGTCTGCGGGCAATTCTGCTGTGCAAAATGCAGATAAACCTCGTCATTTTGTTGGTCTCCGTTCAGTCCCATCACAATGGCCGAAATATCATCCATACAGAGATGTTCTTGGGCAAGAATTTGCTGCAGAGCATCGCTAAGTTGCTGCTCACTTGGGCAGTACAGGGCTTTCATTGCTTTGATGGCACATAAATTACGACTGTCGGCCGTGTCGGTGAGTAGCAGATTAACGGAACTGCTCCCCGAAAAAGAGCCTGCGGTGTCGTGGCGGTGCAGAGCGGCTTCGTCTGACGTTGCTTTCCAATAGCCAATTTTGCCCAGCATTTGGAAATAGGAGGGCGTCATCTCTTCGTGGCCGCAGACTAATGCCGAATGGATTTCGCCAAGATGCATTTGCGTAAGGGCGTCTAAAAGGCTGCTGTCGAATGAGGTACCCCGATGCGAGTAGGTGCAGTTGTAGCCGTGGCATTTCAAGTGCAACGCCATCTGCGAACTGATGGTGTTATGTGTGGATTGCATAAATGGGGTCGGGGGGAGACACTCCTCGTCATTGTCAAGCATGGCATTCAGGAACTTCTCCGTATGTTCGATACAGCCGAGCCCTGTTCCTGTGATGATGGCATCAACTTGCTCTTTTTCACCTTTTTGCATGACATCTACGGCAGTGGCAATGGCACGCTTGAAGAGTTTGCCCATTCGGCGTGCTGCCATCGGGTTGATGTATTGCGCGTAATCGGGCTCCTGTGAGGCGCAGTTGACTTCGGCTGGAAAGACTGGCTGGTCAAACCATTGCTCGTCAAGAGGTTGCTGAAGCGATATTTGCGATGCGGCGCGAATGTACACGGGTCGTGCGGCTGCTTTTACAGTCACTATATTGTTGTTTGCCTGAGAATTAGGCTCGTAGGATGAAAAGATGCACGAGGAATCGTTGCCGCCAAACCCGAAGGAGTTGGTAAGCACATGACGCAAGTTCACATCGGTGAGCACCTTGGCTACCGGCTGGAAATTGTGCTCGGCCACAGGGTGTTGGTAATGGAGATTGGCGGGGATAAAATGGTGTTGCAGTGCCAAGATGCTGATAACGCTCTCCACACTGCCGGCGGCACTGGTCGTATGGCCGGTGTAAGCCTTGGTGGATGATACAGGCGGCATTTGGTCGCCAAAGATGCGCATCATGGCAATCCCTTCGCATTCGTCATTGTTGGGCGTGCCTGTGCCGTGAGCGTTGATGTAATCGATGTCGGAGGGTTGCAATCCGCTGTTTGCCAATGCTTTTCGCATTGCCAGGAAGGGACCGTCGCCTTGAGGTGAGGTGGCTGTCTGGTGAAATGCATCGCAGCGGTTGGCGTAACCGCTCAACTCGCACAAAATCGGCACATTGCGTCGTTTGGCCGACTCTTCCGTCTCAATGACCAGATAAGCGGCGCCTTCTCCTAAGTTTAATCCATTACGTTGAGCATCAAAAGGTTTGCATTCCTCTTTATCCAAAATCATCAAGGTGTTAAAACCGTTGAGATGGAACTTCGACAAACATTCTGTACCGCCAACAACGGCAATCTCCGAAGTGCCGTCCTTGATCAGGTTTGCTCCTAAAATGATGGCGTTAGCGGCTGAAGAACAGGCTGTTGAAATGGTGCTCGTCAGTTGGAACTGCCCTTTGTATTCTTCGGCAATCATCTCGGTGCACGAGCCACAGTCGTGCATGCCAATATATTCGTTCCAGTCGTCATTGTTTTGGAAATCGTGATAGTGAAGTTCACTCTTCTCCATGCCACCGACCGTATTGCCGGAGATGAAGGCTACTTTATCGGGAAATACCTTGTCCAAATGTGCCTGCTCCAGCGCTTCTTTCATGGCTACGCGTGCCAACAGCGTGGTGCGGTTACAGCGTTTCTCAAGGGGCATGCCGATGAATTGCTTCAACTCCTCGTCGGTATAGGCCACTTCACCTGCAGGCAAGTCATGGTGCTTGGTCTGCAAAATGTGCAGTTTCCCAATGGCACCCTGACCGCTCAGAAGCCGCTCTATAGTAGCTTCTTTGCCATGCCCCATGGATGTGATTATGCCAAGACCGGTGACGACAATTTTGGGCATCGTTTATTTCGTTCTGTGTTCGTTAATGTATTCGGCCATTACACGTACCGACTTGAAGATCTCCTTGCCTTCATTGGCGTTTTTCAACTTGATACCGTAGTTTTTCTCAAGCAGCACAATCAGTTCCAATGCATCGATGGAGTCCAAACCCAAACCTTCGCCAAACAAAGGAGCGTTCTCGTCAATGTCTTCGGGTTTCATGCCTTCCAAATTCAACACATCGATAATTTCTTCTTTTAATTTGTTGATTAATTCTTCCATTGGTTTTATGTTTAATTATTTAATTCTCAATCTTTTATCTCTCATCTCTTATCTCTCATCTCTCATCTCTCATCTCTCATCTCTCATCTCTCTGTTCTCCGTTCTCCGTTCTCCGTTCTCCGTTCTCATCTCTCCACTACCTTCATCCTCACATCCACTTCGTTACCATCCACATTCACCCATCCGCAAATAATGTGCGTCAACTCAGGATTGGCCATATAGGCCTGATTGACAAGCGTATCCATCAATTGCTCATCGAACGAGGGCATAACATAGAAGGAGGATTCGCCGCCCGTTTTGTGGCGGATGGCTATTTCGCCTGTCACGATATTGGCAAGGGTATAGACAAACACGGCGGGGCTAGGGTAGTAGTTGTCGGTAGCGATAGTCTCTTGGAAATGTCGGTCATTGTCGAGCGATGAAGCGCTGTTCATCAGGATTATACCCCAGTCGGCTTTTACATTCTCACGGTCGTAGTCGAAATCTTTCAGCAATAATTCGGCGCCCAAGATGCCAGCTTTGCACAGTCGGTCCATCTTGAAAAATTTGGGATATTGCATGCCGATAGCATGGTAAAGCTTTGAAAACCAGTCCTCTGAAGCATCGGTTCGTTGCAAGATAGTCTGTCCGTTCACCTTTGCCGTTGAAGCGGTTATTTCGCACTTAATCAACGTATTGAAGATTGGTTCTGTCATAGTGATGCGTGCTTTAAGGTGAATAATAAGGCTGCATTGCTTCCGCCGAAGCCGGAAATGAGCTTCAGAAAGGCGTTACCGTGCGCAGGCGTGTTTTCCATGCAGACATTGAGCGGTTGTGCCGTGCCAGGTTCTTCTGTTCCTAAACTCTTGATGACCATTTGTTTCTGTAAGGCTATGGAGGAAAGGATGACTTCCATCACTCCAGCGGCTCCTAAAGTGTGGCCGTAATAACCTTTCAAACTGTTGACGGGGATCTCTTGCAGGTCGCATCGCTGTATGGCTATCGACTCCATATCATCGTTGTAGAGCGTGGCTGTTCCGTGAGCGTTGATAAATGCAATTTGCTTTGTATCAAAGTTTTCTGCAACTTTATTAATGCTACGCTTTAAGCCTTCGCCTGTGCGTGAGGGCCCCGAAATATGGTTGGCGTCGTTGTTGATGGCGCCGGCTGTCATGACAATGCCTTGGTCGGGAATTTGTGTTTCATCCTCACAGCGGGCATAGACAATGGCAGCGGCAGCTTCGCCCAAGTTGAGTCCGCAGCGGTTCTTGTCGAAAGGCTTGCAGCGTTCTGGCGAGAGCGCTTTAAACGACTGGAAGCCTGCGATGATGAAGCGTGAGAGTACTTCGGCGCCAATAACTACTACATAGTCATACAAATCGCTGTATTGTAGCATGTTAAATGCGGTAATTTGGGCGGCGCAGCCTGAAATGCAGGCATTGCTGACGACAATAGGCGTGTTGTGATTGCCGAAATGTGAGGCGATAAGCTGGGCTGAATGCCATAGATAGGCTTGGTGGGCAGGTTGTGCCTTTTCGTTTTCCAAAGCCTCTACGTTGCCTTTAGTAGTGGAAATGACGAACAGCACGCGTGGGTTAGAGGCATCTATTCCAGCACGTTGAATGGCGCCTTCTGCGGCTTGGATGGCAATATTCTCAAAGCGGGTGTACTGTTGCAGAGATGTTTTCTGAAACGTCTCTACAGGGAAAATGGAAGCGAAAAAAGGCTCCGGAATGTCCCACTGCTGCTGGTAATGGCGCAGTTGACTGTGTCCCGTGGCGATGGCTTCAAAGTTGGCTTCGCTGCCTATAGCCAGAGGGGTGACCATATGGTGCCCTTTTTGGTATATGTAGTGTTTAGTTTTCACTCGGTCTCAGTACATTTTGTTCTGTCACAAATACTTTCATGTCGCATTGCGCCAAGATTTGCTCTTTGCACTTGATTTCGGCCTTCACCATGGTGGCACTGAAGATTTCCGATACGATATCCACTCTGGTTGTCAATGTTTCTCCTGCGGGCGGAAAAGCGTTGATTTCTAGATTGCTGATACTTCCGATAACGCCAATCTTTATGGGCTTGTCTCGGTTCAGCCAGCCGATGCGTGTAGCACACGTCTGCGCAATGTTTTCGAGCAGACCGGCCGCAGTCAGGTGTCCGTTTTGTACGAAAATGTGTTCTTCAGGAATCTTGAAATTGGTGATTATCAATGCATCGTTGCATTCCAAGAAGGTGTCCACCATCAAAACCGGTGGCTGTTGCGGAATATATTGTGATGCGTTGACAGGCGTCATATCAGTTTGCTTTTCCCATTAAATTTGCAAAGATACAAATTTTTTGCAGACTGACAATATATATGTGCGAAAATGAACCGCTTGCGGTGTGTCTTAGAGTTCGCACTCCACAATGCTATGGCCTAGTCCGATATGGTCGTGGATTTTCGTTGTGCGCAGGCCGGCTTGCTCAATGCAGCGTAGCATGTCGCCAGAGTAGTACATCTTACTGTTGCCATTGGCCATGGCTGAGAAGTAGAGGCTGATTTGTGCCAGACAGAAGGAGGCCGTTTCAAAAGCCTGACGGTCCCAGAAAGTCTCCATAATGTAGAGTTTGCTGCCAGTGCTCATTGCGGCGGCTGCTCTGCTGAGGATGCTGGTAATTTCTTCTTCGGAGAAGCAATCGAGGAACTGACTCATCCAAATGACATCGTAGCCCTTAGGAAGCTGTGTGTTGGTATCCAGTAGGTTACCGCTGTAACCGTCGATGCGGTCGGCACCGTCCATTCCCTTGGTTTGTTGGCGCATCATCTCCAATTGTTGCGGCAGATCCATAATGGTTACATGCACATCGCGATTGTATTTCACACATTGCGTGGCCCAACGGCCGGTATTGCCGCCCACATCCAATAACTTTTGGGGTTTGTTGGCAAAGACAATCTCCAAGGCTTGCTCGAAAGAGTTGTCGGAATAAAAGTGGTCGAAAGCAAACCAGCTTTTTTGTACTTGGGGCGGCAGCTGCGACAAGCCTTCATAAATGGTGGGCCAGTTGCCGAATGTCTTTAGGCCTTCCGGTTTTCCATGTAGTAATGTTTCTTCCAAATCGAACATTCCCAGATAGTTAACGTCATGGTTGAAGTCCATGTTGACGCGTGCCATTTGGTCGTTCAGCAGAAACCAACCGGCTTTGGCTAAATGGAATTTGCCCTCTTTGAGCAATACAGTACCTAAGGTGAGTGAGGATTCTACCAGCACTTTAACGCCATAAAGCGAAACGCCTGTCTTGTCGGCAATTTCTTCCATGGTAAGACCCTCTTTGTGGTCGTCTAACAGTTGGAAAATGCCGAATTTGACCATCAGTCGTGACACTTGGAAAATGATCGGACCGAAAGCGATTTCTTGTGCCAGTCGCTGTGCCTGCAGAGCGGTGAGCCGTTCTTTGCCGTATAGCTCTTTTTGAGGTGAGTTTAATTCCATTATTGTATTGTTTTTCAAATTGTTAGCCTCTTTTGTTTTCTCCCCAGAAAGGATAATAGTTAAACCATTGATGAGGATATTGGTGCAGCATATTTTCCAACGAAGCGACGTATGCCTGCAAGATGGCATCGGTGCGTTGGGTAACCGAGTCGGTCTCTTCGTTGATTTTCAGTGGCTTCATGTATCCTTTGTATTGGGTGCCTTTTTCTTTCATGATAAATGTCGATACGACAGGTACTTCCATTTGTGCAGCCATGATGAATATGCCCGTAGGGAAGTTGGCGTCATGGCCCATGAATTGGCATTTCTTGACTTTCCGGCCGCCCATATAGCGGTCGCAAAGAATGGCGATGATTTCCCCGTTGTCCAAAGCATCCTTGATGGTGAAAAGGTGCGACATGTCTTGGCGAATGGGAATCGTCTTTACCTTCTGCTTGCCGAAAGCGGTGTTTCTATGTGTTTGGTAATTAGAGTTTTCTCCGTCATATATTACACAACTGATCGGCTTTTTGTCTTGCGATAATCGTTGGCCCAACAACTCGAAGTTGCCTATGTGTGAACCGGCCAGGATAATGCCTTTGTCCTGATCCAGCAGCGAATGGAAGGCCTTCCAGTCTTCGTCGTCAAAGTGAATGTCGAATTGTTGGTGATTGCCAGCCAGCACAGCAAATTTGTCCAGCACGACCTTGCCAAAAGTGAGGTTGTTCAAGTAACAGTACCACAGATTTTTAAGTCCTTTGACTTTCCAAATTTCCTTGTAATAATTGTGGGTGGCTTTGGTGCCTTTGCGTGAGAAAATTAAGTAGAACGGGATGATGAGAAAGAGAATGGGGTAGAGCAGTGTGACACGGATGTGTTTCAGCATGACAAACAGGGCCTTTTGACCGAAGTTGCCGCCACCCGTGGTGCCTTGCCATTGTCGTTCTTCAGCCATCGTTTATTGGTTGTTGAGTTTGTTGTCGATGAAGTTGTAGAACTGGCCTAAGGTCTTGATCTCTTTCATCTCTTCGTTCTTGATTCGGATGCCGAATTCGCGGTCCACAATGACGACAATGTCCACGAAATCAAGACTGTCGATGCCGAGTTTCTCTTTCAGCAATGCGTCTTCCTGAATCAGGTTTTCATCTATTTCGAGTTCTTCGATCAGGAAAGTGTTGATGGTTTTAATGATATCTTCTCTGGTCATATTTGTTATATTTTCTTGATTACTAAGGCGCTATTGGTACCACCAAAGCCAAAGGAGTTGGAGAGATAAATGTTTATTTTTTTCTCGGTGGTTTTATTGATGATATTTAGATTTTTGGAATATTCGTCTGGGTTTTCGAAGTTTATGTTCGGAGCGATGAAGTCGTTGAGCATCATAAGGTTAGAATAGACTACTTCGCTGGCGCCGGCCATCCAACACTCGTGCCCTGTCATTCCTTTGGTGGAGCTGATGGGGGTGTGGCTGTCGGCAAAGAGTTGGCTTAAGGCGAGGGCTTCGAATGCATCGCCCTGTTGCGTAGAGGTGGCGTGGGCATTGATGTAGTCGATGTCGCGGGCTGAAACGCCGGCTTCCTGCATGGCGCGCATCATGGCGGTGGCTGACCCGTGGTCGCTGGGTTGGGAGATGTTGGCTCCGTTGGAGGAGAAGCCGTAGCCTGCCACTTCGCAGATGATGTGGGCGCTGCGTTTGACGGCATGTTCGTATTCTTCGAGGATGACGGTGGCGGCGCCCCCGCTGGGTACCAATCCGTCACGGTCGCGGTCGAAAGGCCGCGAGGCTTTGGTGGGCTCATCGATGCGGGTTGAGAAGGCGCTGATGCCATCAAAGCTGCTCATAGAGAGATAGTTGGTTTCTTGGCAGCCGCCGCAGATGACCATCTCTTGCAATCCTTGACGGATGAACATCGCTCCCAGGCCAATGGCATGTGAGCCGCTGGCGCAAGCCGCACTAACGGTGATGTTGACGCCTCTCAATTTGAAGATGGTGGCGAGGTTCATCGTGACGGTGGAGTTCATCGATTGGAAAATGGCGCCAGAGCCCAGCAAGGTGGTGTCTTTGGTGCGCAAAGTGGTCTCGTGCGAGTCAATGACCGCCTTGGCTGACGAGTCGTTGCCGTACAAAATGCCCGCTTCGTTGGCCGCTAAGTAGTCGAGGTCGATGCCGGCGTTGCGAAGTGCTTCAGCCGTGGCCATGTAGGCATATTCGCCCTCTTCGGCCAGGCAGATGCGTGCGCGGCGGTCCAGGAGTCCCTTCAACTGCGGGCGCTCCACGATGCCTGTCAACGGCGACCGATAGCCGTATTCACTGCGCAACGGGTCAATGCCAATGCCCGACTTTCCCTCGTAGAGCGATTGGCGCACCTCGTCCAGGTTCTTGCCCAGACAAGAGTAGATGCCCATTCCAGTGATAACGACGCGACGAGACATATTCAATTTTTAATTGATAATTGACAATTGATAATTATAAATTGTTAATTGTTAATTGTTAATTGTTAATTGATTAACTGTAAAGTCCTCCGTTAACTGAGATTACCTCCCCGTTGATGTAGGCGGCGTCGTCGGAGGCTAAGAAGCCCACAACAGCGGCCACTTCCTCGGGTTTGCCAAAGCGTCCTGCGGGAATCAGTTTCTTCAGATTGGCTTCGTCCAGTCCTTCTGTCATGTCGGTGGCAATGAAACCGGGAGCCACAGCGTTGACCGTAATCTTGCGGGAGCCCACTTCCTGAGCCAGCGACTTGGTAGCGCCAATCATAGCGGCCTTGGCGGCTGAGTAGTTGAGTTGTCCGGGTTGTCCTTTCAAGCCCGATACAGAGGCAATGTTGATAATACGTCCTGCACGGTGTGTCATCATGTTCTTAACCAGGCGGCGGATGAGATAGAAGGCACCGTTAAGGTTGGTGTTCATCACATCGTGCCAATCTTCGTCGCTCATGAAGACTGCCAGCGTGTCGCGGCGAATGCCGGCGTTGTTGACTAGAATAGAGATGTAGGCGTCGGGATTTTGGCTCTGCCAGCGGTCCAGCGCTTCGTTCATCTGTTCCTCATTGGATACATTAAACGGCAGCAATTCGGCGGTGCCGCCAGCGGCTTCAATTTGTTGTAAGGTCTCCTTGGCAGCATCGTGGCCGCTATTGTAATTGATGATGACATGGCAGCCCATTTGCGCCAATTTGAGGCAAATAGCACGTCCAATGCCTCTCGAACCTCCAGTAACTAAGGCGTATTTCATTATAGTATTTCTGTTTTAGTTTCTTGTAAAAAATTGATTACTTGTGCAATATCCTGATATTTCGGGGTGTCTTCAATGAAGACGGGCACAATCTTGCGAATGCTCTGGTATATAGCTTTGGTTTTGGGCGCCAGTTTGTCGCTGATTTTCAGACAATCTACAGCCTGTGCCAAGCCAATCAAGTGAATGGCCATGACCTGGTAGGCATTGTTAATGACGCGGCTAGCCAGAATGGCTGCATTGGTGCCCATGCTTACAACATCCTGATTGTCATTGTTGTTGGGGATGCTGTGCACGTACATCGAGTTGGCTAATGTTTGAGATTCAGCCGTGGTGGAGGTGGCGGTGAACTGCAGCGCCTGCATTCCGTAGTTGAAGCCCAGTTGTCCCAAGTTGCAGAATGGCGGCAGGATGCCGTTGATGCGATCATGGCAGAGGTAGTTCAACTGGCGTTCCATCAGCACGGTCAACTTGGCGATGGCTATTTTCAGCTTGTCCATTTCAAAGGAGATATAGTCGCCATGGAAATTGCCGCCATGATATACATTTTGCGTATCGATGTCCACGATGGGATTGTCATCCACAGAGTTGAATTCGTCCACCAGCGTCTTTTCGGTGTATTGGAGCGTGTCGTAGATGGGACCCAGGATTTGGGGCACGCAGCGCAGCGAATAATAGGGTTGTACCTTGTGGTCGAATATTTTCTCCTTGTGTTTGTGGTACATCTCGGTCTCGCGCTTAAGCATGCAGGTGCCGCCGAAGGCGATTTCGCGCATCATTTGGGCGATGTATTTCTGTCCCGTATGATTCTTCAGCATGTTCAGTTCGGGAGCCATGAAGTCGTCGTAGGAGGCGGCCACTTCGTTGATGAGTACCGAAGCGAGCGTGGCGAAGCTGAGCAGTCGCTTGGCGTGATGCAGGTTGACGATGCCTACGCCCGTCATCATGGCGGTGCCGTTTACCAAAGCCAAGCCGTCGCGCAAATGCAGTTTCAAGGGCTTGATGTTCAGTAAGGTAAGGACTTCAGAGGTGGCTCTGCGGCGACCTTCGTAGAAGACTTCCCCTTCGCCGATGAGTGCTAAGGCCATGTGGGCCATCTGTACCAAATCGCCACTGGCGCCCACGCTGCCATGTTGCGGGATGACAGGGTAGATGCCTTTGTTGATGAAAGTCTGCAACTGCTGCATCACATCCGGGTGGATACCCGACTTGCCATTGAGGAACGTGGCAAAACGCGCCAGCAGGGCGGCACGCACATAAAGGGGCTCGAAAGGCTCGCCCGCACCGGTGGAATGACTACGTATGATGTTGTATTGCAGCGCGTTCAATTCCTCGTCGCTGATACGGTACTGTGCCATCGGACCGAATCCGGTATTGATACCGTAGATGATTTTATCTTTTGAAAAGTCTTTTAGAAAGTTATAACTCTCTAAAATGGTATTCTGTTCTTGTGATGAAACGCTGAGGGGCTTGTTGGCGAATACTATCTGTTCAATTTCTGCTAGGTTCATAGTTTCAACTGCAAATATTTCTTTTTCAATAGGTTTCCTAAGAAACAGGTCTCTCTAATTTTTTGAGTGTATGTTAATACAAAAGTGCAAAAATAAGGATTTTATGCATTAATTTTTCATTTTGGGCGATTTTTCTTTTCCCTGAAAAACTAATCTCTACTTGATAGTGAGTGATTAATTGATTTTTTTTATTTTTGTCTTTTAATTTATCGAATTGGAATTCACTTTATTATCATATTTCTATAAAACTTTAATCTATTGAAAATCAAATTATTAACCAATTTAATATTCTAGAAAATGAAAAAAGTATTATTGATTGTTTTCGCTTTGATGTTGGGTGCATCGGTGACCGTTTCCGCCCAATATACCAAGACGGGTATGTCATTCCAACTTGGTGGTGTTCTTCCTTCTCTTGAATTTAACGATGATCCTGCGGCTCCCGTTATTGTTCCCGGAACCAACAGTTTCAACGGCGGTGGTGGTGCCATGTTTGGTGCTTCTTTTGGCGTCAAATACACTTATATGATTAAGAATAAGGAACATCAGGATATTGGTCTTGGTGTGTTCTTGTCGGCTGATGCTATGTGGAACGCCATGAATAAAAAATTGAGAGAAACATACGATGATCAGGAATGCACACATCCGCAGTATGTCAATGTTCCCATTATGGCTGGTGTAAGCTATACCACCCAGTTCAGTTCTGTATTTGGCATTTGGGTTGAGGGTGGCATTGGTGCCGACCTGTTCTTAAAGACACCCGAAGGCTGGAAAAACAGCACAACGGAATATAAATTGAATGCTGAATTTGCTGTTGAAGGCGGCGTTGGCTTCATCTTCGGTCGTACTGTCAGCATAGGTGCTCACTATTATTGGTTTGGCACTCATGATGTGAGAACTAAAGTTCAGAAGTACCACGAAGTTGAACTTCCCAATAATTCCTATTCCATGAAAATGGGTGTGTGGGCATTTAAATTGGGATTCCACTTCTAATAGATAATTGTTTGAGAATTACGCCTGTGCGGATTGGACAACTGTCTGTGCAGGCGTTTTTTAATTGAAAAAGATGAGACGATTTGCGGTTGTGCTATTGCTGATTATAGCTTGTCTTTCAGCCGGTGCGCAGAAAGATTCCACCCGTCGTAAAGTGGTTCATGGGTTCGATGGGGGCATGATGTTGCACACGGGATACATGATGGGCAACATTGCGCCGATAGGCTATCATGCCAAAGGATTCACCTTCGGTATCGGCGGTGTGATTCGTGTGCATCTGGGCGACCATTGGATGCTGGGCAGCGAAGGCTACATGTCGTCGATGGCGCAACTCAAGAATGGCAGCTATATCAAGTGGGGCTGGGGCGGCTTTTTGGGCGAGTTTTATTGGGCTTTCAAGAAAGTGATGCCGTATGTGGGGTGGACCGTCGGTGGCGGCTCCATGACCACCTTCATGATGTTTGACGGTGATAGCGGCGATTGGCAACATGAGGCCAACGCTATCTTCAACAAGCAGACCTTTTTGGCTGTCACGCCCTTCATTGGCTGCGATTTCATTGTGGGCAAGGCGTTGCATCTAACCCTAAAGATGGATTGCTTGAACAGTATTGGCAAGAGCGGGCTGCTCAGGCCTTTAGGTCCCAGACTCTATTTCGGTGTTATCTTTTATCATTGATGAGGAAAGGACAAAAAAAAGCCGCAACTTTACAGCTGCGGCTTTTTTTCTGTTTCCTATGGTATTAGCAGATATTGATGTTTCGTGAGAGTTTGTGTTCTTCTTTTTGAACTCGAGGCAAGGTGATGGTCAGGATACCGTTTTCAACCTTGGCTTCAATATGCTCTTTGTCAACATCTTCGGGCAGTGAGTAGTTCTGCTCGTAATTGGTGTAAGAGAATTCCCTACGCAGGTAGTGGTGTTTCTTGTCGTTTTCTTTGTGTTCAGTCTTATTCTCAATAGCCAGGCAGAGGTTGCCTTCATCATTGATGCTTACACGGCAAAATTCTTTGCGGATACCGGGCGCAGCCACTTCCATAGTGTAGGCCTTCTCATCTTCTCTAACATTGACTGCCGGTGCGGTGGTATTGGCACGAGGCATTATGTCGTTGTTAAGGAATTCTTCGAACATTGTAGGAAACCAACTGTTTTTAAACATTACTGGTAACATAATAAACCTCCATTTTTTTAATTTGTTAGACTTTTCATTTTTACTGCCGCCTCCGCTTTCGCCTCAGCGACGCCTCCTATTATGCAACCAGCGTGCCAATGCTAAAAATGGACAAATTGTCACTGACATGCGACAATCTGTCCATTAACCATATAAACCCGTAAGCCCAAAAAAAGAGACCCGTCTCCCGACAGGTCTCTTTATACTATAATATGGTAAGGGTTCCGATTATTGTGTCACTCTTTCCAGCCACTTCACCATGCCGAGCATGATAGCCATGGAGACGAAGCAGACGACTGCGAAGACCGCCCAGCAGTATTTGATCGGCCAGGCGTTGTACATCACAGGACCGAGCCAGATCATCAGGTTGCCGATAGCGGTAGCGCCGAGCCACAAGCCCTGGCACAAGCCCACCATGTGGCGAGGAGCCACCTTGGAGACGAATGACAGACCCAGCGGGGAGATGAACAATTCTGCAACAGTCAGGAAGAAATAGGTGACTAACAGTACCCAAGGAGCGGCTTTGGCATGACCGGCGGCAGCCATTTGGGCGAGATCCATGGCACGGAATTCAGTGCCGGAAGGATAGTTGTTCACGATGGAGATAATCATCAGGAAGAGGTAAGCCATACCGGCGATTGCCATACCGATTGCAATCTTGCGAGGCGTGGAAATGGGTTTGCCTCTACGCGCCAAAGCGCCGAATATAACCATGATGATCGGGGTGAGCACAATCACGAAGAACGGGTTCAAAGCTTGCCAGATTTCAGGGGCAATCTTCTCCGTTTGGACAAAGTCGCGGGCAAACACAGACAGGGACTGGCCATTCTGGTGGAATGAGAACCAGAAGAACACAGCGATACCCAGCACAGCGAACAAAGCGTACAACCGTTGTTTGATTTCCTTTGCCATGGCGAGTTTCTCCTCTTGGGTGTATTCCACCACTTGGGCCTGCTCTTTCTTGGCGGGTTGCGGCAGTTTGTACTTATTCATAATGAAAATCGTCAGAGAGATAAGCATGGCCACCACAGATGCGATGAAGGAGAAGTGCACACCTTGGTTGAACACGGTGATGTAGTCGGAGCAGAAAGCGGCGGTGTCCGTGAAATTGTAACCACTTTGGAGCACGGCCTGCATGGTCTCCGTGAAC
>JAEEGG010009811.1_pt1 | contig 21340 bp, 20 predicted proteins | sample 9134161 | NCBI WGS metagenome assembly JAEEGG01 (sample SAMN16246543, study PRJNA631951) | gut metagenome | biome: gut microbiome; feature: rumen; material: CR-attached | host: Bos | place: Iran: Karaj | collected 2018-10
AAGTATTCTGGTAGAATCCACCGAAAGAGTGATTATCATTGATTTGGTAGTTGAAACCGAATCGTCCTTCAAGGAAAGGATTACGAACATGATTCTTCTGCTGATTGTTAATCACCCACAGCGTATCTGCAAAGATGGTCTGTTCGAACTCGCCCTGACTCTTTCTTCTGTTATATGCCCCAAAGAGGTTGGCGAAGAGTTCCAGACCACCCGTGCGATAAGTCAGGTTGATGCGCTCGTTATTGGCATAACCACGTCCACTGCGTGACCATGATGACAATTCCACACCCAATCCTTCGCCTACCCTCCGTTTGGTGCGGATGATGATGACCGCATTAACCGAAGCGTCATAGCGGGCACCTGGATTCTGGATAACCTCCACATTACGGATAAAGTCGGACTGAATATTCTTTAGTTCGTTCAGATCAGTCAGTTTGCGGTTGTTCAAATAGATGAGCGGCGCACCTTTGCCTAAGATTTCGTAGCCTTCGCCACTTTTGGCAATCATAGGTACACGTGATAAGACATCCTCTGCCGTACCCATCCGTTCCATCACCGTTCCTTCCACGTTCATCATCAGCGAATTGCCTTGTAACTGCACCTTCGGACGTTCGCCTTGTATGACTACACCATTTATTGTATAGTTATCAGGCTGCATCTTTATTGTTCCCACTTCAGACTGGTCGCAACGTTTGTAGATGGTCTTATAGCCCACATATGAAATGCGGACAAGAACTGTAGGCAGCTCGTATGGGATGACGAAAACACCAGCCTCGTTGCTCACGCCTCCACCGATGACGGTTGAGTCTGATGGATGAAGCAGGTAAACATTGGCATAGGGCACGGGCTGGCGGTTCTCGTCAATGATGGTGCCCGTCAGGTGGTGGTCAGTTTTATGGGTACACTCCACATAAATCTCATGTTTTCCACTTTTTACAACACGGATAGGATAGAATCCAACAATCTGCAGAATGGCATCGGGGATGGACTTGCTTTGTATATGGGTTGTCACGCGGAAGTCTTCCAGTTCGTCGTAGATAAAGGTGATATCGTAATCAGTGGCTTGTTCTTGAACGTACTTCAAGGCATCGGAAATGGAGACATCCTGAAAGGTGTGTGTGATCTTCTGTGCGCTTGCAACAGATACAATGGCGCACAGCAATAGTAGGAATGACAATCTTTTCATCGTAGCAGACTTTTTAGCAATCCCTGGCTGGGATGGCAGTGGTTTTTATGAATAGGGTATCATTCTCTGACTGAATCTGTATCCACTCGAAGTTGTTTATCATCTCTACAACTTTATCAAGTGTGTACTCTGGCTTCCATCGGTAGAACAGTCGCAGTTGAGGTGCGTCTTCGTTCAGATAAACCACTTTAACGTTGTAGTGATTGGATATATCCTGGAATATCTCACCTAATGGCACGTTGTCGTAAAGCTTAGGCTGAAGTGTCGCAATTGTGTCAGGTTCAGCGAGTTGAGGACTGGCTGTTGAAGGCTGGGAGTTCTTGATAACCTCCACATTCTGTCCTTTTGGCGCGTTATAATGACTGGCGATCTGGATGGCTGCAAAGGCAATGCCTGAGAGCATGAGAATGCCCACAAACATGGCAGCGAACTTAAGGAGCGGATACTTTTCATTTCTTACTTCTTGCTTTTCATCACTAAGCCGTTGCCACTCGGCATCAATCATTTCGTCTGTGACTTCCTTATCGACACGGGCAGCGTCAATGGTACTCTGGGTCTTCGACATCAGTGTGTAAAGCTCACGGCACTCTTCGTCGGCAAGAATCTCCTGCCACTCTTCTGCAGTATAAAGCTGGGGCTGTTCCATCATCTGGAACAATAGATCGGTCTTGTTCATACGCTCATTGTTTTTTTAGTTGAGTACGTAATTGATTAAGCGCACGGCGCAGATGCTTATAGACGGTTGTTTCGCTGACGTTCAGACGATTGGCAATCTCCTTAAAGGTGATACCATCGCGGAAATGCTGCATGATGATGTCGCGACAAACGGGTGGTTCTAAATGGTCTATGCCCGTATATAGGACTTTCAGTTCTTCTTCTAACCGTTCCGTCGGTGTGATGGTCGTGTCAAGGTCAAGCAAGTAGAGGTGTTCCACCCTTTCCTGTATATGCCGACTACGAATCACGTTCAAGCATCGGTTTCGTACACATGTAAACAGATAGGACTCGGCTGTATCTTCCTTTAAATCTTTTGAATCGTTAAGTAGCTGGGCGAAGATGTCGTGCACCACATCCTTGCTCTCTGCATCGTCGTGCAGAAGTATGGTGGCCAGCCGATACATCTGACGGTAATGCTGTCGAAACAGCTTTTCGAGTTTACTTTGATCTGTCATACACTCTTAATACACATGAAAACCGAATTACTAAACCCCTTATGGCATTTTTTTGTTGCAAAGTTACCGAATTATTTGGAATTCGGCGATTTTTATCGTAACTTTGCAAGCAAATAACAAAAAGGAGCATAAACATGAGGACAGCTTTTCTTTCGGCTATCATGGCCGCAGCACTGACGCTTTCAGCGCAGGTACAGCAGTCATCGAAGACCGTCACACTGAAGGTCATCGAGACCAGTGATGTTCACGGACATTTCTTCCCATGGGACTTCATGGAGGGGAAGCCACTCAAGGGCACACTGACACGTGCCAACTCGTATATCAACCGCGAGCGACAGAAGTACGGCGATAACCTGTTGCTCATAGACAATGGCGATATCCTGCAAGGACAGCCCTGTGTGTATTGGACGAATTTCGTGATGCCTGAGGATGAGAACCTGGCTGCACGGGTGATCAACTACATGCAGTATGACGCTGAGACCGTTGGCAATCACGACATAGAACCAGGTCACAAGGTGTATGACAAGTGGATCCGTGAGGTGCGCTGTCCGCTGCTGGGTGCCAACATCGTGAAAGAGGCATGTAAGAACGGGGAAGCTGATCCTCAGAGCATCTATACCGGCCTGCAACCCTACTCCGTACATGTGAAGGATGGTGTGAAGATTTGCGTGATAGGTATGCTTACCCCAGCCATTCCCAACTGGTTGAACAAGTCAATCTGGAAAGGTATCGAATTCGAGGAGATGGTCAGTTGTGCCCGCAAGTGGGTGAAGTACATCCAAGAACACGAGAAACCTGACTTGATCTTTGGTCTTTTTCATAGTGGAAAGGATGGCGGCATCGTAACCCCCGACTACGAGGAGAATGCCACGGCTGCTGTGGCCCGAGAGGTGCCTGGATTTGACGTTATCTTCTTTGGGCATGACCATCAGGTACATAATGAATGGATCACCGATAAAGAAGGTAAGCAGGTGCTGATCATCGACCCATCCTGCTGGGTACAGAATGTAGCTGAGGCAGAAATCAAACTGACCATCAAGGATGGCAAGGTGGTAAATAAGGATATCAAAGGAACGATTGTGAATGTCCGCGATGAACAGATCGACGAACAGATGATGGCTCACTTCCAGAAAGACATCGATGCCGTGAAGGCTTATGTTGGTCAGAAGATCGGTCGTTTTGAGTCACCGATTTACACCAGAGACAGTTACTTCGGCAACTCTGCCTTTACCGATCTCATACATAACTTGCAATTGCAGATTACAAAAGCAGATATCTCGCTGACAGCTCCTTTGTCATTCAACTCAACGATTAAAGCTGGTGAAGTGACGATGGCAGACATGTTTAAGCTCTACCGTTTTGAGAATCTGCTCTTCTCGCTTCGTATGACAGGTGAGGAAGTGCGTAAGCATCTGGAGTACAGCTATGACATGTGGACCAATACAATGACATCACCCGAAGACCACGCCCTGCGACTGAACGAAGATTCGAAAGAAGACCAACAGCGCACGGGATTCCAATACTACACCTTTAACTTCGATTCCGCCTGTGGCATTGACTACGAAGTGGATCTGACGAAGCCCGATGGACAGAAAGTAAAGATTCTCCGTATGTCGAATGGTGAGCCTTTTGATGAGAAGAAGTGGTATAAGGTAGCCATGAACAGCTATCGTGCCAATGGTGGCGGTGAGTTGCTGACACAAGGAGCAGGTATTCCAAGAGACTCCCTTGACTCACGTGTTATCTTTCATACCGATCGTGACCAACGTCACTTCCTGACAGAGGAAATCCGTAAGATGGGATCCGTAAATCCAAAACCAAACAACAACTGGAAATTCGTGCCTGAAGCATGGGTAAAGCCTGCTTTAGAGCGTGATAGAAAATTACTTTTTGGAAATCAATAATGGGAAAGACATTCTATTTTGTCTTCTGTAAAGAAGATCTGTTGCTTGAGAAGACTGCAGACGGCAATTATACTATTCCTTTTGAGGAAGAGCCACCAACGGAAGTAAAGCCCTGGACACATCAAATGAATATCACGCCAATGGCAGACGGTTCTCCTGTGGTTACCTATCGTATTGATAGTCCCATCACAGATAACGAACGTTTCGAGATGATAGGTCTCCGACAGAGTTATTACAAACTGACACGACCGCTCTATCTAAAGGCTGGTAAATGTCAGGAGCTGCTCTACTGGGATCAGAACACAAAATATTGTGGTGTATGTGGTGCCCCGATGCGAATGGATACAGACATCTCCAAGAAATGTACCCAGTGTGGCAAGGAAATCTGGCCCCAGCTGGCTACTGCCGTTATTGTGCTGATCCATAAAGGCGATGAGGTGTTGTTAGTACGAGCCAAGAATTTCAAGAGAGATTTCTTCGGACTTGTAGCCGGCTTTGTAGAGACAGGCGAGACACTTGAAGAGGCTGTAGCGCGGGAGGCACTTGAAGAGACAGGAGTCACTATTACCAACATCCGCTATTTTGCCTCGCAGCCTTGGCCCTATCCTTGCGGACTGATGGTGGGTTTTAATGCTGATTATGTATCTGGCGAGATTCACCTACAAAAAAGTGAGATTGCCAAAGGCGGATGGTTCAGTCGTGACAATCTCCCTGATATTCCTGAAAAGCTGTCGATAGCCCGTATGCTACTCGACGACTGGTTGAATGTTTAGTATTCTAACAACTTCATGGTCAGTTGCCCTGTAAAGGCGATCTGCGTGTCCACCATATAGCAGCTGGCTCCATCCGGTTGGCAGAGTGTTGCATCAAAATGTAAGCCTTCCGCATCTATATGATTGAACTCCATCGCTCCTAAAATCGCTTCTTCCAGGAATTCGGCAGGAATCAACTTGCCGTACTGTTGTTTCTTGAAATCACTGGAGAAGATCTGACGAGAACCATGAAAGACGCTGATATGCATAATGTTGTCGTAATAGACGTTCTCAACCTCTAAGCCATCATCATTGTAAGTGTGCGATACGACTTTATACTTTGTTGGATTAATTGCAACATACCAATGATAACGCTCTCCGTTAAATGTGACTACAGAGTCTTTCTTCAACTGTTGTGTGTATGTGAGCACTTGCGGCTTTTCACGCTCAAACCCGAGTTTGTCAACAGGATCGTCACTTTTCTGTAGCTTCACCATATCACCATTCTGGTTTGTGAACCAGAACAGATTTGGCGATTGTTTGACAACAGCATACGATGTGCCTGAGCCCAAGACAAGTGAATCTCCAATGATCTTGAAATAGGCAGGCATGCTTGTTGTGTCAGAATAGAAAATGGTATCACCTTTTACCTGGAATGACACATCACCAGTTTCAGCATCCACCCAGACGCCTTGCAACATCTGTTTGGCCTCCTTGCTTTCTGCAGGAGAAGAACCGCTCTGCGAGTTACATCCCATCAGAGCGGCAGCAAGCATGATTATCGTTGTCAGCTTCTTCATTTACCAATGCAATGATACTCAAAGCCCTGTTCCTCAAGCTCTTCCGTATCAAAGATATTTCTTCCGTCAATAACAAGTGGTTGTTTCATTGCCTTCTTGATGACACCCCATCCCGGCAGACGGAATTCCTTCCACTCTGTAAGCAGCAACAGGGCATCAGCATCAAGCACAGCATCATACATATCACGGCAATAAGTCACCTTATCGCCAATACGACGTTTACACTCATCCATCGCAATGGGGTCATAGGCACGAACGATACATCCAGCTTCAAGCAGCTTACCGATCATCACAAGAGCTGTTGACTCTCGCATATCATCGGTTTCAGGCTTAAATGAGAGTCCCCACATAGCAATGACCTTGCCTTTCAGGGCTTCCTTGCTGCCATAGGCTTTCACCAGTTTATCGAAGAGTACACTCTTCTGATTCTCGTTCACGCGCTCTACTGCCTTCAGAACCTCCATGGAATAGCCATTCTGATCTGCAGTCTTAATGAGGGCCTTCACATCCTTTGGGAAACAAGAACCACCATAACCACAGCCTGCATAGAGGAACTTACGTCCGATACGTGTATCAGATCCGATACCCGCACGCACCATATTGACATCAGCACCAACACGTTCGCAAAGGTTAGCGATATCGTTCATAAAGGAGATACGTGTAGCCAGCATTGAGTTTGCTGCATACTTGGTCATTTCTGCTGATGGGATATCCATGAAAATCACACGGAAGTTGTTGAGCAGGAAAGGCTTATAGAGTTTTGTCAACACCTTTTTGGCTTTCTCGCTTTCAACACCTACAACCACGCGATCAGGACTCATAAAATCCTTGATGGCATTACCCTCTTTCAGGAATTCCGGGTTAGAAGCGACATCGAACTTGATATTAACGCCACGCTTCTTCAGCTCGTCTTCAATTGTTTTACGAACCTTCTTGGCTGTACCTACAGGAACTGTTGACTTGGTGACAACAACCACATACTTCTTCATGTTCTCACCAATCGTCTTTGCAACCTGAAGCACATATTTAAGATCTGCAGATCCATCTTCGTCTGGAGGTGTTCCTACTGCAGAGAATACTATTTCAACATCATCGAGAACAGAGGCCAAGTCTGTTGTAAACTTTAGACGACCTGCAGCCACATTCTTCTTAACCAACTCGTCGAGTCCAGGTTCATAGATGGGAATTTCTCCATTATTAAGGCGCTCAATTTTCTTGGCATCTACATCAACACATGTTACATTTGCACCAGTATCAGCAAAACACGTTCCAGACACCAATCCTACATAACCTGTTCCAACAATTGCAATATTCATAATTTAATTTATATTAATAATTTTGCTGCAAAGATAAAGCAAAAAATGGATATAAAAGAAAAATTAAGTTTCTTTATTTGTTTATTTTGAAAAAAAAATTGTAATTTTGCAGTCGTGATTGAGTTGGAAAGACATATTGAGGTACTTTTGCTCAGCAATGATTGTGTCATTGTGCCTGATTTTGGCGGGTTTATGGCGCATCATGTTGACGCACATTACGATGAGGAGGAAGGATGTTTCTTGCCACCTCAGCGTACGCTAGGCTTTAATCCCCAACTCAAGATTAACGACTCTCTCTTAGCCCAGTCGTATGTTGAAACTTACGACATTAGTTATCCAGAAGCCATTTTGCGTATCGAAGATGAAGTGAATGAGCTTAAGATGCACTTACAAACCAAAGGCATTTATGAGCTTAGTGATATTGGCACACTGGAGTTCAACGAAAATGGTAATTATGTGTTTACTCCTTGCGAGGCAGGCATTCTTACACCTTATTTATATGGTTTATGCTCATTTGACATGAAACCTTTCAATATGACTGTATCTGAAAAGATTACGGAACAGAAAGTAGAGCAAGAAACCGCACAGGTCATCAACATGAATCCATTCAATCACAATGAAGAAGCAATAGAAACTGATGAAAATGACGAAGAAGATGTTGTAAGGATTAAATTCTCATGGATCCGAAATGCAGTTGCTGTTGCAGCTATCTTGCTGGCTATTTTCTTTGCAGCCTTACCAACAGGTAAGACAGAAATGATGACTCGCACCATCAGCAACATCAATAATAGCCTGCTCTTTGGTATGATGTCTAAAGATACTAACACCAGCAAGATAGAGATTAGCAAAACGGACATCCAGAAGAACACCAATAAATCCGACACTATTATAGAGCTCCAGAAAATAAAAGAAGAAGCAACAACGAACCCAAAACCTGTAGAAAAAGGTGGCTATTGCATTGTACTTGCCAGTCAGGTATCTAAGCGTAATGCAGAAATCTTCATCGAAAAGCTGAAGAAGAAAGGACTCGACAGTGTAGAGCTTTACACGAAGAGCAGAGTTCAGACCATTCGTCGTGTAGTCTGCGGAAATTATCAGACACAAGAAGAGGCTTATAAGGCTTTGAGAAAAATTCACAAAAACGAAGAGTTGAAAGACGCTTGGGTTTATAAATTGAATTAATAACAGATGAAACGCGTACGATGTCCTAAATGCGACCAATATATCACTTTCGATGAAACTCAGTACTCAGCTGGTCAGTCATTGGTGTTTAAATGTCCTGAATGTGGTAAAGAGTTCGGTATTCGGATTGGTGTCAGCAAACTTCGTGAGCGTCAGAAAGATGAGAATCCAGACGAGCAGGCTAATGAAGAAGGCTGCGGCTCAATTGTTATTATTGAGAATGTGTTCCATTATAAACAAGTTCTTCCACTTCGTATGGGTGATAATGTGATTGGCAGATACCAGAAAGGGAATCCTGCTAACACAGCCTTCGAGACTGTTGACCCCAGTGTAGATCTGAATCATTGCACCATTACTGTAAGCCGAGACAAACAAGGAAAACTGCGTTATACTCTTAAAGACAACAACAGCAATACTGGTACTTTTGTGGATAATGTAGAGCTCAATCCCAAGGAGCGTCGCATCATTTCTGATGGCACTCTCTTTACCCTTGGTGCAACTAGCATTATTTTACGAAGTGCTGACAGCAAAGATGAATAAAAATGCATAATTTCATAAGAAATTAAGGTCTTCACTTTATTTTCTTTAAATTATCACTCGTTTTACCATATTTTTTTGTAACTTTGCGCCTTGAAATTTCAAAAGTACAAAAGAATAGATGGAAACAACCGCAATTCTGCTGCTTCATTGTCCTGACCAACAGGGTATCATCTCTGAAGTGACTAAATTTATCACCGACAACAAAGGTAACATTGTCTATCTCGATCAGTATGTGGACAAGGTAGAAGGAATGTTCTTCATGCGTATAGAATGGGAACTCGAAGGTTTCCTAATCCCCCGTGACAAGCTTTACGACTATCTCACGACGCTTTATGCACAACGCTATCAAATGAAGTTCAGCCTGTATTATAGCGACAAACGCCCAAGAATGGCCATCTTCGTTTCTAAGATGAGCCATTGTCTCTACGATTTGCTGGCTCGTTGGAAGGCAGGAGAGTTCAAGTGCGACATACCCTGCATAGTATCAAACCATGAGGATCTGCGCTATGTTGCCGAACAGTTTGGCATTCCATATTATGTATGGAACATCAAGAAAGACCACTCCAACAAGGCTGAGGTTGAAGCTGCGGAGATGGAGCTGCTGAAGAAGGAAGACATCTCGTTTATCGTGCTGGCTCGCTATATGCAGATCATCAGCGATGAGATGATTGCAGAGTATCCTCATCATATCATCAATATCCACCACTCTTTCCTGCCAGCCTTTATTGGTGCAAAACCATATCACCAGGCTTATGAGCGTGGTGTGAAGATTATCGGTGCTACTAGCCATTATGTGACTGCAGAATTAGATGCGGGACCGATCATCGAGCAGGATGTGACACGTATCACACATAAAGACACCCCAGAAAGTCTGGTGCTGAAAGGCAAAGATCTGGAGAAGATCGTGCTGAGTCATGCCGTATCAAAGCACATTCAGCGCAAGATCCTGACATACAAGAACAAAACCATCATTTTCTCATAATGCAAGTAGCTATCGTAAAATATAACGCAGGAAATATCTATTCCGTAGTGAACGCACTGCGCAGAATGGGTATTGAGCCTCTGCTGACAGATGATGCTGAACAGCTGAAGAAGGCTGATCGCGTGCTGTTTCCTGGTCAGGGGCATGCAGCAGAGGCAATGGATTATCTGAAGGCTCGCAGACTCGACGAGGTGATTCGCGACCTGAAGCAACCTGTCTTTGGCATCTGTGTGGGGCAGCAATTGCTATGCAAGCATTCTGAGGAAGGAGATGTGGACTGCATTGGCATCTTTGACGCTGAGGTCCTGAGATTTCAGCCTCAGAAGCATGAAGACAAGGTACCTTGCATGGGATGGAATGAGCTTTTCGATCTTAAGTCGCCTTTGATGGCGAACCTGGGTGATCATCCCTATGTCTATTTTGTCCACTCCTACTATGTACCCCTTTGTAAAGAGACCATTGCGACAGCAGACTATATCCTGCCCTACTCTGCTTCAATGCATAAAGACAATTTCTACACCTGTCAGTTCCACCCAGAGAAGAGTGGTAAGGTGGGTGAACAAATACTCAAAAACTTCCTTGAATTATGATAGAACTGATCCCTGCAATAGACATCATCGAAGGCCAGTGTGTAAGACTCACCAAGGGTGATTACGATCAGAAGACGGTATATCGTAATTCTCCTGCTGAAGTGGCTAAAGAGTTTGAGGAGATAGGTTTCAAACGTCTGCATGTAGTGGACCTAGATGGTGCAAAATCAAAGCACATCGTCAACGAACAAGTGCTGAAGGCTATTACCGCAGAAACACAACTTGTTGTGGATTTCGGTGGTGGCATTAAGACTGACGAGGATATCGAGAAAGCTTTTGCCGCAGGTGCTTCGATGGTGACAATCGGTTCGATTGCTGTTACAAGCCCTGACTTGTTTATGGGTTGGCTTGAAAAATATGGAGCTGATCGCATCATCCTCGGTGCTGATGTGAGGCACGGAAAAATCAGTATCAACGGTTGGAAAGAAGACTCTTCAGAGGATCTTCTGCCTTTTCTGAAGAAATATGTAGATGCTGGTGTGAGGAACGTACTTTGTACGGAGATCTCAAAAGACGGCACACTCGCAGGACCTGCTATTGAGCTTTATCAATCGATGATGGCAGCTTATCCTGAGCTCCATCTTATTGCTTCAGGTGGTGTTTCTTCCATCGACGATATCAAAGCCCTTGAGGCAGCAGGTATCCCAGCAGTGGTGTTCGGCAAGGCAATATATGAAGGAAAAATTAATCTGAACGAATTATGGGACTGGCAAAACGCATAATACCCTGCCTCGACGTGAAAGACGGCGAGACTGTCAAAGGCACGAACTTCGTGAACCTCCGCTCTGCAGGCGACCCTGTGGAGTTAGGAAAGGCATATAGCGACCAGGGGGCTGACGAACTGTGTTTCCTTGACATCACTGCCTCGTTTGAAGGACGCAAGACGTTCACGGAGATGGTTACCCGTGTGGCTCGGGAGATCAATATTCCTTTTACCGTTGGCGGCGGCGTCAATGAGCTTGCTGACGTTGAGCGACTGCTTTATGCAGGTGCAGATAAGGTGAGTGTGAACTCAGCCGCTATTCGTCGTCCAGAGTTGATTAACGAGATTACATCCCGTTTCGGCTCTCAGGTATGTGTCGTTGCTATTGATGCCAGACTTGATGAGGACGGTTGGCATTGCTATCTGAAAGGAGGGCGTGAACGTACAGAGCGTGGACTCTTTGAGTGGGCCCATGAGGCACAGGAGCGTGGAGCTGGCGAGATACTCTTCACATCGATGAATCATGATGGTGTGAAAGAAGGTTACGCCAATGAGGCGCTGAGGGAACTGGCCGACCATCTGTCAATTCCTATCATCGCCAGTGGTGGTGCTGGATGTAAGGAGCATTTTCGAGATACTTTTATAGAAGGACATTCTGATGCAGCCCTCGCTGCAAGCGTGTTCCACTTTGGAGAAATACCCATCCCAGAGCTGAAACAGTATCTGAAATCAGAAGGTATTAATGTTAGAATTTAAAAATTGAAAGATTGAAGTTATGAAGATAGATTTTGAGAAGTGCGGCGGTCTGGTACCTGCCATTATTCAGGACGCAACGACTAAAAGTGTGCTGATGCTGGGCTACATGAACCAGGAGGCATACGATAAAACCATAGCCACTAAGAAAGTGACTTTCTGGAGTCGTAGTCGCAATTGTTTATGGACAAAGGGAGAAACCTCAGGCAACTTCCTGCATCTCGTTGACATCAAGATTGACTGTGATAATGACACGCTACTGGTTAAGGCAACCCCCGATGGCCCAACCTGTCATACGGGTACTGATACCTGTTGGGGGGAGGCCAATGAGCAGAATCCCCTACTCTTCCTGACTGAGTTGCAGGACTTTATCTATCGTCGTCATGAGGAGATGCCTGAAGGTAGCTACACCACTAAACTTTTCAAGGATGGTGTGAAGCGTATCGCCCAGAAAGTTGGCGAAGAGGCCTTGGAATCTGTTATTGAGGCTTGTACAGGTAGTAACGAGCAGTTATCTTATGAGGTGTCAGACATGCTCTACCACCTGCTTGTATTGCTCACAGCTAAAGGGATGCGTATTGAGGAGGTTGTTGCAGAACTACAGAAGCGCCATGATCCCAACTGGGATAAGAAGCGTCGTGAAGCTAAGGCTAAAGGTGAGATGAAGTGAAAAGTGAATAAGTGAAAAGTAAATTGAGAATATGCTGATCAATCTTAAGAATGCAAATATCTGCCAGCGTGAAGGCAGGCTGGTGTTGGGAAACGTAAATTTACAAGTGAATGAAGGAGACTTCATTTATCTGATAGGACGCGTTGGAGCCGGCAAGAGTACCTTGCTGAAGACTCTGTATTGCGAACTGATGCTCGACGAGGCTGAGGAAGCAACAGTACTGGGACGTGACCTGCTGACTATTCGAAACAAAGAGATTCCTGCTCTTCGCAGAGAGATGGGAATCGTTTTTCAGGATTTTCAGCTTCTCAATGATCGCAATGTCTATAAAAACCTCTATTTTGTATTAAAGGCAACAGGTTGGAAAGATAAGGATGCCATCAACCGACGAATCAATGAGGTACTGACAGATATTGGGTTGGCCGACAAGATGGCCAATATGCCACATCAACTCTCTGGTGGCGAACAGAAACGAATCGCCATAGCCCGAGCCATCCTTAATCATCCCAAACTGATTATTGCTGATGAGCCTACCAGTAATCTGGATAAGGATACAACCGACGAGGTGATGCAGCTGCTACGCAAGATCTCAGAGACAGGAACGGCCATTGTCATGACAACTCATAATATTGCCCTACTCAACAATTATCCAGGAAAGGCTTATCAATGTCAGGATGAGAAAGTTGAGGAAGTGACTGTCAGAAGAGCATAAGAAATTAGGAATATAAAAATATAAAGATTATGAAAGTAATGAAATTCGGCGGTACTTCCGTCGGCACCCCACAGAGGATGAAAGAAGTGACAAAGCTCGTCACAAAGTCCGGAGAACCTGTATTCGTTGTACTTTCTGCTATGTCAGGAACTACCAATTCGCTTGTCGAGATCTCTGACTATCTTTACAAGAAGAATCCCGATGGAGCCAATGAGGTCATTAATCGTCTGGAACAAAAGTACGATCGCCACGTGGAAGAGCTCTACACAAGTGCTGAGACAAAAGCTGCTACACGTGAGTTCCTTCGTGGTGAGTTTGACTATCTCCGTTCGTTTACAAAAGAACTGTTTACCAGCTTCGAAGAGAAAAGTATTGTTGCCCAGGGTGAGATTATCTCAACGAATATGGTAGTAAACTACATGAATGAAATAGGCATCAAGGCTGTGCTCATCAATGCACTCGACTTTATGCGTACAGACAAGAACTCAGAACCTGACCCTGTTTATATCAAGGAGAAGCTGAAGGATATCCTTGCAGATAATGAGGGTGCACAAGTATATCTCACTCAGGGCTTTATCTGTCGTAATGCCTATGGCGAGATTGATAATCTGCAGCGTGGAGGTTCTGACTATACAGCTTCACTTGTAGGTGCAGCTATTAATGCAGAAGAAATTCAGATCTGGACCGATATCGACGGTATGCACAATAATGATCCTCGTGTGGTAGATAAGACCGAACCTGTTCATCAGCTTCATTTCGAAGAGGCTGCAGAATTGGCTTACTTTGGTGCAAAGATCCTTCACCCCACTTGTGTGCAGCCTGCCAAGTATGCAGGAATCCCTGTTCGCCTACTGAACACGATGGATCCTGAGGCAGAAGGAACTACCATCAGTAATAAGACTGAATATGGTAAGATTAAAGCCATTGCAGCAAAGGATAATATTACAGCCATCAAGATCAAGTCAAGCCGTATGCTGTTGGCTACAGGTTTCTTGCGCAAGGTGTTTGAGATATTTGAGAGCTATCAGACAAGTATTGACATGATCTGTACTTCTGAGGTCGGTGTATCTATGAGTATTGACAACTCTTCACATCTTGGAGAGATTGTAGACGAACTGAAAAAGTACGGAACGGTGACTGTTGACACAAACATGTGTATCATCTGTGTAGTTGGCGATCTCGACTGGTCCAATATTGGTTTCGAGTCTTTGGCTCTCGATGCCATGAAGGATATACCTGTACGTATGGTTAGCTATGGTGGTTCGAACTATAATATATCATTCCTGATTCAAGAGGAGGATAAGAAACGTGCTCTTCAGAGCTTAAGCGATACCATCTTCAACAAATAAGGATTAAAGCAACACACAACACAAGGAGAACTGATATGTCAAAAGGTATATTTCCAGTAGAGAAGTTTCAGTCGATTCAGACTCCCTTCTACTACTATGATACAGAATTATTGCGCCAGACACTTCAAGCCATCACTGGCGAGGCGCGCAAACACGAGGGATTCGTGGTGCATTATGCCATTAAGGCAAATGCCAATCCAAAGATACTCCGCATCATACGTGATGCGGGCTTAGGAGCAGACTGCGTCAGTGGAGGTGAAATAGAAGTTTCCGTTAAGGCTGGATTTGCACATAATAAAATCGTCTATGCCGGCGTGGGTAAAAGCGATTGGGAGATCAATCTCGGTCTTGATCAAGATATTTTCTGTTTCAATGTGGAAAGCATTCCTGAATTAGAGGTTATCAATGAGCTTGCAGCAGCAAAAGGTAAGGTGGCTCGTGTAGCATTTCGACTGAATCCGAATGTTGGAGCTCATACACACGCCAATATTACGACAGGCTTAGCAGAAAACAAGTTTGGTATTGCTATGCGTGATATGCTAACAATTATCAGTGAAGCAGAGAAACTAAAGAATGTGAAGTTTGTCGGCCTCCATTTCCATATTGGTTCACAGATTCTCGACATGGGTGACTTTGAGGCACTCTGCAATAGAGTCAACGAATTGCAGGACGAACTTGAGCGTCATCGTATCAGAGTGGAACACATTAATGTTGGTGGTGGATTAGGTATTGATTATGCACATCCCAACCGCGTTCCTATCCCAGATTTCAAGTCATATTTCGACACTTATGCCAAGAAACTGAAGTTGCGTAACGGACAGACACTTCATTTCGAACTAGGACGAGCTGTTGTGGCACAATGCGGGTCACTTATCACGCGTACCTTATATATAAAAGAGGGAGCCACTAAAAAGTTCGCAATTGTTGATGCAGGCTTTACAGACTTGATTCGCCCCGCATTATATCAGGCTTATCATAAGATTGAAAATATTACTAGCGAAGAACCTGTTGAAGCATATGATGTGGTTGGACCAATCTGTGAGTCAACCGATGTTTTTGCTAAACAAATAGATTTGAACTCCACAAAACGTGGCGATTTGTTAGCTATTCGTTCTGCTGGTGCATATGGCGAAATCATGGCATCGCAATACAATTGTCGCAAGTTGCCTGCAGCTTATATGAGTGACGAATTATAAAAGAAAAAGATGAAAATAAAACAACAAGCAATCTCTATTATTATGACGGCTCATGACCAAGCTGATGAGCTAAAAGAGAACTTGCCCACATTCCTTAGTCAGGCATACGAGCCTGGTTATGAAGTGATTGTTGTAGATGAGGCTTCTACTGATGACACTTCAGAGGTCTTGAAGCTATACAAGCAAGAATCCCCATTGCTTTATACCACTTTTCTTCCAAAGTCAAACACACGTTCTATGCGCCGAAAGATGGCCTTTAACATTGGTCTCAAAGCTTCTAAGAATGAATTGGTTATACTTAATAATGTCAAGAACAAGCCTAAAGTTGACAATGAGCTTCAAACTATTGCTGATGCACTGGATGATGAGGCCGAAATCACGCTTGGCTATTTCAGTAAGAAGGGTATCCGTTTACAATCATTTTTATCATACGAAGACGCACGGCACCATCTTCTCAAAGCTGAGCGTAAACTGAAGCATGTATATAACCGGAGATTATTTAATTATTCTTGGGGTCGTTATAACTTCATTGTATTCCGTAAGGATGTTGGCTATAATGCATTGAAATATTTCGAACATAAGATGTCTCCATTCAACCTTCTGGCTATCAGAATTACCATCTTGTTCAAGAACATGATTGGACGTTCTGCGACAACATTCATAAAATACGAATAATCCTGCTAGTTTATGAAAGTGTTATATATATATCCCAAGGGCAACCCTCTGATTCAAAAACATGTTGAATTATTAGCTGAGGGTCTGCGTCTGAGTGCGGATATATCTATAGCAGACAGTTATTCCTCTTTTAAGCAGATATTAAAGGATCAACAACCAGATATCGTGCATTGTCATGGTTGTTGGAACTTTGATATTTTCCGCGCAGCAATGTCTGGACGTAAGGCTGGTGCCAGAATCGTGCTGACACTACATGGTCAAATGGAGCCATGGGCTGTGGAACAACAAACCACTCAGGCAAAGACTGGGAGGCTCCTTCAATGGCAAAAAATATGTATTCAGCGAGCTTATGCTATTATTACACTAGGTCAGCTGGAACATAAAAATTTCTTGGATCTGAAGTGGAATAGCCGTGTGGAGGTGATACATAATGCTATTATCACAAATACAATCACTCCAAGTGAAATGTGTTCCCAGACATTTGCTATTTATCAGAAAGTCATCGATTCAAACACTTTAGAGCAGATGGATGATACCACCATTGACGCTCTCTCTATAATCATTAAGGCAGGAATTACAGGTGATAGGCGCTGGTGTAGAAAGATCGATGCCATAAGCCATCCTCAGGATATTGACTGGAGACGCTTGCTGATTTATGCCAGCCATGAGAATATCCGCAATTATATTGACTATGGAATCAGTATCCTTGGATTATCAACGCCAAATATTGATACCAGTAAAATTGCGTCTTATTATCCAGACACCTATACGACACCACGTCCAATCAAGGAAAACATTGGTGATTATCAAGGTAATGAAACTGATTATCTGGTTAAGATGATTTCCCAACTTCACCGCCAACCCTTATTACTGCATATGATTGAGCTTACTCGTGAGCTTATGCGTGAGACTGTTAACGATGACCAACTCTTCGAAGCCCTTGAAGAAAAGAACCTGAAAGGCTATGCCTCAAGTGTCATGCAAGTGCTAAGTGAGGAAACAGAACTCGATGAAGGGTATATGCCTATACAACCTGTAGATAACCGGCAAACAAACCGAATACGCAAACTTTTGACAAATCACTTAAAGATATGACTACAACTCATTTTGAAGCAACGAAGGATGACCTGCATTATTTGCAGTTGCTCTCACAATCTTTCCCTACTATTGCCGATGCCTCCACAGAGATTATTAATCTAGAGGCTATCATGGCCTTACCAAAGGGAACAGAACACTTTCTAGCAGATATTCATGGTGAAAGTGGGGCTTTTCAGCATGTTCTGAAAAACGCTTCAGGTAATATCAAGCGAAAGGTGAATGAGCTTTTCGGTAACAATATCCGAGAATCAGAGAAGAAAGAACTCTGTACACTGATCTACTATCCAGAACAAAAACTTGAAATCATCAAGGCACGTGAGCAGGATATAGAAGACTGGTATCGCATTACCATCCATCAGCTTGTCAAGGTATGTCGCGATGTCTCATCTAAATATACGCGTTCGAAAGTTCGTAAGTCTTTACCTGAAGATTTCTCATATATTATTGAAGAGCTGCTTCATGAAAGTTTATCCGATAATGATAAAGCAGCTTATGTCAGTGTTATCGTTGATACTATTATTTCCACAGGTAGAGCTGACGACTTCATTGTTGCTATCTGCAATGTCATTCAACGACTCGCTATCGACCAGCTACATATTTTAGGCGATATTTATGACAGGGGACCTGGTGCACATATCATTATGGATACATTACGTCAATACCACTCATGGGACATTCAATGGGGTAACCATGACATCCTATGGATGGGAGCTGCCGCAGGAAATAACGCCTGCATATGCAATGTATTACGTCTTTGTCTTCGATATGCAAATCTGACAACTATCGAAGAATATGGTATTAATCTCGTACCATTAGCAACATTTGCACTTGATGCCTACGATAATGATCCTTGTGAGGAGTTTATGCCGACGATCCTTCCTGGTAATAAGATGGACGAAAAGACACGTCTGTTGACAGCAAAGATGCACAAGGCAATTTCAATCATTCAATTTAAGGAAGAGGCAGCAATCTTCAATCGCCGCCCTGAATGGAAAATGCAAGATCGTTGTCTATTCGACCATATTGATTACACAAGAGGAATATGTAAGCTTGATGGAAAGGAGTATGAAATGCGTAGCTGCCATTTCCCCACTATCGACCCAGCAGCCCCAAATGTCCTTACAACAGAGGAAGCGGATCTTATGGCGAAGCTCCACCATTCGTTCCGTATTTGTGAGAAACTGAAGAAACATATTCGTACATTACTTTCTCATGGATGTATGTACACCATCAGTAACTCCAACCTACTCTTCCACGCCAGCTGTCCTCTTAATGATGATGGTTCATTAAAGGAAGTTGAGGTATTTCCAGGCGTCTTTTATAAAGGAAAAGATCTCATGCACAATATCGGTATGATTATCCGTACAGCATTTGAAGGTCCGTCAGAAGATTATCCTCTTGATTATGCGCGTGATTTCTTCCTCTATTTGTGGTGTGGAAAGGACTCTCCATTGTTTGACAAATCTAAGATGGCTACTTTCGAACGCTATTTCCTAAAAGATAAGGAGACCTATAAAGAGGAAAAAGGTAATTATTTCAAATTACGTGATTCTGAGACTATCTGTGATCAGATTCTAGATGCTTTTGAAGTAAAAGGAAAGAATCGTCATATCATCAACGGTCATGTGCCCATTCATGCTTCAAAAGGAGAAAACCCCATCAAAGCTGGTGGTAAATTGATGGTTATTGATGGCGGGTTTTCTGAAGCATATCATCACGAGACAGGTATTGCAGGATACACTTTGGTATATCATTCTCGTGGTTTTCAACTTGTTCAACATGAGCCGTTTACCTCACAGCGTGACGCTATAGTACGAGAGACAGATATCAAATCTACAACACAAATTGTAGAAATGTCTGCTCATCGTATGTTGGTAGCGGATACAGACAAAGGAGAAGAATTGAAACGTCAAGTTACCGATTTGAAGAAACTGCTCTATGCCTATCGGCATGGAATATTAAAAGAGCGCCGTAGATAATAAAAGAAAGCTCCCTTGCAATTAGTAAGGGAGCTTCTTTTTATAAATCATTGTAGTTTTGTACATTAAAGGTGGATGTTCGCATATCACCAGTTTCAAACCCTCGTTTCAACCAACGCTTACGCTGTTCTGAAGTTCCATGCGTAAAAGATTCCGGTGTCGCACGGCCTTGAGCCTTCTTTTGTAACCAGTCATCACCTATGGCTTTAGCCAGTTCTAAGCCTTTTTCTAAATCACCATATTCCATAGAGTGGTTCATCTCTTCTTCATAATGCGCCCAAACACCAGCATAATAGTCGGCTAATAACTCCAGGCGAACGCTAATTTGATTGGCTTGAACCTTGTCTGTTTGGTTCATAGCCTGATGGGCTTTTCCTAGAGTGCCTGTCAGATTCTCTACATGATGTCCAATCTCATGGGCAATTACATAAGCATAGGCAAATGTGTTACCTTCAACACCTAATTGGCGTTTCATTTGTGTAAAGAATAACAAGTCAATGTATAATTTCTGGTCACCAGAACAATAAAAAGGACCTACAGCAGCTGTAGCAGAACCACATGCAGAGTTTACCTGATTTGAGAACAGAACAAGCGTTGGCGGCGTATATGTGCCACCCATCTTTTCAAAAACAGGCCCCCACACATCTTCAGTAGAAGCAAGAATCTTTTTGCAGTCTGAGGCTAGAGCCTGTTCCTCTTCTGTAAAATTCTCTTCACCTACCGTTTCTGTCTGACCTGTCATCATCTGCTCTTGTGCAGCCTGCAAACCAGCAGAGAGAGGATCTCCTCCAGTCATCCAAGCAAATAATGCGGCAACGATAATTGCGCCGATACCACCAATACCAGCTTTAGCACCACCACTCATTCCGCGGCGATCTTCCACGTTTGAGCTTTCTCTTCTTCCGTCTAATCTCATAATCTTATGGTTTTAATTATTGTTATGTTTTATCTTACAGTCATATGGAAACAGCCTTGCTTAACTTCGTATTTGATATAACATCTCTGTTGAACACGCATGTCACGAAGAACTTCGGAAAGGACCCACTTCAGAGTGTCATTCCTTACCTGTCTCCGCGATGGGCCATCAGGATTCTCGACAGTTTTATATCGATTGTAACAGATATCAAAGGTGGTTCCATAAAGATGGCAAGAGTTCTCTGTGGCATTAATATTACGTCCACGCAGTTTCTTGACATCCTCTTGTGAACGTAAGACACTGGTAACAATCAGTTTATGGAAAGGAACATCCTTAACATAAAGACTGTCAAAAAAAGCTTGTCCTATTTCTTGTAAAAGTACAGCAGCACGTGGCACAAGATATGGAATACTTGAAGATAACGGATCTACATGATAGTATGGGCTGAAACCTATATAGACCAATTCCCGTTTTCGAGCTTCCGCATCCTCACGATTCTTTACTGGTGGAACACCCCATTGTTGGGCTGCTACAAGTTGTAAAGCGTTAGTGTCGGGGAATGCCTCTTTATAGCTTGGCACAGACAAAATACGGTGTTTTTTGAAAGTGGAAGTAAGATTATCTGGCTTATTATTATTGGAAATTTCAGGAAGTTGTGTCACACTTGAAGCGCCTGTCGCTGCTACATCTGGAAAAATCCACCTGACAACCGCCAATATAACTACCGTTACTACAAAGCCTTGCAAATATGTTTTTTTTGTCAATCTCATAAGAAAATTCTATTTCGGGGACAAAGTTACAAAAAAAAAATGTAACTTTGCACGCAAATTAGTAATTTGTCGATAAATTGATAGAGAAACATCTT
>JAEEGG010009812.1_pt1 | contig 21337 bp, 17 predicted proteins | sample 9134161 | NCBI WGS metagenome assembly JAEEGG01 (sample SAMN16246543, study PRJNA631951) | gut metagenome | biome: gut microbiome; feature: rumen; material: CR-attached | host: Bos | place: Iran: Karaj | collected 2018-10
AGAGACGGTCGGTAAGCAACCAACCAGTATCAGCGCCACGATAAAGTCCCTGACGGATAATTTCACCTGCACGTGGAGGACCCATCGTGAGGATTCCTACTGTTGAGCCTGGGTTCTGCTCCTTCAGGCGAAGGGCCTGCTCCAGGGCATTTAAATCTTCTGGATTGAAGATGGCGGGCAGGGCAGCACGGTTTACGGTGCCTTCGGCAGTCATTGCATCCTTACCCACGTTTCTTGTGTCGGGTACCTGCTTAGCAAGTACTACAATTTTTAATGCCATACTAATTATAATGTGTATAAATGATATCCTTTTGCAAAAAGCGCTGCAAAGGTACTGCTTTTTGCGCACACAGCCAAATAAAATGCACAAAAACAGCCGAAATGTGCACACTTCGGCTGTTTTGTGCAAATAATATGTAACAAATATTCGCTTATTTCTTGTCGTAAGCGTGATGTGGGTAGTCCGTGGTGAAATGCAAGCCACGACACTCCTTACGCTCTAGCGCCCAACGGGTGATGAGATAACCCACGTTAATCATATTGCGCAATTCACAGATGTCACGACTAGCTTTGACGCGTTTGAATAGGCGTTCCGTCTCCTCGTAGAGCATGTCCAGACGGTCCCAGGCACGATGGAGACGCAGGTCGGAACGGACAATACCCACATAGTTTGACATAATCTGGTTGACCTCCTTGACCGACTGGGTAATGAGCACCTTCTCCTCGTTAGTCATCGTACCCTCATCATTCCATTCCGGCACGCGTTCATTGTAGTCATACTGGTCAACATGCTCTAAGGAGTGGCGGGCAGCTGTCTCGGCATAGACCACGGCCTCGATGAGTGAGTTGCTAGCCAGACGATTACCGCCATGCAGACCTGTGCAAGAGCACTCGCCCAAGGCATAGAGGCGCTCAATAGAGGACTGTCCATTGAGGTCCACTTTGATACCACCACACATATAGTGGGCAGCAGGACGAACAGGAATGTAGTCAGTGGTAATGTCTATACCCATAGACAGGCACTTCTGATAAATATTGGGGAAGTGGTGGCGCGTCTCCTCAGGGTCTTTATGCGTAACGTCCAGACAGACGTGGTCCAGACCATGAATCTTCATCTCCTTATCGATAGCACGTGCCACTATGTCGCGTGGTGCCAGCGAGAGGCGTTCGTCGTATTTTTCCATGAATGTCTCGCCATTGGGCAATTTCAGTACGCCGCCATAACCACGCATAGCCTCTGTGATAAGGTAGGCAGGATGCGTCTCGTTGGGATTATGCAACACCGTAGGGTGGAACTGCACAAACTCCATGTCAGCCACCGTACCCTTGGCGCGATAAACCATCGCAATGCCGTCGCCAGTAGCAATAACGGGGTTTGAGGTTGTCAGATAGACAGCACCACAGCCACCCGTACACATTACCGTCACCTTACTTAAATAGGTGTCCACCTTCTGTGTCTTGGGGTTCAGCACGTAAGCACCATAGCACTGGATATTCGGTGAACGACGCGTAACACGCACACCCAGATGGTGCTGCGTGATAATCTCGACTGCAAAATGGTTCTCCTTGATGTCGATATCAGGATTGCTACGCACAGCCTCCATCAGTCCACGCTGAATCTCAGCGCCCGTATCGTCAGCATGGTGCAGGATACGGAATTCAGAGTGACCGCCCTCACGATGTAGGTCGAAGTCACCATCTTCCTTACGGTCAAAGTTAACGCCCCACCCTGTCAATTCCTTAATCTGCTCAGGAGCCATACGCACCACCTGCTCTACGGCCTTCTGGTCACTAATAAAATCGCCAGCAATCATGGTATCGGCAATGTGCTTGTCGAAGGTGTCCAACTTCAGGTTCGTCACTGAAGCCACACCACCCTGTGCAAACGATGTGTTAGCCTCATCGAGACCTGCCTTGCAAATCATGCACACCTTACCTTTCTTAGCACGTGCCACCTTCAGCGCATAACTCATACCGGCCACACCAGCACCGATAATTAGGAAATCGTATTTATAAACCATCGTTTTTTGTTATATAACGCTGCAAAAGTACAAATTTTTTCGTAACTTTGCAAGCGAAATGAAGAAATATCTATTTTTACTGCTTATATCTTGCGTCTCAACACTCTCAGTGGCACAAGATTCGTTGCGCATCAGACTAGATTCGCTGCTTCAAGACCCTATGTTTGAAACCTCACAAGTAGGACTGATGGTCTATGACCTGACAGCCGACTCTGTTTACTATCAGTACAACGAGCGTCAGCTATTGCGTCCTGCCTCAACGATGAAACTGGTGACAGCCATTACTGCCCTCGACCAGTTAGGTCCACAGTATGACTTTCAGACAAGCGTCTATTATACCGGTACCATCAAAGGTCATACACTGGTGGGCAACATCTATTGCGTAGGTGGCTTCGACCCCACGCTGACAATCGATGATGTAACCGACATGGCCCTTAGCGTACAACAGCTAGGCATAGACAGCATAGCCGGCAAACTGGTAGCCGACCGCACCATGAAAGAACAGGTCGATTATGGTGAAGGTTGGTGCTGGGATGATGAGAACCCACAGCTGAATGCGCTGTCAATAGGTCGTAAGAATATCTTCCTGACTACCTTTGCCGAGGAGGTGGCCCGTCAGGGCATCAATCTGGAGAATGTGAGATTGGTGGAAGGCCGACTTCCTGCCAATGCCCGTCATCTGACCACCATTCGTCACAACATCTCGCTGGTGCTGGACCGTATGATGAAGAAGAGCGATAATTTCTATGCAGAAGCAGTCTTCTATCAAACGGCAGCCAGCGTTAGGAAGCCATTAGCCAAAGCGTCAGATGCAACAGGTGTTACCCGCCAACTCATAAAACGACTGGGTCTCAACGCTGACACCTATCGTCTGGCTGACGGTTCTGGTCTTTCGCTCTACAATTACGTGAGTGCCGAACTACTGTGCACCCTCTTGAAACATGCTTGGCGCACACCCAAGATTCACGATGCTTTATGGGTATCGCTCCCCATTGCCGGTGTCGACGGCACCCTGGAGAAGCGTATGACTAAAGGACCCGCTGATGGTAATGTCCGTGCCAAGACGGGTACGGTGACGGGTATCTCGTCGCTCGCAGGTTACTGTCGGGCAGAGAATGGTCACCAACTCTGTTTCAGCATCATCAATCAGGGAGTCATGCGCAATGCTGATGGCAGAGCATTCCAAGACCGTGTCTGTCAGGCACTGTGTGGTGAAAAGGAAGTAAACGAAGCCAAAAGTGCCAAGCGCGTTAAACCGTCTGCACGTAGCGCTCAAAAGCATCGCGGTAGGCGTCGGTAACACGGATTATCTCGTCGCCGATATAGACGCAAAGGTTACGGTCAACCGTTCTTATCTTGTCCAAGCGAACAACATAGGAGCGGTTGATTCGCATAAAGGAACCTGTGGGCAGGGTCTCCTCGACGGCAGTCATCGTCATGTGGGTGGTCAACGGCAGTCGCTCACCCTCTATGTGGAAGCGCACATAGTCCTTCATGCCCTCGACATAGAGAATCTTGTTGAAGTTCACCTGCCGCAGTTCGCCATCAACACGGATAAACATCGTGGTTTTGGTGGACGTTGCCTCGGGTGCAGAGGCGAGCGGGGCGTCACCTCTGCTGAACCACTGCTCTGCCTTCTCTACGGCAGCGATGAACTTGTTATAACGGATGGGTTTCAGCAGGAAGTCGATGGCTGAGACCTCATAGCTCTCAAAGGCATACTCCTTGAAGGCGGTGGTAAAGATCACCTTCGTACGCTCAGGCAACATGTGCGACAGTTCCATACCGTTCATGTCAGGCATCTGGATATCCATAAATGCCAGATTGACGGGATGTTCGCGCAACCATGCCAGCGCCTCAACGCTATCGGTAAAGGAAGCCTCCAGACGTAGCTGGGGGGTCTTCTGCGCAAACGATTCTAAGAGTTTGACGGCCAGTGGCTCGTCGTCGACAATGATGCAAGTGAGCGGAGTCATAGTTGGATCGTGATTTTTACCTTATAAATATTGTCTTCGAGGGTTTGCTCCCACGTATAGCGGTCCTTATAGATAAGGTCCAGACGGCGACGGGTATTTTCCAGTCCTATGCCTGAGCCACTACGGTCCGTATCGTTCTTGGGGAAGTTGGTATTCTCGCAGTCGAAGATGAGTTGTTGTCCGTCAGCAGTGAGCGTGATGTCAATGCGCGAGTCACGATTGCTGCTGACGCCATGCTTGAAGGCATTCTCAATCAGGGAGATGAAGAGCAGCGGAGCAATAGTTAATGGAGAATTGACAATTGATAATTGACAATTGACCATCGTCTTCTCGCTACAGCGTAGCTTCATCAGCTCTACGTAGTTGCGCATAAACTCTATCTCTCCCTGCAGAGGTACCATCTCACGGCGTGTCTCATACATAGCATAGCGCAACAGGTCGCTCAGCTGAGCTATGGCATCCTGTGCCTTGTCTGCATCAATCTGCACCAGACTTGAGATGTTGTTCAGCGTATTAAACAAGAAGTGTGGATTCAGCTGGTTCTTCAGCCATTCCAGTTCGGCCTCCGTACGTTTCTGCTGTTCTTCCTCCAACTGGCGCTTGACAGCCTGACTGCGGTAGACATGGTGAACCAACAGGGCGATACCTGCCAGCAGGGCACTCATAAAGATGGCCACCAGCGACGACGCGTAGTAGCTGCTCAGCGCATACTGGCGATACTGTACTTCAGCTATCTGGTTGATGAAAGTCTCGGGGTTGAAGGTATAGAACATCGTATAGGCCTGATACGTCAGGATGAGCGCATTGCCCAACCAGAAGAGCCACCGCCTGTTGCGATAGTAGCCATAAGGTATCAGAACAAGCGAGTTGAGGAAATAAATGGCTGCTGAGATCCAGTGGATGCGGGCATTGATGTCGAAGGCCATGAGCGAATTGGTCCAGCTGTGCGTCGTGATGAATGCGGAGATGGCTGGTACCATCAGGAATACCAGCCATGCTGCCACTTGCAGTCCGTAGAATATCAGCTCTTGTCTATTGATTTTCCATTTCATGCTGCAAAGATAATAATTATTTTTTAATTTCTCATTTTTTCAATATCTCAATTTCCCATCGTGCCAGTGCCTGTACCAGTGCCTGTGCCGTTACCGCTACCCACGCTGTTAATCATCTCACCCTGCGACTGCTGTTCGATGAAGTCGTTCTGTACACGGCTGACATGCTGTTTGGCAACCATCTTCGAGTTACCGAAGGTATAGCTGACGGTGAAGGTAACACCATAGATAGGAACCTTGATATTGTTGGTGCTGGTGAAGTTCTGACCGCGGCTGTGACTCTTAATCATGATGCTGCCGCCTTCGTTCAGACCTGTCATGGCAGAGAGGCTCAGGTTCAGCTTGTCATTGAGCAGCGACTTCGACAGACTGGCGGTAAGCATGTTGAAACCACCGCTCCAGCCCTGCAGGGTATAGCTCTTTGTAGAGGCGATAGCAAAGGCGCTGAGCTTCAAGTCCCAAGGCAGTGTCTGCTGCAGTCCACCCATGATATTGGCTGTCCAGCCGTTGTTGCTCTGACCCAGTTCATTGCTGCTCACGTCAAGGTAGTTGGCGGCGCCGTTCATGAAGATACGGGTGTTCTTGGTCAGCAGGTAGTTGACATAGGCACTGATACCAGCCTGATGGCTCTTGATGACATTACCGTAGGTGGTGTTCAGCAGGTTGTTGCTGTCGTAGAAGCTGTACTGTGAGATGCCGTTATCGGTGAAGTTATAATGGGCATTGAGGTTCAGCATCAGCTTGTTGGTAAACATGTTATACACTACAGAGATGTTGTGAGCCTTCTCTACGTCAAGGTCAGGATTACCGTATGTCAGGGCGATGGGGTTGGTCTTGTCGACATAGGGATTCAGGTAAGAGATACCTGGACGCGAGATGCGCATATTGTAGGTCAGGCCGAGGTTGCTGCCCATGCTCAGATTATACTGCAGACTGGCTGTGGGGATGAAGCTGCCATAGCCCGTGCTGAAGTCCTGACCGTTGCCCAAATGGTACTCTACGTTCTGCCAGGTATATTCGTAGCGGGTACCAATCTTGGCACTCAACTTGGTCCAACGGGCGGTATATTCGCCATAACCTGCCAGAATAGTGTTCTTGTACTCATACTCGCTGCTGGTAGAGGGATCGTAGACGTCTTTCAGATAATACTTAGCATCAGAGGTGGCATCGTGAAGTTGCAACTTGCTACCCAGCGCGAGGGTATGTTTGCCAACAGGCATGGTGTAGTCCAGCTGGAAGATATGGTTGGTGGTCTTGTCTTTGTTCTCTGAATAGCGACTTGTCAGGTCAATGAGTGTTGAGTTGACGGCAAAGCTGTTGGTCATCTCGGTAGTGGCGGGACTGTAGTTCAGCTGGTAGGTAAATGCCAGCGACTGGGTGTGCTCTTTGTTGAAGAAGCGCTGATAGTCCACACTACCGCTGAACGAGGTGCGCGAGTTCTTCATATCGGTGGTGCTGCCATAGCTGAAACCAGTACCGTAGGGGGCACCACCCATCGTGGTCTGCGAGGTTCCGGTGCTCTTCATCGACATGGTATTGACAGAGGCTGTGGCATTCAGCACGCTCATCTCGTCCAACTGATAACCCAGCGTCAGACTACCCATCGTAAACGGTGTCTTCACTTCGTTCTCTGAAGTCATGATCTGCGAGGTACCATTGTCCTGCATCTGTTCCATCTCAGTGGTGGTATTGCCTGGCTTGTTATAACTGGTCATCACGTTGGTACTATACGACAGTTTGCCCTGCTGGCCGCTCAGGAAGAGGCTTCCTCCCAACTGGCGATTGCCGGCAGTGGCGCGGATAGAACCGTTATAGCCGTTCATGCTCTGGGCAGCCTGCGGATTCTGCTTGTTCATCACGATGTTCAGCACACCAGCGGCACCCTCAGCATCATACTTGGCACCAGGGTTCGTTACCACCTCAATGCTCTTGACAGCACTGGCGGGCATGCTCTTAAACACCATCGAGGGATTGCTGGAGAACATCAGGTTGGGAAGACCGTCGACATACACCTTAAAAGAGCTGGAGCCGTTGACGCTGATATTATCCTGGCCGTCGACCGTTACCATGGGCACCTTGCGAAGCATGTCCAAAACGGTATATGACTTCGAGTCCTCGTCGTCGGCGACATTATAGCTCATCTTGTCGACCTCCATCTTCACCAGCGGTTTCTGGGCAACCACTTCCACACCCTTCAGCATTGTGGCGCCATCAGAGATATACAAGGTACCGAGGTCGATGGCGGGTTCCTTGCCCAGCTCCACCTGCTGCTTCAACTCGTCCTTGCCGACACTGCTGAAGACGATGTCATAGCGACCCTTGCCCTTCAGTTCCTTGGAGAACTTACCATCCTTATCGGTCAGGAACATGGCAACAGGCTTGTCCTTCTTGCCTGCTTTGAAGACGCGGACGGTAGCGAAAGGCTCCGCCTCGTTCAAGGTTTTGTCCATCAGCACACCTGTTACGGTAGTCGTCTGGGCCATTACTACTGCTGAAAGAGTCAGCATCATTGCTACGAGCATTGCTCTGAGTTGGGTCATCTTCTTCATATCTTTTTCGTTTTTGTTATTTTTTCTGCTGCAAAGGTAGGCTATTATCCTATATGTTCCAACTCACTTTCGACGAAACAGCCACAGTCTTTCGACGAGATTATTTCTCCCAAGAGGTAAAAAGAATGATAAAAATATGGCTTTTTCCATTTTTCTTAGTAACTTTGCCAACCGAAAGATAAAATAATACTGCTATGAAGAAGTTTTTTCTGACAACACTTGTCGCTATGCTCTGCTGGACTGCCGGCAATGCTAAGGTGAATGGTACGGAACCTGAAGACAACACGCCTGATGGTGTGGAGGCTGTAGACATGGGACTTAGCGTAAAGTGGGCTAACGTGAATATGGGAGCTAAGAAGTCGACAGACTTTGGCGACTATTACGCATGGGGGGAGACCAAGACCAAGGACTACTACTCATGGGACTCTTACATCTGGAGCAGAGGTAATTCTCCGATGCTGATCAAGTATTCCGTTAACGACGGAAAATCTCAGCTGACCCTTACCGACGATGCTGCCCGTGCCAACTGGGGTGGCAAATGGCGCATGCCCACTGAAGCAGAGTGCGAGGAGCTGGCGAACCCAGACAACTGCACCTGGGAGTGGACAACGAAGAATGGTGTCAACGGCTATAAGGTAACGAGCAAGAAGACTGGCAAATCCATCTTCCTGCCCATCACCGGTTTCCGCTTCTATGGCCGCACACAGTTCCGCGCCATCTACGGCTACTACTGGACGTCAACGCTCTATACAACCAATCCCCAGAATGCCATCTGTCTGGAGTTTAATCTCGATGAAGTAAAAGTACACAACGGCAACCTGTCCAGCAACCGCTTCAGTGGCCATTGCATCCGCGCCGTGCAGGAAAAATGAGTTTTACAACGACGATACTGGAATGGTTTAAGGAGAACGGTCGGGCGCTACCGTGGCGTGAGACGCGTGATCCGTATGCCATCTGGTTGTCGGAAATCATCTTGCAACAGACACGTATTGAACAGGGTCTCCCCTACTGGCAGCGTTTTATGCAGCGTTGGCCGACGGTAGAGGCGCTGGCCCATGCCACAGAAGACGAGGTGCTACGCGAATGGCAGGGACTGGGATACTACAGTCGTGCCCGCAACTTGCACACAGCAGCCCAGCAAATCGTTGAGCGTGGCGGTTTCCCCACTACATTAGAGGGCATCAAAGCCCTCAAGGGCGTGGGCGACTATACGGCAGCAGCCATTGGCAGCATAGCCTTCGACCTGCCGGCAGCAGTAGTCGACGGCAACGTCTATCGCGTGCTGGCACGCCACTATGATATTGAAACGCCTATCAACACGACAGAAGGTAAGAAGGAGTTCACCCAGTTAGCACAATCGTTATTGCCACCGCAAGAGGCCTCAGCATTCAACCAAGCCATGATGGACTTTGGTGCCATCCAGTGCACGCCCGTCTCACCCCGTTGCGAACAGTGCCCATTGGCAGAGAGTTGTGTGGCTTTCCGTGAGGGGCGCATCGACATACTGCCCGTCAAACAGAAGACACTGAAGGTCAAGGAGCGCCAGCTGACCTATATATATATAAGGTGTAACGGTTATACGGCCCTCCATCGACGTCCTGCCGGAGACATCTGGCAAGGACTCTACGAGCCGTGGCTCACAGATCAGGTGCCACAGGGTGCTGTGCTACAGCGCCAAAGGGTCAAACACGTGCTAACCCACCGCATCCTCTATGCCGACTTCTGGCTATGGGAAACAGAGGAGCGTCCTCAACTGCCTGACGACTATTTCTGGATTAAGGAAGAAGAGGTAGGCAACTATGGGGTACCACGGCTCATCGAGCTATTGTTAGAATCACTAAACACTTAACGGATATGATAAACATCGCCATCTTTGTGTCGGGAAGCGGCACGAACTGTGAGAATCTGATACGCTACTTCAAAGATTCGGAGCGTGTCAACTGTGCCCTCGTGGTTAGCAACAAGCCCGACGCCTATGCACTGGTAAGAGCTGAGAAGCTAGGTGTGCCGACAGCTGTTGCACCCAAACCGCAACTGAACGACGAAAGTTATATGATGCCGCTACTACAGCAGTACGACATCCAGTTCATTGTGCTGGCAGGATTTCTGCCCTTGGTGCCCAACTTCCTAGTAGATGCCTTTCCCCGCAAGATTATCAACATCCACCCTGCCCTACTGCCTAAATACGGTGGCAAGGGCATGTGGGGACACCATGTGCACGAGGCTGTAAAGGCTGCCGGCGAGACAGAGACGGGCATGACGGTACACTATGTCACCCCCGTCTGCGACTCTGGCGAGATTATCGCCCAATTCCGTGTGGCATTGTCGCCCGACGATACTGCCGACGACATTGCAGCTAAGGAGCACTTGCTGGAGATGGAGCACTTCCCCCAGATTGTCGAGCAGGTGATTGACGAGACATTCTATAATATTTGAGCATCTCTTCAGCTTTCTCCATCATTTCTGCAAGTTGGGGAGTTGGTGTCTGCTCTTGACGGGCCAATTCGAGAAAGCGCTGATAATATGTTTTTGCCTGCTCTCCATCCTTGATGAGGTAAGCGTAGGCATTGGCAATATTATAACAGGTGGCAACAGACGATGGATTGTAGTCAAGATGACGCTTCCAAGCTTTGACAGCCTCAGGATAGTGCTGGGTCAGATAGAATCCCTCACCCTGCGAGAGCGTAATGGCCTTCATCGTGGTAGTGTCTGGCTTCAGAAGCTCTTGGGCAAGTTCGAGCGCCTTCAGCCCTTCAGGATAACGTTTGGTGTCAACGCAGACAACGCCTAAGCGAAAAGCACAGCCCGCATGCTGCATCTGGCTAACTTCTAATGCACGGCTAAGACAATCGTAGGCTCGCTCCAGACTACCTGTTTGTGAATGGCTCATACCTGCTGAATATAGGGTATTGAAGGTGGAATCGCCCTGCTCCAGCAGTTTGTCATACAACATAGCTGCAGCGGTGAAGTCACGATTCATAAACCATGCATCTGCCAGTGCTCTGTTCACCAGAATGTTCGTGGAGTCCTTAAGACTATACTTCAGCCCACAGATAACTCCTTTTTGAGGCTGATCGCTTTTGGCATAGGCTAATGTGAGTCCAGCCACAATCTCAGCATCCATGGGATAGTGCCCCAGCAGCTGGCTTGCCCAATAGATATAGGAGTCAGTGTCGCCCTGCTTCTGATAGCTCAGCGCCAACTCTCGAAAAGCATCATGCGTGAGACTGTCCTCAGGCATATTCTTCAGCAACTCAGCGGCCTGGCGATAGTCGGCACGCTGGTAATGGCAGTCTGCCAACTTCAGTCTTACGTGACGCGGAACTTTATCTTCAGGAACATATGGCTTAGACAAACTGAAATCCTTATCCATCGAGAAACGGGTGATATCTTGAGACTGCGCCAAGTCATATGCCTTCTGGTAATACCTTAGTGCTTCGAAAGTGTTATACTGCTGCATACAACTGTCACCCTTCTGAAGGCAAACAGTAAGAGAGTCAAGAGCCTCACCCTGAACGGGAGAAACCGTCAGCAGGGCGAGGGCGAACAATGATAAGATCTTGTTCATTATTTGAGAGTGTTTATTCTTTATTTCCGTTCACCTCATTTCCTTGCAGCCTGAAGGTAATGGGTACGGTGTACTCGACGCGCACTGCCACACCATTCTGCTTGCCCGGTGTCCAATTGGGCATGGAATTAATGACACGCAGAGCTTCAGCATCCAATTCTGCTGACATGTGCTTGACAACCTTAGCCTCAGAGATGCAGCCATCTTCCTCTACGACAAAAGTGGCGATGACGCGCCCCTGAACACCTGCCTTATAAGCTGCCTCAGGATAGCGTACGTTCTTGCCGAGAAACTCAAACAGTGCGGACGGACCACCAGGAAACTGAGGCATCTCTTCGACGACATCGAAGGCATTCTCTTGCTTTTCGACCTTCAATGGGTTGGGCATTTCAACGGGCTTCACCTTCTCTTGAACGGGAGGAGTTTGTTCCACAACGACGATTTCATTGACGGCATTGGTCTTGATGGTCGTATTCTTCTTGCCTTTCTTGATAATCTTTTTCTGGGGCTCTTCATAACGATAGTCAGTAATGGTCTCGGCATTCAGCGCCAGAGCAGTACCGACGATGGGCAATAGGGCAAGGAGCTTTAACAGACTGGTTCTCTGTGATTTCTTATGTAACATCATGGTTATACGATTTTTGAGGGTACTGTGAGAGATACCGTTTGCAATGGAGTACCCGCCAATGCTTACGGCCTTGGTGATTAACAGATATTGATATTGACGCGCATTAATCCCTTGAGAGAGTACTGCACCGTCGGCCTCATACTCATGGATGGCACGCAAGTCCTGGCGCAGCATCCACATGGCGGGGTTGAACCACTGGAGGGCGGTGAGCAGGTCCACGAGGAGCAAATCCCAGGAGTGTCTGAGACGGATATGTCCCCGTTCATGAGCAAGAATGGCAGCGTTATGTTCTTCGTAGTCACTGCGATTCATTACTATATAGTGCATCCAACTGAATGGCGACACCTCAGCGTTACCGGTCACGCAGAGAATGGTACCATCAGGTTGTGGATGACGCTCGCTTTTCCGTATTAACAGCCAGACTTTCAACACCGACGACAACGTGTGGCACAGCGTCAGCACCATACCTATTATAAATAGGACGGACAGCGGCAACCGCCATGGTGCTGAAGGCGCTTCTGCGGCTGTCTCCACCTGGACATCGCCTACCGTCACCATCGGTGTAGCCTCTAACGTCACCGTCTTGTGCATGGTGATAACGCACAATGGCAACACAAACGAGGCTACTGCCGTCAGCAACAATACCACGCGGTTTACTCTATGGAATGTCTCACGACTGAGCATCAGGCGGTAGAACATATAGAACACCGCTATCAGCACTGCCACCTTGGCATCGTATATCAGAAAGTCGGTCATACGCTTACGATTGTTGGTTTTCTATCTGGTCAATAAGTTCGCGTAGTTCCTCTACGCTGATCTTCTCTTCTTTGACAAACGAGGAGACAGCAGAGAGGTAGGAGTCGTCGAAGTAGTTCTTGATAATACCTGCTATAGATTTGCGTCCGTACTCCGTTTCTGAAATCAGCGGATAGTACTGGTAGGTATTGCCAAACTGCTTATGGTCGAGAAAACCTTCACGCTCCAAGATACGGACAATGGTAGACAGCGTATTGAAGTGAGGGCGAGGCTCGGCATAGTGTTCCTGCAACTCACGGACGAACATCGGACCGTACTGCCAGTACAAATCCATGATTTCCTTTTCCTTGTTAGTCAGTTTCTTCATTGTTTCAGAGGTTTTGGGTTTACCAAATTTGATGCGTCATTATCAATATCTGCTGCAAAGTAACTAAAAGTTTTCGTTATATACAACTAAACGTTTTAGTTTTTAAACTATTTTAATTAGTTTCTTTAGTTGTTAACCTTTCAGACATAACAGAAGCCGGATGTCTGGACAGCAAAAAAAGACTGCACGGAAAGAGGAGAACGACGCTCTCTCTATTCCGTGCAGTCTAAACTATATGGAACGCTTGTAACGATTACAAGCTAGCCAGTTCTATGACCTTGTCGACAGCAGCACTGAGTCCGTCGACATTCTTACCGCCAGCCTGTGCGAAGTGGGGCTGACCGCCACCGCCACCCTGGATGAGTTTGGCGGCCTCGCGAACCATCTGACCAGCATTCAGTCCATGATCGCTGACCATATCGTCGCTCATCATGATAGAGAGCTGTGGCTTGTTGTTGTCGTGAGTACCCAGCACGCAGAGCAGTGACCCCTCGACAGCAGCACGGATCTTGAAGGCAAGGTCCTTGGCAGCAGCAGGCGACATAGGAATGACGCTGGTAACCACCTTGACACCATTGACCTCGCGAGCCTTCTCGACGAGTGTCTTGGCAGCACGCTCAACGGCCTGTGCTTGGAAGCCTTCAATCTCCTTTTTCATCGAATCGTGCTCCTCGATATACTTCTTGATGACACCCTGCAGATCCTTGGCATTGTTGAAGAATGCCTTGACAGCACGCAGCATATCCTCGGTCTGGTACAGCAACTCTTCACACTCCTTACCGGTCTTGGCCTCGATACGGCGAATACCTGCGGCAACACTGCTCTCAGAGATAATCTTGAAGAAGCCGATGCGACCTGTTGAGCTGGCGTGGATACCACCACAGAACTCACAGCTGGGTCCGAAGCGAACCACACGCACCTTGTCGCCATACTTCTCGCCGAAGAGGGCGATGGCACCGAGTTTCTTAGCCTCATCGAAAGGCACATCACGATGCTCGTCGATATGGATATCCTGACGAATCATGTCGTTCACCATGCGCTCTACCTCACGCAACTGCTCGTCGCTAACCTTCTCGAAGTGTGAGAAGTCGAAGCGCAGTGTGTCAGGGCTGACAAACGAACCCTTCTGCTCTACGTGGTCGCCCAGAATCTGCTTCAAGGCATAGTCCAGCAGGTGGGTAGCAGTATGATTAGCAGCGGAGGCGTTGCGCTTGTCGGTATCTACACATGCCATAAATTCGGCAGCGGGATCCTTTGGCAACTGCTTTACTATATGTACGCTCTGGTTGTTCTCGCGCTTGGTATCGATGATGTCGATAGTCTCGTCCTCGTTGCAGAGCACACCACAGTCACCGACCTGTCCACCCATCTCACCATAGAAAGGAGTGGCGTCGAGTACCAGCTCATAGAACTCGTTCTTCTTCTGGGTGACCTTGCGGTAGCGCAGGATGTGACAGTTGTATTCAGTATAGTCGTAGCCCACGAACTGCTGTTCACCAGACTGCAACTCTGTCCAGTCACTATTCTCAACAGCGGCGGCATTGCGGGCACGCTCTTTCTGCTTCTGCATCTCGACATTGAACTGCTCTTCGTCAACCGTGAAGCCATTCTCACGACAGATGAGTTCCGTGAGGTCGAGGGGGAAGCCATAGGTATCGAACAGGCGGAAAGCCTGAACACCATCCAACTGGTTCTTGCCCTGAGCTTTCAGTTCCTCCATTGCTTTGTCAAGCATGCTGATACCCTTATCAAGAGTGCGCAGGAAGCTATCTTCCTCTTCCTTGATAACTTTGGTAATCAGCTGCTGCTGAGCCTTCAACTCAGGGAAGGCATCGCCCATCTCGTGAACGAGCGTGGGAACAAGTTTATAGAGGAAGCCGTCCTTCTGTCCGAGGAAGGTATAGGCATAACGTACGGCACGACGCAGGATACGACGGATGACGTAGCCAGCCTTGGCGTTGCTGGGCAGCTGACCATCAGCAATAGAGAATGATACAGCACGCAAGTGGTCGGCACAGACGCGCATAGCCACGTCGGTATCCTCTTTCTCCCCATACTTCATGCCACTGATTTGCTCCTCAGCCTTGATGATAGGCTGGAAGATATCTGTGTCGTAGTTAGAGTGCTTGCCCTGCAACATGCGAACCAAACGCTCGAAACCCATACCGGTATCAATGACGTTCATAGCCAACTTCTCCAAAGAACCGTCGGCCTTGCGATTGAACTGCATGAACACAAGGTTCCAGATTTCGATGACCTGCGGATCGTCCATATTGACCAATTCGCGACCGGGCTTCTTGGCTTTCTCCTCAGGAGTACGGCTATCGACATGAATCTCAGAGCAAGGACCACAGGGACCTGTGTCACCCATCTCCCAAAAGTTGTCGTGCTTGTTACCATTGATGATATGGTCAGCGGGTACGTGCTTCAACCAGTACTGCTCAGCCTCATCATCACGCTCCAGACCTTCAGAGGGATCACCCTCGAAAACGGTAACATAAAGGTCTTTAGGATCCAGTCCGATAACGTCAACAAGATATTCCCATGCCATATCGATAGCACCTTCTTTGAAGTAGTCGCCAAACGACCAGTTACCGAGCATCTCGAACATGGTGTGGTGATATGTATCGTGGCCTACTTCTTCCAGGTCGTTATGCTTACCGCTGACGCGCAGACACTTCTGTGTATCCGCACGGCGACGCGGCTCTGGGTCGCGCGTACCTAATATTATATCTTTCCACTGGTTCATACCCGCGTTGGTGAACATCAGCGTGGGGTCATCCTTGATTACCATCGGTGCTGAGGGCACGATAGCGTGTTGCTTAGACTCGAAGAATTTCTTGAAAGAGTCACGAATCTCATTAGCTGTCATCATCTTATTTTACTATTTGACAATTATACTATTTGACTATTTACTATTCAATTATCTCATCTTCCATTCACCGTCGACCTGTACCATTGGCACGATGACCTCCTCTTTGGTAGAGTCACCATACGACAGCAACAGAAAGGCATAGACCACATGGAGCGTAGAATCGCTACGTCCAACATTAGATGAAATAGCAACAGAGCACAAGCCATTGTGCTTCTGCTGCATATCCTTCATATACTGCTCGTTAGCCTTCACCAACTGATCACGATAGTCGGAAGGCATCTCGTCGTAGGCAGCTTTTCCTGCCAAGAAACCATCAGGGTAGCCATCCAATAGGCGCTGGTAATAGCCTTGTGCTGCCTCGGCAGCCTGCTGTTCCAAGCTGACTTCCTGACAACCCATAAGGCCTATCAAACCCATTAGACCAATAATAACCCCTCGTTTCATCATCATTTCTGTCGGATAAATACGTTAATCGGTGTTCCTGTCAATGTCCAGTTCTCACGCATCTTGTTCTCCAAGAAGCGACGATAAGCCTCCTTGACATACTGTGGCAGGTTGGCATAGAACACAAAGGTAGGAATCTGTGTGTCAGGCACCTGCGAGACATATTTAATCTTGATATACTTTCCTTTAATAGAAGGGGGTGGCGTCTGCTCGATGATAGGCAGCATCACCTCATTGAGCTTCGACGTACCAATCTTTATCTTACGGTTCAGATATACCTGCTTAGCGGTCTCCAGCACCTTGAAGATGCGCTGCTTGGTGACAGCCGATGCGAAGATGATGGGGAAATCGACAAACGGAGCCATACGCTGACGGATAGCATTCTCGAAGGTCTTAATAGCCTCCTGAGACTTATCCTCCACGAGGTCCCACTTGTTGACGACAACCACCAGCGACTTATTATTCTTCTGGATGAGCTGGAAAATGTTCATATCCTGTGCCTCAATACCACGAGTAGCATCAATCATCAGGATGCAGACATCCGAATTCTCAATGGCACGGATGGAGCGCATCACGCTGTAAAACTCCAAATCTTCTGTCACCTTGTTCTTACGACGGATACCAGCGGTATCAACCAGATAGAAGTCAAAGCCAAACTTATCATACTTGGTATAGATACTGTCGCGGGTAGTACCGGCAATATCTGTTACGATGTTGCGGTCCTCACCAATGAAAGCATTGATGATGCTCGACTTACCAGCATTCGGACGACCTACCACAGCAAAACGTGGAGTATTGTCATCGATATCGGAAGCATCGGCAACGGGAAGTTTTGACAGCACATGATCCAGCAGGTCACCCGTACCAGAACCTGTGGCAGCACTGACACAGAACGGGTCGCCGAGTCCGAGTTTATAGAACTCATACTGACCATAGAGGTCCTTACCGTCGTCAGCCTTGTTGGCAACAAGTACTACCGGCAACTTTGAGCGACGCAATATAAGTGCCACATCCTGGTCAAGGTCCGTCAGACCGTTCTTGATATCTACCAAGAAGAGTACCAGGTCGGCTTCTTCCGTAGCCACAATAACCTGCTTACGGATTTCCTCCTCGAAGATATCGTCTGAATTAACCACCCAGCCACCGGTATCTACGACAGAGAACTCGCGACCATTCCACTCGCACTTGCCATACTGGCGGTCACGGGTGGTACCAGCCTCGTCGCTCACGATGGCACGACGACTGTTGGTCAGTCGGTTAAACAAGGTGGATTTGCCCACATTCGGGCGTCCTACTATCGCTACTAAATTGCTCATTGTCTCTCGTTTTATATTGCAAGTATTTCTAGTTTTGCTAGTTCTCCTAGTTAATCTAGATTATATCCAAAAACATTCAGCTCCTTGTCTGAGCTGCGCCAGTCCTTATCAACCTTTACGAAGGTCTCCAGAAAGATGGGTTTGCCAAAGAACTTCTCCAGCGCCTTGCGAGCTTCGGTAGAAACTTTCTTCAGCGCAACACCTTGATGACCGATAATGATGCCCTTCTGTGAGTCGCGTTCCACATAGATGATGGCATTGATGTGGATATTCTTCTCGGTTTCCTTGAAACGCTCCACTCGCACCTCTACCGAATAGGGTATCTCCTTGTCGTAGTAGAGCAGTATCTTCTCACGGATAATCTCCGACACAAAGAAACGGGCAGGTTTGTCTGTCAACTGATCCTTGTCGAAGAAGGGGGGCGAGTCGGGCAACAACTCCTTGATACGCTTCAGCAGCATATCAATGCCAAACTTATTCTTGGCAGAAATAGGCAGAATCTCTGCGTTGGGCAGCAAACTGTGCCATTTGGTGACGATATCGCCCAGAGCCTTCTGGTCGCTCTCGTCAATCTTGTTTATCAGCAAGAGCACAGGAATGGTCATCTTCTGCACTTTCTCCAGGAAATCCATGTTCTTCTCTGGAGTCTCCACCACGTCTGTGACATACAGCAGCACATCAGCATCCTGAAGGGCCGACTCAGAGAAGGCTAGCATCGACTCCTGCAACTTGTAGTTAGGCTTCAACACACCAGGTGTGTCGGAGAACACAATCTGCATATCGTCGGTATTGACGATACCCATGATACGATGGCGCGTGGTCTGCGCCTTGAACGTTGCAATCGAAATACGCTCACCAACCAACTGGTTCATGAGCGTACTTTTACCTACATTGGGATTGCCAACGATATTTACGAATCCTGCTTTATGCATACTTATTTCTCGCTTCCATCATACGCCCACTTATAGTAGGATGCTCCATGAACGAAACCAGCACCGAAAGCTGTAAACAGCATATTGTCACCTTTCTTCAGTTTATGTTCGTTCTCCCAGAGTGCCAAAGGAATGGTGGCGGCTGAGGTATTACCGAAATGCTCGATATTGACCATCACCTGCTCCATCGGCAGTTCCAAGCGCTTGGCAACAGCCTCGATGATGCGCATATTTGCCTGATGAGGTACCACCCATGCGATATTGTCCTTATTCAGGTTGTTACGCTCGGCTATCAGGGCGCAGTCGTCACTCATATTGGTCACAGCATAGCGGAACACGGTGCGACCCTCCTGATAGAGGTAGTGCAAGCGGTGATCTACCGTAAAGTGACTGGGAGGGCATACAGAACCACCGGCCTTCATATGTAGGAAGGGTAAGCCCTTACCATCGGCACGGAAGTAGGAGTCCATCACACCGATATTCTCTTCTTCAGTGGCTTCCAGCAGCACTGCGGCAGCACCGTCACCAAACAAGGGACAGGTGGCGCGGTCTTTGTAGTCAGTCACTGACGACATCTTGTCGGCACCAATCACGATGATTTTCTTGTAACGGCCGCTCTGAATCATTGCTCCTGCAACATCGAGGGCATAGAGGAAACCACAGCAAGCACCCCAGAAATCGAATGCGAAAGCATTCTTCAGTCCGAGCTTACCCAGCACGATACTGGCTGTGGAAGGGAATTTATAATCAGCCGTCGAAGTGGCAACAATGACAGCGTCGATAGTATCGGGATCAACACCAGTCTTCTGCACCAACTGCTTGGCGGCCTTACGGGCCATATAGCTGGTACCCAGACCCTCCTCAGCTAGGATGCGGCGTTCCTTAATACCTACGCGCGTCATAATCCACTCGTCATTGGTGTCTACCATGCGAGACAATTCCTCGTTGTTGAGGACATAGTCAGGCACGTAGCCACCAATACCGGTGATTATCGCATTGATTTTACTCATTACTCAGCAACTTCGTCCATTACAATAGCAATCTTGCCACGATAGTAGCCACAGGTGGGGCATACGGTGTGGTAGATGTGGTAAGCACCACAGTTGGGGCATACTGCCAATGTGGGAGCTACTGCCTTGTCATGGGTACGACGCTTAGCGGTACGAGTGTTTGATTGTCTTCTTTTAGGATGTGCCATAATTCTATTAACTTTTAAATTTTAAACTTTAAACTGTTTCAGTGCTTCCCAGCGTGGGTCTATCGGTGCCTCAGCCTCCTCTTCGCCGCTTCGGACAGCGCCGCTCAACTCTTCTAGTTTCTGCGTCATCGCACTATTGCATTTTCCAGGTGCATGAACGTGCTTGATGGGTATGGCCAGCATCGTAAACTCATAGATGAACCACGACAGGTCGAGAATTCCTTCATTCGCGTCAACTGTCACAGTGTCATCGTCATCACTGTATGTGTCGCCCAACTTAACGACCAAATGGTTATCTGCAACGATAGGCTGCTCCATGTCATCAAGACAACGGTCGCAACTGACAGTCACAACACCCTCGGTATGGAACTGGAGTTCGAAAAAGCCGGTCATCTTGCGTATAGACACCGACACATGCAATGCTCCATGCTCCAACTGTGAGCCGTCCAAAGCACTGAAGTACTCATCGCCAAGGTCATATTCTAAGACCATAGAGGTCTCCTGCAACCCTTTCAAATCAATCTTCAACTGCTCTAAACTACACATAATCACACTTTTGGGGTGCAAAGGTACAAAGAATTTTTGAAATAATCATAATAAATCGGCTTTTTTTGTTATATAATTGTTAATATTCCCAAACTATGTCGATAATACACTTTTATTTTGTACTTTTGCGCTCCAACACGAAACAACAACAGTGTATGTCAAACAACAGTTCATTTATCGGTTCCAAAATCAGGGGCCTCAGAGAAACGAAAAATCTCAGCGTAGAGGAAATCGCTGAGCGTAGCGGTCTGACCGTAGAGCAAATCAACAGTATTGAAAACGACGTGAACCTGCCATCACTGGGTCCGCTGATTAAGATTGCCCGTGCATTAGGCGTACGACTAGGTACGTTTATGGACGACAGCGATGCTTTGGGTCCCATTGTTACCCGTGCTAAGGATCGCGAGGCTGACAGCAGCATCAGTTTCAGTAATGGAGCTGTTGATGCCCGTAAGCACATGGAGTATCACCCACTAGCGCAGCAGAAGGCTGGTCGCCACATGGAGCCATTTGTGATTGACATCAATCCTGAGGATAGCCCTGAGTTCCAACTTTCAGCTCACGAGGGCGAGGAGTTTATCTACGTGATGCAGGGCGAGGTAGAGATTGTATATGGCAAGGAGACTTACAAGCTGGGCGAGGGCGACTCGATATTCTACGATAGTATCGTGAAGCACCACGTGCACGGCGCCCCTGGCAAGAGTGCAAAGATTCTCGCAGTAGTTTACATACCTTTCTAAGACGATGAGTAACGTAAAATTAGATATGGCGGGAAGACCGCTTCCTGATAGAACTTATCCGGCTGAGACTGGCTCGGAGGGATACAAGCTGTGGGAAAGAACTCTGGGCGAATGGCTGGAGTACTGGGCCGAGACTACTCCTGATAAGGAATATATAGTATATAGCGACCGCAACCTGCGATTCACTTGGAGCAAGTTTAACGAGCGCGTGGACAATCTGGCCAAGGGACTTATCTCTATCGGCGTGAAGAAGGGATCGAACGTGGGTATCTGGGCTACTAACGTGCCCGACTGGCTGACATTCCTGTATGCTACGGCTAAGATTGGTGCGGTGCTGGTAACAGTGAACACCAACTACAAGCAGAACGA
>JAEEGG010009821.1_pt1 | contig 21326 bp, 22 predicted proteins | sample 9134161 | NCBI WGS metagenome assembly JAEEGG01 (sample SAMN16246543, study PRJNA631951) | gut metagenome | biome: gut microbiome; feature: rumen; material: CR-attached | host: Bos | place: Iran: Karaj | collected 2018-10
CATCGTGACCCACCAAGACAGCTGCCAAATGGGGCTGCTTGCCACCCTTGGCGATAATCTCTTTCACTTCTTCGGCAATCTCAGCCTTTATGGCCGCTGCCGTTGCCTTTCCATCAATTAACTGCATCTCACTATTAATTATTCACTATTCACTAAAATGGTTTGCCGCCTTTCATCTTCATGGCTGCGGCCATCTGGGCCATCTTAGAGGAGCCCATGCCAGAGACCATCTTCATCATCTTGCGCGTCTGGTCGAACTGCTTCATCAGACGATTCACATCCTCGAGTTTCGTACCAGAACCCTTGGCGATGCGCAGCTTACGGCTCTGGTTGATGATATCGGGATTGGCACGCTCCTTGGGAGTCATCGACTGGATGATGGCCTCGATGCCCTTGAAGGCATTGTCATCGATGTCGAGGTCCTTAATCTGCTTGCCTACACCAGGAATCATCGAGGCGAGGTCCTTGATATTACCCATCTTCTTAATCTGCTGGATCTGACCCATGAAGTCATCGAAGTCGAACTTGTTCTTACGGATTTTCTTCTCAAGACGCTTGGCCTCTTCCTCGTCGAACTGCTGCTGGGCACGCTCCACGAGAGAGACGACGTCACCCATACCAAGAATACGATCGGCCATACGTTCCGGATGGAACACGTCGATGGCCTCCATTTTTTCTCCCGTACCCACAAACTTGATGGGCTTGGTGACGACAGTACGGATCGAAAGGGCAGCACCACCACGGGTGTCACCATCGAGCTTGGTGAGAACGACACCATCGAAATCCAAACGATCGTTGAATTCCTTGGCGGTATTCACAGCATCCTGACCCGTCATCGAGTCAACCACGAACAGTGTCTCATCAGGATTGATGGCCTGCTTCAGGTTGGAGATCTCGTTCATCATCTCCTCGTCGACAGCCAGACGACCAGCGGTATCGACGATGACCACGTTATAGCTCTCCTGCTTGGCCTTGCGGATGGCGTTCTGGGCAATCTCAACCACATTCTTGTTGCCTTCTTCCGTATAGACCTCCACGCCTACGCTCTCGCCCACGACCTTCAACTGCTCAATGGCAGCAGGACGATATACGTCACAAGCCACCAACAACGGTTTCTTGTGCTGACGGGTCTTCAGCATGTTGGCGAGTTTTCCACTGAACGTGGTCTTACCAGAGCCCTGCAGACCAGACATCAGGATGATGGCTGGACGATTCTCAAGTTTCAACTCCGAGGCCTTGCCTCCCATGAGTTCTGTCAACTCGTCGTGCACGATCTTCACCATCAACTGGCTGGGTTTCACGGCTGTAAGCACGTTCATACCCATTGCCTTCTGCTTCACGGTATCGGTAAAGGTCTTGGCCACCTTGTAGTTGACGTCGGCATCCAACAGGGCGCGACGGACGTCCTTCAAGGTTTCAGCGACGTTGATCTCGGTGATTTTGCCTTCACCTTTCAGTATCTTAAACGACCGCTCTAATCTTTCACTTAAATTCTCAAACATTATTTCTTTTTTAAAACAACGAATTTCACGAATTACACGAATTTAAATCACTTCGTATCCGAATTTCTTGCAGAGGTCGAGGCTCATTTCCTTCAGCTTGAACTTCTGAATCTTACCAGAGCCCGTCAGCGGGAACTGGTCGATGAAGAACACGTACTTAGGAATCTTATAACGAGCAATCTTTCCTCGACAGAACAGCTGCACATCCTCTGGCGTCATCGTCACACCCTCTTCGAGGATGATAAAGGCACCCACAGCCTCACCGTATTTCTTCGAAGGCACAGCAGCCACCTGAACATCGCGGATGCCAGGCATGTGGTAGAGGAACTCCTCGATCTCACGTGGGTAGATATTCTCACCACCACGGATGATCATATCCTTGATACGACCTGTGATCTTATAGAAGCCCTGCTCGTCCTTCACACCCAGGTCGCCAGAGTGCAGATAACCGTTCTTGTCGATGACCTCAGCTGTTGCCTCAGGATTCTTATAATATCCCTTCATCACGTTGAAGCCCTTGCAGCACATCTCACCTTGCACGCCAACAGGACACTCCTCACCCGTCTCAGGATCGAGCACCTTCACATCGACGAAGGGGAAGTCGCGTCCTACGGTGGTACAGCGCTGTTCGAAGGTATCGTTCAGACAGGTCTGCGTCATACCTGGCGACGACTCCGTCAGACCATACACACTGGTGATGGTCATAAACATTTTCTCGCTTACCTGCTTCATCAGTTCCACAGGACAGAGCGAGCCTGCCATGATACCCGTACGAAGACAACTCAGGTCGAACATATCAAACATCGGGTGGTTAAGCTCAGCGATAAACATCGTAGGCACACCATAGACAGCCGTACAACGCTCTTTATGGATAGACGCCAGCACCACGAGGGGATCGAACTTCTCGACCATCACCTCCGTACAGCCATGCGTCAGACAGTTCATCGTGGCGAGCACCACACCAAAGCAGTGGAACAGAGGCACACAGACACAAAGCTTATCGTCCTGCGTAAAGCCCATGTTCTCGCCCGTGAAGTAACCATCGTTGGCGATACCATAATGGGTCAGCATCACACCCTTGGGGAAACCCGTCGTACCTGAGGTGTACTGCATGTTGCAGACATCGTAACAGGTGACCTTGCTCTTCATCTCATTGAGTTCCTCATCCTCGACGTTCTGACCCAGCAGCAGAAGCTCAGCAGTATTAAACATACCACGATACTTCTCCATACCGATATAAACGACGTTCTTCAGATAGGGGAATCGTTCACTATTGAGATGACCACGCTCACAATTCTTCAACTCAGGCAGCATGGTGTAAGTCATATCGACGTAATTACAATCCCATGTACCATCGGTAATACAGAGCGTCTGCATATCGGAGTCCTTACAAAGATACTCCAACTCGTTCTGCTTATAGTTGGTATTAACTGTCACCAGCACAGCACCGATCTTCGCTGTCGCATAGAGGAAGGTGAGCCAATCAGGCACGTTCGTCGCCCAAATACCCACGTTAGAACCTCTCTTCACGCCAATGGCAATCAAGCCTTTGGCGAGGTTGTCGACACGTTCGTTGAACTTGCTCCAAGTGAAGCGCAGGTCACGATCGCTATAGACGATATATTCCTTATCGGGCGTAGTTTCAGCCCAGTATTCGAGCCATTGGCCAAGCGTACGCTCATGCAGCGTATAGCCCTCCGATCCAGTCTCAGCAGGATAGGTCCTATCAGGCAACGGTCTGCCTGCCATATCTAATCTAACGTTGCTCATCTCTTAAAATGGGATATAGATAAGTGCAAGAATCTTAGCGGACTTACCAGGAGCGCCATGCAGATGGTGCTTCACAATCGAGTCGTAATAAATCGAGTCGCCTTCCTTCAGCAGATACTTCTCCTTACCGTATTCTACTTCCACTTCACCCTGCATCACATAGATGAACTCCTCACCCTCATGGGCTGAAAGTTTGTAATTGGGCGAATCCTCAGGATTGATGTCGATGATAAACGGCTCCATGTGACGGCCAGCCTTCTGCTGGGCCAACGGATGATATTCCATGTGCTTACGGGCATCAACAGCACCGTTGCTGAAACTAATGCTGCTGTCCTTCTCACGATCGGCTGCACGACAGACCACAGGGCCTAAGGCATCGTTATCATCCATAAACGTACCCAGACGAACACCCAAGGCACGGGCAATCTTAATCAGCGGCCCTAAGGAGGGCAGGTTCTGGTCGTTCTCAATGGAATTGATCTGTTCAACAGACAGACCGCTGCTCTCAGCAATCTCCTCGACGCTGAGATTCTTAGATTCTCTGATTCCTTTAATCTTGGAACCTACAAATGTGTTAGTGTTGGCCATAAAATGCTTAAAAATTGATATCAATATTACTTTAGCGCGCAAAATTACAACAAAAAAACGAGACTGGCAAAACTTTATCCTTGTTTTTGTTGTTTTTTCGAATTATTCTTCGTAACTTTGACACCAACAAATGCTTTATGTATGGAAAAGGACAAACTGAACATGAACCGTAGAGAGTTTCTGAAGAGACTCGGCATCGGCACAGGATCGGCTATGGCTTTGATGGCTATGGAGCCGTTGAGTGCTTTCGCACAGAAGAAAGAGAAAAAGGCTGTTGACAACCGCATGACCTATCGTGTACAGCACGGCTCAGGCGAACAGATTTCCCTATTAGGCTTTGGTATGATGCGACTGCCGAATAACCAGGAGGAGGTGAACCAGTTGGTGGACTATGCCATCGAGCATGGCGTAAACTACTACGACACAGCCCCGATGTATATGCGTGGACAGTCGGAAGTGCTGATGGGTAATGCCCTCTCTCGCCATCCGCGAGACAAATATTTCGTCGCCACAAAGATGTCGAATCAGGGACCGAACACCTGGAGTTTCGATGCCTCGAAGCGTATGTATGAACAATCGATGGAACGTCTGAAGGTAGACCACATCGACTATTACCTGCTGCACGGCATCGGAGGTGGTATGAACACGCTGAAGGGACGTTTCCTCGACAATGGCATCCTCGAATTCCTGCTCAAGGAGCGCGAGGCAGGACGTATCAAGCATCTGGGCTTTTCTTATCATGGTGACGTTCGTGATTTTGACTGGCTGTTGGATCACAACAATGAGTACCACTGGGACTTCGTACAGATACAGATGAACTTCCTCGATTGGACGCACGCCTCGATGCGTGGTGGCAGACGGTCGGATGCTGATGCAGAATACCTGTATGGCAAATGCGAGAAACTGGGTATCCAGTGTGTCGTGATGGAGCCATTGCGCGGTGGTGCCTTTGGTAGAATGGCACAGGAACTCACAGACCAGATGAAGGCTGTGCATCCTGATGACAGCACCGCGCGCTGGGCCTTCCGATGGGTGGGCTCCTACCCCAATATCCTCACTGTACTCAGTGGTATGAACCGCATGGATCACCTTGAGGAAAACGTAAAGACGTTCTCGCCATTGGAGGTCTGTACGGAGTCGGAGAATGCACTGCTGGCAAAGATTGCAGACGAGATGTCGGGTGTTCCCATTATTCCCTGTACTGCCTGCGAATACTGCATGCCCTGTCCTTACGGAGTCAACATTCCTGGCAACTTCACCTATTACAATGAGGCTGTCAACAGTCATATTCTCCCATTGCCAGAGCCTTCTGCCGCTGATTATGCTGAGCGTCAGCAGAAATTCATCGAGGGTTACCGCAAAGCACTGCCTGAGGCTGAGAAATGGGCACGTGCCTGCCAGGATTGTGAGGAGTGTCTCTCCAAGTGTCCACAGCAGATACGTATCCCCATCCAGCTGAGCCGTATCGTGCAGACCCTCAAAGTCAGAAAGAGATCATGATTTATTACGCTGGGAGAATTCGCAACCACAGTATTGCTGGTTGTAGAAATTAAATTCTTTCAGCAGTTGATTACGACGCTCATAGAGACCACCTTTGCGCCAGTTCTGCGCCCAGAATGTCACACCGGGGTCAGGATACTTTGTGACATCGTCATGACACAAAGTATCCTGACCCCGGTGTGACATTTGCTCTGCGAGATGGCCAGCACGTTCGATTTGCTCTAAACTCTTCCAACGGGAAGAAGCCAAAGTGGTGGTAAAATAGCGAATACCAAGCTCTTGGGCCTTCTTTGCAGCAGCCGTCAGACGAAGGACGAAGCAGCGTTCGCACCGTTTACCTCGTTCAGGTTCTCCTTCAAGTCCGCAGACATCCTGCTGCCACTGCTCGTGGTCGTAGTCGCCATCAATCCACTGGAGCCCTAAGCTCTCTGCATGGCGTTTGCTCTCATTCTTGCGAATCTCGTATTCCTCGCGAGGGAAGATATTGGGATTATAATAGAAGATCACAGGTCGGATATCATGCTGCACCAGCCACTCGACAATAGCCGAGGAACAAGGTGCGCAACAGGCATGCAGCAACACCTCCTTACACCCCTCTGGAACAACAATCGCAGGCGTCTTCATAAAAAATCTATAGTCTACAGTCTTTTCCCTACAGTCCTCTTGCTTTCCAGATGCGGTCTTTGGCCGCATTAATCTCCTGGAACTTCTTCTCTGCAGCCTTGCGCACATCCTCACCTAAAGCTGCCACCTTATCTGGATGGTGCTCCAACGCTAATTTACGATAGGCTTTCTTCACCTCATCGTCAGAAGCATCCGGACTGACACCCAGCACCTTATAGGCATCCTCAAGGGTGTTACCCTCCAGATGCAGCATCGAATCGACCTCACTGCTACGAAGTCCCATCCATTGCGCACACTCTTTCAGGGCCGTTATCTCACTCTGAGGCACACTGCCATCAGCCTTGGCCACCATCACGAGATAGTTCAGCAACTGCAGGCGCTGTGAATAGTCCATCTGCTGATTGATCTGTCCACAACACTGATGAACAGTCGACTTAAACTGTTGCCAACCCTCACGCTTCTGCTCATCAAAGAGTTTGTTCAGGATCTCATTGCCCTGACTGACGGCACTCTCGCCAAAATTCTGACGGAGCATCTGGCGCACCAGCTCCATCTCTGAGTGCATGGCCTTACCATCGGCCTTGATGATATAGGAAGAAAGCACCAGCAACGAGAACAGGAAACTATTACGCTGACCCTGTTGCTGACGCTGACGATAAGCCTGTTGATAGGCTTGATTATAGTCCTGATAGGATTTCTGCTGCCACGAGCCCGTATCACGCTCAGAGCCAGCACCCCAAGTACCAGAGTTACTCGGAGAGTTCACCCCATCGAGCATGGTATCAAACAGTGAACCAAAGAGATAGCCTGCGATAGCACCCAACGGGCCACCTGCCATCCATCCAATGAAGCCTCCTATCCACTTTCCTGCTGCCATACTTTTTTAAGTTGAGAATTGAGAGTTTAGAGTTTAGAGTTTGCTACCGCTGTCAACAGATCCTGCTGGATGATGCCATTGGTGGCGACAACGCTATTGCCCTGGGTGAAATTCTCAGAGCCATCATAGTCAGTCACCTTACCACCAGCCTCCATCACAATCAGGCTGCCAGCCATATAGTCCCACTGTCCGATATACTTTTCTGCATAACCATCAAGCCTACCTGAAGCCACATAACACAACGCCATCGCTGCAGAGCCACACATACGGACACTACCCACATTGCCATACAACTGGTCAATCAGATGCTTGATCACAGGTTTGTAAGCTTCGCTGTTGTAGGGCAACTGCAAACAAAGCAGCGCATCCTGAATCTTCTGACTGCTCACATGCAGACTGTCACTCCTCGCTCCACAATCCACACTCCTCGAAAGATACGCGCCCCCGCCCTTCCAGGCATAGAAGCACTCGTCTGCACAAATCTCATAAACCACACCGATCATGACCGTCTTACCCTTCAGCAATGCAATGCTGACAGCGTATGGCGCATACTGATGGATAAAATTCGTCGTACCGTCAAGAGGGTCTACCACCCACAACATCTGCTCTGTATCATGCCCTGCGAGCCCTTCCTCCGTAATAAAGCCAGCCTCAGGCAAAAGATCTCTCAATGCACTGACAATCAGCCTTTCCGACCCTTTGTCTACATACGACACATAGTCGTGAGCATGTTTACGTTCCACACTGTCGAGAGAGAACTTCTTGCGTTCTTCCCGGATATAAGCACCTGCCTTCTGAGCAATCTCACAGACTGCTAACGTACATTTCTCTAAATCCATCATCTACACCAACAGCATTTACTCCTTCAAGCCGATTTGTGTATTGCCAAGATCTTTGGAAGCCTGCTTACGGAATCGGATGGTCTGCGTCTCGTAATCCATCTCCTCAATAATCGCGATCGACTCTAAATGATAACCCTCCTCACGCAGTATTCTGCCACCTTTTTGATGACCCTTTTCCACAGCGACACCAACACCGACCACCTCACCACCAGCCTGATGCACCAGATCAGCCAAAGCATGAATAGCTTCACCATCTGCCAGGAAATCGTCGACAATCAACACTTTGTCCGTCGCATGCAGATAAGGCTTCGAGACAAAAACATTGTTGACAGTCTTGTGGGTGAAAGAATAAGCCTGCGACATGTATTTATCGTCAGTGGAATTGGCCGTCTTGTCTTTCTTGGCAAACACCACAGGCACATCATACAGATTGCCCAGCATCGTGGCGATGGCGATGCCGCTGGCTTCGATGGTCAGCACCTTGTTGATCTCCACACCACGGAAACGGCGCTGAAACTCATAGGCTATCTGGCGCATGATATCGATATCAATCTGATGATTCAGAAAGTTATCAATCTTCAGAATATTGCCTTGCCTGATCTCGCCATCGTGCAGGATCTTCTCTTCGAGGAAATTCATACGGCTGCTATATGATCTTACTTCTTGAAGAACGAGGCGATCCAAAGGATAGCAACAGCACCGATGATGGCTGTACCAAGCTGACCTAAGAGACCACCCCACTCGATGCCGAGCATGTCAAACAGCCAACCACCGAGGGCTCCACCAAAGAGACCCAGCACACAGTTCATGATGAGACCGAAGCCACCACCTTTCATCAACTTGCCAGCGCAGAAGCCAGCCAAACAACCTAACAGAAGTGAAATGATAATACCCATAATTTTACTTTTTTAATTGGTTTAACGCTGCAAAGATAAGCATTTTTTTGAAATTACACAATAGGGACGGTTCCTATTGTGTAATTTTTCATTTTTTTATCTCTATGTCACGCTTCACATTATTGCGAATCTTCGTCAGATAGCCCTTCATACCCTCGGCATCCTTGCTGTCGATAATCTCTAACAATTCCTTCAGTTCCGTACGGATCTGACTCACCTGATCGTGGGTATAGGGATTAAAGAGGATTTCCTGCAACAGGTAATCATCCTCATTCAGCACACCCTTGGCAATCCTCATGTGACGCTTAAAGGTAGTACCAGGTGCGTCCTGATGCTTCATGACGGCTGCGAACACGAATGTCGAAACGAACGGAATCGACAACGAATAGGCCACCGTCTTATCGTGCTCCTCAAAAGTATACTCGTAGATATTCAGTCCAAGCTTCTGGTAGAGGTCCTTGAAAAAGATACGACCCATATAGTCGCCCTCGCTGATGATAATGGCATTCTCCTCAGAGAGCTGCTGCAGATTAGCAAATGTAGGGCCGAACATCGGGTGCGTAGACACATAACGCATACCAGTCTGCTCATAAAACTCCTTCAGATCGGTCTTCACCGAGGCAATGTCACTGATGATACACTCCTTAGGCAGATAGGGAATCACCTCTTTAAACACAGGAATGGTATATTTCAGGGTCACGGCATTGATCAGCAGCTCAGGCTTGAATTCCTGAATCTCCTCGTAGCTGGTAAAGCGCTGACAGTTATAGGTGAACCTCATCCTTTTGGGATCTCTCTCAAACACTGCCACCTCGTGCTCAAAACTCAGCAGGTCGATGAAGAACGATCCCATCTTCCCTGCACCCATCACTAATATCTTCATTTGTTGATAATCTCTATTTGTTGTCTAACGGATTCCTCATGGATATTCTCAAAGACATGTGCCACGAATTCCGGATCCATGCCACAAAGGGCACCCTGTGCACCACGTTTGTTCAGTATCTCATTGTAACGGTTCGCCTGGAGCACCGTCATATTGTGCTCCTTTTTGTACTGGCCAATCTCACGACACACACGCATACGTTTCGACAACAGATCCATCAACTGGTTGTCTAACTCGTCGATCTGCTTACGCAACTGGCTGATGCCCTCTGTGGTCGTATTCTCATCACGAATTACAAGCAGACTCAGGATATAGTCGAGCACATCGGGTGTCACCTGCTGCTTGGCATCGCTCCATGCCTTATCAGGATCGCAGTGACTCTCTACAATCAGGCCATCGAAGCCTAAGTCCATTGCCTGCTGACAGAGCGGAGCCACCAACTCACGACGGCCTCCGATATGACTGGGGTCGCTGATAATCGGCAACTCTGGAATCCTACGACGCAGTTCGATGGGAATCTGCCACATCGGCGCATTACGATATATCTTCTGCTCATAGCTGGAGAAGCCGCGATGGATAGCTCCTAAACGCTTGATACCAGCCTGGTTGATACGCTCCAGCGCACCAATCCATAGTTCGAGGTCAGGATTCACGGGGTTCTTCACAAACACGGGCACATCCACACCCTTCAGGGCATCGGCAATCGCCTGCATGGCAAAGGGGTTGGCCGATGTGCGGGCACCAATCCAGAGGATATCGATACCATATTTCAGGGCGAGTTCCACATGCTCTGCCGTTGCCACCTCGGTGGAGACGAGCATCTTCGTTTCCTTCTTCACCTGAGCGAGCCATACGAGGGCAGGTTCTCCATGTCCCTCAAAACCACCTGGTTTCGTACGGGGCTTCCACACACCTGCACGGAAGTTGTGGCAGCCTTTCATGGCCAGTTCTCGCGCTGTGGTCATCACTTGTTCCTCAGTCTCTGCAGAGCAAGGGCCTGCAATCACGAAGGGACGTTCATTGTCACTCGGTAAATTCAGTGGTGCTAATTCCAGTTCCATAATTATATTGCTTTTTTAATTCGTTCTAATGCTTCTTTTATTTTCTCTTCCTTGGCACAGAGGGAGATGCGGATGTAACGCTCGCCATTCGAGCCGAAGATAAAGCCAGGAGTAATGAAGACACGTGCCTCATGGAGTACCTTTTCCGTCAGGTCCTCAACATTCTTGATGTCCTCAGGTATCTTTCCCCAGAGGAACATACCCACCTGATTCTTGTCGTAGGTGCATCCTAACACGTCCATAATCTTCTCTGCCCACTGACGACGACGCTGGTAGATCTCGATATTAAACTCCCTATGCCATGCATCATCATTCTTGTTATAGGCCTCAGCAGCGGCCAGTTGGATACCACGGAACGTACCGCTCTCAATGTTCGACTGCACCTTCAGAATCCACTGTATAAACTGCGTATTCGTGGCACAGAGTCCTACACGCCAGCCAGGCATATTGTGGCTCTTCGACATCGAATTGAACTCAATGCAGCACTCCTTCGCTCCAGGCACCTGAAGAATCGAGAGATGCTTCTCGTTCAGGATAAAGCTGTAGGGATTGTCGTTCACCACCACGATACCGTGCTCCTTGGCAAACTTCACCAGTCGCTCGTAGGTTTCCATTCGAGCATTACCACCCGTCGGCATATTGGGATAGTTGGTCCACATCAGCTTCACCTTCGAAAGATCCATCTTCTCCAGTTCGTCGAAATCAGGCTGCCAGCCGTTATCCTCACGCAGATTGTAGTTCACGATCTTCGCGCCTAAAATCTTCGACAGCGAGGTATAGGTGGGATAGCCAGGATTGGGCACGAGCACCTCATCGCCAGGATTCACAAAAGCGAGCGTCACGTGCAGGATGCCCTCCTTCGAACCAATCAAAGGCAGGATCTCCGTCTTTGGGTCGAGGCTCACATTATACCAACGCTGGTAAAACCCAGCCATCGCCTCGCGCAGTTCTGGTGTACCCATCGTGGGCTGATAGCCGTGGGCATTGGGCTGATGAGCCACCTCACACAACTTATTGATGGTCTGCTCTGAAGGCGGCATATCGGGACTGCCGATGGCGAGGCTGATAATATCCTTGCCCCCAGCATTCATCTGGGCCACTTCCTTCAACTTGCGGCTGAAGTAGTATTCCTGTACCAAACTTAATCTCTCTGCGGGAACCCACCCCCGAACCCCTCCCGAGGTGAGGGGAGTCTGATTACCATTACAACTGATTTTATCCATAATTATTTCTTTTTTAAACTATCCAATTCCCACTCCCCTGGGGAGGGGGTTAGGGGGTAGGTGCATCCTTATACTCACCTAAGATTATTAAATCCTTTGTCAACGGAATAATCGCATCGATTGACTGACGATAGCGGGTAAGGTCGTCATACATCACATCCACATAGAACAGATACTCCCATTCCCTTCCGATAATCGGCAGCGACTGAATCTTCGTGAGATTAATCTTATAGAACGAGAGAATCGCTAATACGTGACTCAGCGAACCCTCCTCGTGAGGCAACGAAAACACGATACTCGACTTATTCGTCTCTGTCAATGGACGCAGCATATCTGCCTTGTTGGGATTCGACACCACGAGGAATCGGGTGAAATTATGCTTATTGTCCTCGATATGATCCTCGAGCACCTTCAAACCGTAGAGTCGTGCAGCCTCTGCATGACAGATAGCCGCCCATCCCTTTTTCTGCCCTTCGGCAATCATCTTCGCTGATCCGGCCGTATCCTCAGCCTCCACATTCTTCAACTGCGGATGCTGTGCCAGGAACTCCCTGCACTGCATCAGCGCCACAGGGTGAGAGTGCACCTCCGTAATGGTGTCCCAATCATCATCAGGCAGACAGCAGATGCTGTGCGTGATATGCAACTTATGCTCACCCACGATGGTGGTACCTGAGTCGCGCAGCAGCTCGTAATTATGCAGCAACGAGCCTGCAATCGTGTTCTCAATCGCCAGCATGCCGATGGCTGTAGGGTCCTGCTTGATCGACTGGAACACCTGTTCGAAGGTGGAGCAGCAAATCAGTTGTATCTGTTCTCCCTCGAAATACAGGTGCGCCGCGATATCGTGGAACGACCCGATCAGTCCTTGTATGGCAATCCTCTTCATATCCTTATTTGACTATTTGACAATTTACTATTTCACTATTCATTTAAAAACAAGTCCCGCTTTCACTTGTGTGAAGCGGGACCTTGATTTTTATCTTCTCTGTCATAAGTTGAATTATACGCAACTTCCCGCTTCACAATTGCTTGCAAAGTAAAAGTAATAGCCGTAAAAGTATACATTCAACATTGACATAATTCTCGTTTTTGTCGTTTTCGGCTGCAAAATTATCACTTTTCTGCGAAACTAACAAATATTTTGCAAGAAATTTTGCAATTTCTCTATCTTTTTATTGTTTTAGCAGTTCCATTGCCTGCGGATTTCGTCGCGATCCACCTCATCGATCAGAATCTCCGCCAGGGCTGTAATGGCCTCAAAGGGAATCTGCTTCCGCAAATCGTCAGTATCCGATATGATGGCAGGCAGGAATTTTCCCATTTCGCTCTTATACACCTCTCGCATGTGATTGCCCTTCCTGCCGCTGTCTATCGAACAACTGTATGTCACGTTGGCCAATCGGTCGCAGAGTTTCACAAACGGAGCGTATGGTGTCTCGCGGATACCTTTATAATACTTCTCCCCTGCCCGCTCATCGCGAGTGCGACCCTTATCGTTGGTCAGGGCATAAACAATCTCCGTTGCCATCAGCGCTTGCTCCTCTGTCATCCACTCGCGGGCTGCCTTTATCACATCGTTATAGCTCAACCGCGCGTCCTCAATACTGTCGTGGTAATAAGCGCCAAAGAACATCGGCAACACATCCTCCTCACAAGCACATACTAAATGGCCGTAGCAAACCACGCCCTCCACCACCATATCTAAATGAAAGCCGTATGGCAGATCGTCGCCATAAGTCTCATTCACACTCTGATGCAGTTCGTGGGCAGCAAGCCTGATAGCCTCTATCTGCTGGGCATATTTCTCCCTATACCCATCAAATTCTTCCTTTGTCATAAGCGGTTGATTCTATTTCGGCTGCAAATTTACGAAAAAAACAGGGAAGATGATGCGACAGCAGCAATTTTTTCACTTTTCACTTTTCACTTTTCACTTATTTTTGTAACTTTGCAGCCACATAAGAGGAAAAATGATATAAAACAACATAGGAATATGAACAAGACCGTATTTATTACAGGCGCCACGAGCGGCATTGGCCTCGGCTGCGCCCACAAGTTTGCCGCCAATGGCGACCGTCTCATCCTTAACGGCCGTAACGTTAAGAAGTTAGAAGCCATCCGTCAAGAACTACAGGCCGCAGGCACCGAGGTGATTGTCCTCGCTTTCGACGTCAGAGACCGTGAAGCAGCCCGCAAGTCCATCGAGCGTCTGCCAGAGGAATGGCAGCAGATCGACGTACTCGTCAACAATGCCGGCCTCGCTTTAGGACTCGAACCCGAATACGAAGGCGATCTCGACGACTGGGAGACGATGATCGACACCAACATCAAGGGTCTGCTCACCATGACGCGCCTCATCGTGCCCCAGATGATTGCACGCAACAGCGGACACATTATTAATATAGGGAGCGTGGCAGGCGATGCTGCATACGCTGGAGGCAACGTCTACTGCGCCACGAAGGCAGCTGTAAAAGCCCTCTCCGACGGTCTCCGCATCGACGTGGCCAACACGGCCGTCCGCGTCACCAACCTCAAGCCAGGCCTCGTGGAGACCAACTTCAGCAATATCCGCTTCCATGGCGATACCGACCGTGCTGCAAAACTTTACCAGGGCATCAAACCCCTCACTGGTGACGACATCGCTGATGTGGCCGTCTATGCTGCCAATGCCCCAGCCCATGTGCAGATTGCCGAAGTGCTCATTTTGGCCACACATCAGGCTAACGGCAGTGTAATTGTGCGCAAATAGCCCCAAAAATGATAAAAATCATTAAAATAAACATCACGTATCAATATTTTTCTTACCTTTGCACCATATTATTAACAATCATTTAAGATAGTTATTATTTTTAAAAGACCAAATATGAAAAAATTACTGATGATTGCCGCACTGATGGTGGCATCACTAAGTGCCAGCGCACAGGAAGTGGGTGCGTTTATCAAGCCCATGGCTGGTGCTACCTTAACCACATTGACAGGTGACTTAGATGATCTTAAGATGAAAATTGGCTTCACAGGTGGTGTTGAACTGGGATACCAATTCCACGAGATGTTCGCCTTAACAGCTGGTGCCCTCTACACCATGCAGGGTGCAAGGGTCTCAAACAGTCATACAAAGTATATGATCAACATGAACTACCTCAACGTACCCGTCATGTTGGCAGTCTACCCTGTTCAAGGATTCGGCATCAAGGCAGGTGCCCAGTTCGGATTCCTGATGAAAGCCAAACAAGGCGATACGGATATGAAAGATTTCTTTAAAAAGTCCGACTTCTCGATTCCTGTTGGCCTGTCCTACGAGTTCGACGATGCCGTGATTGAGCTCCGCTACAACATTGGTCTTTCCAATATCTTGAAAGCAGAGGTCGATGACGAATACAGCGTTTTCTATGGTGCTCAAATCGACAGCAAGGTTCACAACAGCGTCATCCAGCTGACCTTTGGTTACAGAATACCATTCTAATTCTATAATTTCGTAAATGAAAAGCCCCATTCAAAATTTGGATGGGGCTTTTCATTTCATAAAAACGGCTCTATCGACAATCAAAGAGTATCTTCCTCCAATTGTCCTTCGGCCTCACCGCGAAGTGCACCCAATACGTCGTACCCCTCTTCTCCAAAATCAGCTCGTCGAAAACCCTTTTGGTTTCATCGGCGATGTCGAGCAGGATGCTGGCATACCTGATCATCTGCTCCGGGCCATAACATCTGATATCTACCGCGCAGCCGGTCAGGTGATTACTCCCCTTCGCCCCACCGCACTTCATATTCACCTCCTCACTCCGATACCCCGACGAAATCACGACGGGGATTTCCCCTCCTGAGTAGGAGGGGTGTCCGCAGGACGGGGTGGTCTGATCCCGCGAACTTCTGCTGACGTTCAGACCCCCTCTTACTCCCCCTGACTCAGGGGGAGAAAATCCATCGCCATAGCGTGTATTGTACCTCTCCCTCAGGATTTCCAGCCACCCACACAGGCGCTTTAAATTCTCTATCGCCCCCCGACTCGGGATATTCCCATCCAGCGTGTGGTAACTCGTTTTGCAAAGCTCCCCGAGCGTAAAATGTTCGGAAAGTTTCATTTGTTTATTGATACTTACTTCATTCATACAGCACATTCGAAATAAAAAGTGAAATTGTAATGTAATAATTGTAATGTTTGTAATATTTTTGAAGGCCGTCACTTCGTATATTTCGCTTTCTTCCCTTTGCCGGTCTTCACTACCTTGTGGTCTTGCAGCCAGCGCCACAGCTGTACACGTGCATAGTTAATGTTCATCTCACCTACCCTTATCAAATCTTCTTCTGTAAAACTCGATGGCAGAGCCTCTAACAGACGGTCACTCTTGGAGTAATAGTTCACCTTGTTGGCCTGCTCCTCGCTGAGCTTGTTCTGATAATAGGCATTCGCCATCCCACCGAAGAAATAGCGCTGTGTACAGAGTTGGATTTCAAGACAGAGGTCCACCAGTCGTTTGTCAGTGTCGTCAACCTTGAACGTGTCGTTTTCCATCCATTCCTGATAGTGTCGCATGAAGATATACGGCACGGCGATATGGAGGCCATAATAGGGCACGCGCTTCACGAGCATGGCCGTCACCTTGTCCTGATCCTCCTTCGCCAGCGTCATGATATTCTCCATCCAGTGATAGGTGTATTCCACCAACGGCCAGATGGGCAATTCTCCCCCCACGGTGTCGAGTTTAAACGCCCATTCCTTTAGCCGGTCAATCACTTCCACATTCTCCTTATTGCGCGTGTATAGAGGTATCATGTCGAATGAGTCGGCACAAAGGGGCAGCACCGCTAATCGGGAGTAGAGTCCGCTGCCGAAAGTCCTCAGATTCACTTTCTTGTTCAGACTGATGGGCGTGCCCGTGTACACGAAGTTCCAATACACATTAAACGGGCCGCTGACCGAGTTCTTGTTCTTATACTGCTGGTTGTCCTCCTCATTGTGGAAGGCTTTCAGTTCAAACACGCTCTTGTCGATCCACTGCCCACCCGAAGTGATCCTGGCATTGTTCTCCAACTCTGAGTCAAACGTAAAGAGGTGCAGGTTTACGGGTTTTCCGTCGCCGTCGTTCTCCACACAGGCGTTCATGTCTTCGATAAAGGTCTGGTTCGACGTTCTGGCACCATGAATCCTGATCTTCACCTGCGGCGGCGTCAGGGCATCCTTCTTCTGCTCTTTGGTCGATGTGTCCCTCTTCTGCGACTCCAGCTTGAATTTGTTCAGCAGGTCATTACCCACCTTGTCGGCAGCGATGATCGGCGAGAGTATGATTTTATACAGATCGCTGGCAAACGACTTTCCCGTGGCCGGGTCGTCAACGATAAACACGCCGTAGTTCAACCGCCTTTGCTCCTCAGGCCGATGGTAGAAGTAATAATACATTCTTGTCATCAGCGTGCCGAAGAGCGCAGCGCCCGTAAACATGCAGGCAGGCTTCGATGAGGTCCGCATCTGGTAGCACACCTCTTTCAGACAGGGGAAGTACGGTGTCAGCTCTTCTATCTCCCTGCCGTATTCCAGGAACTTGGGCATCAGGGCATTCTCTGCTTCCACCACACTCGGATCTTTCTTGATCGACGGGTTCACGCCCAATGCTTTCAGGGCGATCGTCATACTGTCGGGCATCTGCTTGCCCATCTTGTAACTCAGCCCGTCCTCAATAGTCTGGTCCACCGAGTCGCCCTCCTTCCGCAAGTCCTCCACCCATCTCAGCTTGTTCACGAAGTATTTCACGATGGCCTCATTCCGCTCGCACACATATTTCAGCTCGGAGGTCAGTTGCAGCAGCACGGCATGACGCTTGCCAACCGACGTATCAAACTGCTCCAGCCATTTGTCGATGATGACGGGCACCTCTATCCCCTCATACCGGTAATCGTCGAACGACTCATGGGAAATGGTCTCTTGGGGCGTTGTTTCATCGGCTTGCGGCGTCTGTTTGCCGTCGTCCGCAAAAAGGTCGGGTTCCGACAGTGCCTTGCTGTAAACAGGCTGATACTTCTTGATCCACGCCGCATTCTCATACGTATGCATCGCGGAGTCGTAATAGAGCACCTCCGAACGCGGGCAGACAAACGACAGGCGCGAGGAGTCCTTCGTCTCATTGTCGTTCTTCAGACCCAGCTCGCGACAGAACCTGTTTTGTGCCGAGGCCAGGTTGCCGTCCTGCAGGTCGCACTTCATCACGATTTTCAGACCGTGCCCCGAGGGCGTCATAAAGGCAAAGAACATACGTGGCTGGTAGTAGCCGGTGAAACGGTCATTCTTCAGCAGCATCTTCCACGTGGCTAAAGGGTCGTCAAGATGGTCCAGGTCCACCATGAACAGACCGTTCAGCACACCATATTCCTGATGTCGCCAGGTGTCGGTGCCGTGGTTCTTACCCTTGTTGTCTATCCACTCATGAGGCAGGAAGCTGCTACACGAGAATATCCATGCCGGCAGGTTCTTCTTGGCCTCATTGTAGGCTTTCTTGTTCACGTCGTAACTCGCCCTGCAAAGCCTGTATGTTTCCGCCACAGAGGGATTGTCAAGCACCGCCTCAAACTCCTTCGCCGTAATCGGCTTGGCGGGTGCACCGAATAATGGTTGTATACAGATAGCCATAGTCTAAGCGTTCTCCTTGAATTTGTCATACATCCGTTTGCTCACCTCCTTGCGGAACACGTTCGAGAACTCCCTGACGTTCACCTCGTTGTTTTCCAGCTCGTTCTCTTCTAACCAACATATATAGGCCTTCACCATCTCGTATTTGAACTCCAGAAGGTTAAACCTCATGTTGATGGTGTCGAGCAGTCTGTCAGCCACAAACTGGCAGGCCATCATGAATGATCTGGCGTGGTAGGCATAACCCTGCACCTTGTCAGGGTTCATGCTTTCTTCCATCAGCATTCTCACCGATGTCTGTGATATTGATCTCATTTTATCAGGTTTTTTGAGTTGTGTAACAGTTTACTGATCTCAGCCGACATATCCGAGAGGTCAATGAAGGCCGATTCAATCGATTTGTTCAGGTCGAGTGTAATGAGGCAGCGCAGATGCTTCTCCTTTTTCTTCACCCAGGCCTTAAGGTCGTTTCTGTCAATCAGGAACTGCGGCTTGGCAATCTGCGGTTCGTTCTTCATCTTGCCCTTCAGCGAGTCCACCACCTTGTGGCACAGCAGGCTCTCATAGTCCAGCACGTCGGCCGGGCATTTCACCTTCAGTATATACGAGCTATCCTTCTCGCCGTAGGTCTTGGCAATTCTCACGCCGCCTTTGTCGTGTACCACCTCCTGCTTCATCTCGGGGTGGTCTTTCCTGCCCTCGAAGTAATACTGCTTCGAGTCGGGCCATATCAGCAGCTTGCCCCTGATGGCCTGCACAGGCTTGGTCTTAGGGCGTGAGGCGTATTCCTCTTCGCCCTCCATCACCAGCTGGGCCTCTTCAACGGTCTTCACCTGTTCTTCTTTCATAGCTTTCCAAATTCATTAAACAGGAAGTCGTTCAGTCTTACCATCTGAGGCTGCAGCAACGGCATGTCCACCCTGCTCGGCTTCAGGTCTTCATTCAGCAGGTTATAGAATTCCCACGCCGTTATCTGTTTGTGTTCCGATGTCGACAGATACGCCAGATAGCGTTCGTAGGCCAGTTTGATAAACGTGTCGTTCAGCGGATAGATGGTGCTGGTGTGCAGATCCTTGTTCTGCGTGTCATACAGGATACGCTCCTCCATCAGCCTGCCGAATATCACGCGGCACTGGTTCGCCTCCAGCGTGATATATCTGAGGTCGTCGAGTTTCTCCCGCCATTCCACCACGCTTGTCGAGAAGCCGGCAATCATCTCGTCGGCCTTCGTCAGCAGCTCGTTCACGTTCTTCATGTTCTCCTGCCTGCCCATAATGCCGCCCAGACTCGTGGTCGACAGGAAATAGCGGGCGCCCATGATCATCATGTTCGAGCACACCCGCACCTGCGGCCCGAAGCCAACGGAGATGCCCTTCTGGTGATACGATATGGCGCAGTTGTAGTCCGTATCCTTATCGGCGAAGTCCTTCACGGTGATGATGGCATACACGCGTCTGAGGGCATGGCTCTCAAACGAGCCCTCGCCATATTTCGCCTCCATCTCCTTGAAGATGGTCACTCCCGGGCGCATACGGTCGCGGTTGTCGGCAGCCGTAATCTGCGCCACCTCAGGCTTCAGCCCCGCCGCCTCCAGCTTCTCCAAAATGGTCTGAATGAGCACATAGTGGTAGATGCCGCCCACAGGTTCCCCGTTGGGATAGTTCTCAATGTAGGTCTTCGCCAGATCAGCCAGCGAAAGCTCCTGCGTCTTGTTCCTTGAAAAATCCAATTGTCTTTCCATAATCAAATCTCCTCTACTTTAAATAAATGTTCCATTGCGATAAAAATTTAAAAGTTTCACACCGCAAAGTTAGGAAGCGTTTTCCCATAGTTCCAAACAAAAAAGCACAAAAAAACTCCTCTCACCGGGCTAAAGTGAAAGGAGTGAAGCAAAGTGAAGTAAAGTGAAATTTTCGGGTGAAAAGAGTGAAACGTCTAATCCTCTTTTTTGTATCTATATGGTGCCGTTTCGCCTAATTCATCACCGATGTTGATACAGGTATTTTTCTCATTCAGAAACTCTGGCCCCCAGCTTTTATAGCCATCAGTCTTAGGCAGACTGTTATGCTTATGTTTCAAGCTGTCGAGCAGCAGTGTCATGGCTTCATCATTCTCCACATCCAATATACCCCAAGCCACCAGTGCCTCAACAAATGGCTTGTGGGCATTCCGCTTCTTCAGCTGCCCGTGGTCATACAGCGCAATCTCTATCAGAGCCAGGTTAGCATACGAATCCTGGTAATACAAGTCCACAAGCAATTTCACTTTCTCCTTGGTAAACTCGCTGGGAAATCTGAAACACTTGTTCACCGTGACATTTTGAGCGAAGGCCGTTTCATCCTCATCTGCTCCATCAAGCAGTCTTTCCAAGAACCCATTGTCGCCTTTCTCCGGATGCAGCAGCCTTTGCTCCACCATATCCACTAAGTACCGGAGTTCCTGAGTGTAGTTCCCTTTATCGAATAGAAGACGGTTCACCATTGTAATAATGGGAATGCCATGATCACAATTAGTGTGTTTGAGACAATAACCTAAGATCTCTAACAATTCAAAAGAGAGGTTCAACTGCTCTCTGTTAAGTTTTGAATTTTTTTAGTCATAATTTGTTGGTTTATAAGTTTATACTGATAACTAGGTTTTTATAGGCTTAAGTGTGTTATACGACCCAGACTCGTGCCATAATCGTCGTTACTAATACGTTCTCGACTGCAAAGATAGGAACTATTCCTGAGATTTCCAAATCTTTTGCCTGAAATCTTCATTTGCCACCGTGTAGATACGCTGCATCTACGAGCATCTGCGTTTTTTGAGCCTGCGCCACTTTGGCGAACCTGCTTCCCTCCGATTTGGGATCAAACTTGACGATGTACTCAAACATCCTGTCGAAGTCGCATTTCCTTAACAACTCTTGTAGTTTCATATCTTCATCACTTGT
>JAEEGG010009824.1_pt1 | contig 21321 bp, 17 predicted proteins | sample 9134161 | NCBI WGS metagenome assembly JAEEGG01 (sample SAMN16246543, study PRJNA631951) | gut metagenome | biome: gut microbiome; feature: rumen; material: CR-attached | host: Bos | place: Iran: Karaj | collected 2018-10
CGAATCCGAGTATGAAGAGCTGGTTCGATTAAGATCTGAAAATGAATACATGCGGGCCGAGATTGAAGTGATAAAAAAAGAGATCGCCTTGAGAGAAGAAAAGGAAGCTGCGCGACTCAAGGCGAAAAAGCAGCGATCATCCAAGAACTCCGCAAAGAAGGACACTCCTTAAGAGACTTGTTGAAAGCGATTGGAATGGCCAGATCCACGTATTATTTCGAGATCAGTAAGACGGATAAAGTTACCCAAAGAAACGAGAACCTGATGGTCGATATCCGTGCAATCTTTGAGCACCATAAATGCCGGTATGGTGTCCGTCGCGTTTATCAGGAGCTGGTTCATCGGGGGATCGTTGTGAATCATAAGCGAGTCCAGCGATTGATGCACCAGATGAATCTGTTAGGAAAGCGGCCGAAAGAGAAGTACCACTCCTACACAGGAACGGTTGGAAAAGTTGCAGATAATATCATTGACAGAAACTTCACTGCAAACGCGCCTCTGCAGAAATGGACAACAGATGTATCACAGTTCAGCTTCTCTTGGGGAAAATGCTATATCTCACCCATTCTGGACATGAACACAAACGAGATCATATCCTATGACCTCTCACAGAGCCCAAATCTGGAGCAAGTTCATCGCATGCTGAACCGCGCCTTTGCGAGGTTTCCAAGAGTTAAAGGCCTCATTTTTCATTCGGATCAGGGGTGGCAATACCAGCACACATCGTACCAGTGCGCGTTGAAAGAACACGGAATCATTCAGTCGATGTCTCGAAAAGGGAACTGTTATGATAACTGCATCATGGAGACGTTCTTCGGACGGTTAAAGAACGAACTGTATTACGGTTACGAGAAGGAGTATCCGACATTCGAAGCCTTTGCGAACTCCCTGAAAGAATACATAGATTACTACAATAACGAACGGATCCAGGCGAAAACAAAATGGATGCCCCCTGCAAGATACAGGGAAGCATCCATGTGTTTCGGTTGATCATAGATAATGTGTCCAGGATTCTGGGTACATATCAAACAGGCCCCGCCGTTAGTTTCATTCATGAGTAAATCACACTTCGACTGATTCTTCAGCATCCTCCTCGTCTTCGTCGTCGAAATCGAGGTCTGCGCCTGACAGGTTGATATTCATTCCCTCGGCCGCAAGCTGAACCAGCTTGTCAAACTGACTCTTGCTTGTGATGCGTGCTCCTGTGAGATTCAGCATCCCCTTAGGGCCACCATTCTGTCCGGGTGCTACAGGAATACCGTTCCGGTAAGAAATCGCGTTCTTCACGGCTTCAGGAACGTCAGGAATGCCATTCGGGAAGGACATCGCCTGAAGAAGACCCTCCGGTAATCCCCGGATGCCCTCCGGTAATCCCTTGAACCCTTCGCCAAATCTTTCCTCCCGCTCCGCATTTAGCGTCTTCGTTCTGGCTTCGCGCCACTGCTCGTAGGAGAGGTCCTCCATGTCAGCGTACGCTTCGTTATCCTTTGCGCGGAAGAAACGCGCCACAGCGTGCTGCGAGACGATCATGATCTTCCAGTCCGTGCAGCTGTCGGTATGGAACGGAAGCTCAAATACCCGGAGCATTGTGTCCTGCTCGGTATCACGCTTGCTGATGACCGGCTTGAAACGGCTCTGCCGAATGCAGTAGGTATACCGTTCGTCCCAGGCCTTACGGCGGGCCATCTCCTCGCGGATCCGCTCCGGATCATCCTCCGCCCTGGCATCGCCGGGCACTGCATCCGGGACAGCCCGGAAAATGTTAACCAGCGACTCTTCCTTGTTGTCATCATTGTGCCCCAAGGTCATCGCGAAACGGAATACATAATCCGTATCCGGCTCAAGCCCGTAAAGCACGGTGATAATCTGCGTCCAATTCCAGTTCCAGTTGCCGATTTCCCAGATTTCTTCGTTCCCATTTGGCGTCGTGACAAATCCACGGAAACCTTCGTTGCTCTTGCAGTTGGTATCGAATACAAAGTCTCTTGTGTTGAAATTGATTACTTTACTCATTTTTTCATCCTCCGTAGTTTTATATACGGCCGATGCATGAGTATTCTTGAGACGTATCTCGCGGTCACTGACATACTCTGCCCGACCGTTCTTAAGAAGCCCCTTTGCCCGTTTCGGGTAAGTGGTGCCGATTCGTCTGCCGTCTACGTCCGTCACAATAATGTTTTTTTCTATGGGTATCATCCCCCTTGCCGTTACGTGTACGCAGTCATGACCTCTGTTTTTTGTGATGGGTGTCGTCCCCGGACCGGTCCGCCCGGCCTGTCAAACCAATATTAGAAAAGCGGACGACACAATGTGCCATCCGCTTACTATACTACCGAATTTTCCGGGTTTCGTCAATGGGGTTTGGAAGGGAGTTTACAGTTTTTCAAACGAGGTTACGAAGCGTAGTTTATGCTTATATTCTTCCTCCGCCAGTGCAATCTGCTGCCGAAGCCGTGTGTTTGTTTCAACTGCAATTTCTCCAACAAGCTGTTGGAGTTTTTTACTCTTCAAAACCGGTTCATAAAACTGATACCACTTTTTCATATACCAAAGATTCGAAGAGCTAAATCCCTTCCGAGCTGCCAGTTGAAAAGAAGCTTCTATTTTGTCATCCTTAAACCAGTGGGGAATTGTATTGTCCTTTGCATACGAAGTCTTATATCGCACAAAAACGGCGGTGCCTATTACGGCACCGCCACATGTTTCCTCATGAGTAAATCACGCTTAGATTGATCCGATTGTTTCCGGAAGATTACAGATTCCCATCAATGCAATACATATCGTTAACATCCAGGAACCCGCGCATACGCGTTATGATTTCGGAGTAAAACTCTTTCTCCGGTTCCGAAGCGTTCTCCGCGCACTTGGTTATCGCCTCGATTGCCCGAATCCAGTCCTCTCTGCCGAAGCAATTCGGGGCGCATATATCAAAGTATTCCTGCAGCCCCCATCCTCTCGGATTCGGATCCATCACCGGGAAGACGGATGCGATCGGTTCCACAAGAAGTTTATCGTAGTCCGTCTTATACACCCTGAAACTGTCATAACAATCGGGAATCTCCGGATCCGGCGGAAAATGCATGGGCTGAAACTCTAAATAGATTTTCTCCTCATCATCCGCGTTCAGGAGAATATCAACAACCTTATACCGCGCCGTATCTCCCGGATGATTCATCCATTCCTTAAATCTAAGCATCTTAACCCCTCTTACTTTCTCCTCACATACACCAACATCCCATTCCCGTACGGGTCGTCCTCTGCGCCAAATTCCTCCCGCAGGAAGGTGTAGCCGCCCTTCTCAAGCACCCTGGCGGAGGCGCCGTTCCCGTGGACGACGCGCCCGTAACTGACGAAGGCGTCGAATTTGTCGAAAGAGAATTCCGTCATGGCTTTGAGGACTTCGGTGGCAAGGCCTCGGCCGCTGTACCGGTCGCAAATCTGATACCCGATTTCGACCGCGTCCGGCTCGTCTTCCACCTCGCTCACACCCGTGTCGCCGATCAGCTCGCCGGTCTCCTTGAGCTGCACGGCGAGGACGAATGGCAGCCGCTCCGCGTCCACGCAATCACGGAAGAACTCTATCGCACCGGCGGCTTCACTAAGGTCCGCATAGCACTCGTTCGGGAACCACTTCTTCACCTTTTCTTCCGCGTGATTCGCGTATAATTGTTCCACATCTTCAGCCTCCAGCTCCCGGACCAGAAGATGCTCCGTTTCAAAGAAAACCTTCATCCCCTCACCTCAATTTTCTTCTTCGGCACATTGCAATCCCTGCCGCACCGGCAAATGTAACGATCATAGCCACAGCAAGCGGTACAACCGGAAGCGCATCACCGGTGACGGGAGTTGCAGGAGCTACCGATTTCGCCGGCTCCTTGATAATCAGCTTCACTTCCGCCTTACCATCGACAAATACGACCGTAATCGTATGCGTGCCGACGGAAAGCGTCTTCAGCAGCGACTCTTCAAGGGTGATAATTGTACTTCCCTGCCTTGCCGGCACGTCTTTCTTTTCGCCGTCAACCAGCGTTTCCACATAACTCGGGAAGCACAGTTCATCATGCTCACTGCGCTTAACGGTCTTCTCAACCGGGCCGTCACCCTCCGCCCATTCGATGACATTTCCGTCAGGGGAGTCGTACTTGATTTCGTTCCCGCTCGGGTTTTCGTTCGCATTCCCGTTCACGTTTTCGCTCGTGTTTCCGTCGGTCTTGCCGGGTGTAGAAGTATCGGGTGTTGTCGTACCGGGATTCGTTGCTCCGGGATCTGTTGTGCTGGGGTCGGTCGCTCCGGAATCTGTTGTACCGGGGTCCATCGTTCCGGGGTCGGTTGCACCCGTCTCCGTTGCTCCGGGTGTTGTTGTTCCGGGGTCTGTTGCTCCGGGCGTAGTTGTGCCGGGATCTGTCGTTCCCGGGTCCGTTGTTCCGGGATCTGTCGTTCCCGGGTCGGTCGTTCCGGGATCTGTCGTTCCCGGGTCCGTTGTTCCGGGATCTGTCGTTCCCGGGTCGGTCGTTCCGGGATCTGTCGTTCCCGGGTCTATCTTTGTTTTCTTGAACACCGGCTCGTATATCGTGATGGTTCCGTCCGTCGTGCCGTTATCCCAATCGTCAAATGCATATGTGTAATCCGTGTCCGCAGCCTTCGTCGGAACCTTGTCTGTCATCGGAACGACTCCGCCTTTTATGTAGGTCTTGCGGTCGAGTTCCTTGCCGTCACCATTCAGCCAGACAACCGTACACATTTCCGCGTCATCCTGCGTTATACCGGATTCCGCGACGGTCACTTCTGTCCCTTCTGATGCAAGAACAGCTCCCGCTGCCTTTACCCGGACATAATATGTACCATTGGTAAGACCTTCTACCGTCTGGCCGCTGCACGGCGTCCAATCCGTATTCCCGACCTTTCTGTACTCCATCGCATCGGTGGTTCCGGTGATCATTCCGTTATTGTTGGAAGCATTCGTACAGTCAGTCTTCGAAAGCCCTTCGGGAGCCTGAGCCTTTGTCACATTTATCGTCTGCGTATCGCTTTCCAACGTCATCGTGCCGTTGCCAAGCTTCACAATGGAAAGGATTCCTTCCGATAATCCTGATGCGAATTCAATGTTTCCGTTTGAATCTGCGACATCCTTGGGAGATAGTCCGTCGTCGACGTAGCTCCCATTGACTTGATAATTCGCCCCCGGCGTAAGCCCCGACAGTATTCCGCTGTCCGCACCTGTCGCGGTAAATGTGGCATCGGGCGTAGCTTCCTTAGGCTTTCCGAGGGTAAATACGCTGAAAGGACTGCCGTAGTCGCTGCATCCATAGCCGTTCTGCTGTTCATTGAATATCTTAAGCGAATACTGCTCCTTCGCTATATTCAGATTCTGAGGAAGCGTCAGCTCCCATGTCCCGGATGATGCTGCAGGCTTCATGCTCGCATAGCCGATTACCTCTCCATAACGATTGCAGAGCATAGCAGAAATATACCTGTTTTTTATGTCTTCGGTATCCGTTAAGGCATTTTCATAACTGACCGAGAGAGTTTCGCCTGGAGTGACCCCTATTCTTCCCTGATTGTTATTCGAACTATTAATAGTTGCTTTAAAATCCTTATAGATTTCATCTTGCAGGGTTATCTTCCGCATTCCATCATTTTCATAGGAATACTTGGCGGAACCGAAACTGCTTCCATCCGTGGGGGTAGCGTTTTTGACTTCGACCTCAGCGGATGTAAAAAGAACTGCGTTCAGATCCAAAACGAAAGCGGGACGTTCACCGGCTGTAAACACTATCCCAAAGTTATCAAAATAATAGTAAAATTTTGTCCCTTTATCCGGGGAGGAGCTAATTTTTCCATCTTCGCTCACCAGCGGAAGCGAATAATTCTCGAAAAAATACTTATACAAATCACCCCGTAACCACCACCGATTTGTAAACGTTCCCTCAAACATTCTGTCTTTATCATCGGCAAAATATGTCTTTGCTTCGAGCCAACTAATCAGAAAAACTTTTGCGTCTTCAAGCGCTATCGGTTCTGTTGAACAAGACTCCGCTTCCTTATCAGTGCTACATACAGCCGACTGCTCAACGGCCGAAAAACCATCTTCATACAATTCGTTGTTATACTCCAGAATACGAGCATATAATGACTGAGGGGAATAATACACGACGTCATGAGGATCCCCCAACCTCATTTCTTCGTCATATATTAAAAGGATTTTATCAGCACCGGCTCCTATCTTACGCCAATAATGACCGCCAAACCAGTACCGCTCAATCTCATTCTTATCCCTTACCATCACCGGAGGGATATCACTTATACGCGACTGTCCCCATACGGAATATAAATCCATATGTTCCGTCTTCTGTTTTGACTCACCTGGGATTTCGTCACCGGGGTGGTATTTTAACTCTCCTCCTTCGGTCTCTGACCAGCCAAGGAGATAATGATATGGATATTTGAATATCTCAGGGTAAGCACTTTCCGTATAACCACCCCCGGATTCATATACTTCCCCATTATAAGTGTTATGATAAGTAATGTTTGGAAGTTTCCTCCAAGTGGCAGGATATAAAACTAAATCATTGTCAAGCAGGCTCTTTATCTGCCACAATGGTCGGTTACTCTCTATAACAGTCTCCCCTTTATTTGAGGTCCATGTGGCTACCTCATATTGAAAATAGCGCATATCAATACCCGCATCACGAAACTCAAGACCTGTCGGGAAAGGTCTTTCATCATTTCTGTCCTGTAAGTCTACTTCTATTACAACTTCATTACCGGGTTCCCGTATTCTTTCAATAGAGTTTTTATCAGTAATATAGTGTATTTCTTCTCCGATTCTATAAAAGGGCTCCCCATTATTGTCATACTCCACATCAAAATAACCGATATAGTTACCATAACGGTCATCACGCACAAAAAACCTTTCCGTTTCCCACTTAAGTGTAATTCTGACGATATACTGCGCCTTCGCAGGCCGCACGGAAGCAGCCGGAAGCATCGCCACCAGCATCATCGCCGCCATGAATAGTGCCACAAACCTCTTTTTACCCATTCCTTTCCTCCTCTCTGACTGCAACCTGCCGCAAAAGGTCTCCGCGTCCGTTCCTCACCTCATCGCCCCGGCGAAATCAATCTCACGCACCTGGGCGTACTCCATCTCATCAAGCTGTTTCTGAATTGCGGCCGGATCGGTGCCGGCGTTCTTCAGGTCGTCCACCGGGCAGAACCATAAAGGTTTGACGCATCGGTAGATAAGCGGCGCCGCCGCAATTTCTTCCTCGGAGAATTCATAGTATTTCTTTACAATCCCAAGCGCCCGCAATATCTCCGCGAGTTCCTCCTCCATCGTCCGGCCTAGAATCTCCCGGAACAGATAGTTGAGGAATACATCCCGTCCGGCAAGGTTAAAATCATAGATTCCGACGAACCGTCCGTCTGAATCAATCAGCACATTGGTCTTGTTAAAATCCGCCTGGAATACGGAGCGAGGCAGCTCATGATAAACTTTCTCAAGTTCCCGCCGGTTCTCTTCCCACCGCCGAAACATCCGGTCCGTCTGCTCCCGAAAGCACTCCGGAAGCGTCTCACAATACTCCTTAAAATCCAGCGCGTTGCACGTCACTTCGTCCATCTCATCGCCCGGGTAAAGGTCAAACATCGTATACCCCGAGGGAATATCCGTGTAATCAAACCGCTTGGCCGCAACCCGCGCCGTCATGATATACAGGTCGTCGAAAAGGTAGCGGGGGTCCGTTACATTTGCCGCGGATTCGTACTTCGAATACTCCTCCGCGTAGGCGACGCACCGGTGCCCCTTGTAATCAACGAGCGGAAACTCCCCGCCCTCGGCCGCGAAAATCCCGGGTGTGTAATACCCAAGCTTCCTGTATTCGTCCGCGCAGCGCTGCCACATTCCGACGCTCTCCGGCGTGGTGAACGCGTTGCCGGCAACCTTTATGACCAGCCGCCTGCCGTCCGCCGTCGTGACGAAGACCGCCTCGCGGAAATCGTCGTCGCCGTGGCACGTGTCGACCGTCCGTATCTCCTTCACCCCGTCAAGCCCGAACAGGCCGACGATCGTGTTCTCATCATACTGCATAATTCGATAAGCCTTTACATTCTATTCATGCGGGCCTTCCTGCGCATGGCAATTCCTGCCGCGCCAAATGCCACAACCATCACCACAGCAATCGGCACCACCGGCATCGTGTCGCCGGTCACCGGCGTCGCATCAACAGCCGGCGTAGGCGTCGCAACAGCCTCTGCAATGCTCAGCGCAAAATCCGCTTTCCAATCGTCAAATACGACAGTTATCTTATGTTCTCCAACCGCAAGCTTCTCAAGCGTTTCCGCGGGGATTGTAATAATCGTACTTCCGGAACGGGCCTCGACCTTAATCTCTGCGCCGTCAAGCAAAGTATTCAGGTAATGCAGGAAGCAGTTTACATCGTCCTGGCTGCGCTTAATCGTAAGCACGAAAGGCTCCTTGCTGCCCTTTGTCCAAACGAACACCTGCCCCTTAATCGGATCATAAGTCACCTTCTGGCCTTCCTCCAGACCGCACACCTCGCAGGTCTTCGGAGCATAGCCGGTAGCGGCCTTCCATTTGTGGCCGGCAGGCTCCCCGGAGGTGAAGATATCCTTCTCGTCCGTGCTCTTCTCGCCGCACTTACAGGACTTATAATATACCGCGGCGGAGATGCAGTCAGCGGCGCTCTTCAGGTATTTCGCATCTACAACTTCCTGATCAAAGGTATGACCGGTTGCCGCAATTTCCTTGCCGGTAATCACATCTCCGCAACGGCTGCACTTCTGATCAGCTTCCTTACCTGCCTTTGTGCAGGTCGGAGCAACGGCGGTGCCGTCAACCGGCTGATAATCATGCTCATTGTATTTCTTATACGTTGCCGTATAGATTTCATCGCCCATTACCGTAACGACTTTTTTATCCCAGCCGGAGAACTCGGCGGAGCAAACCACATCAGGCGCACCGGACGGAATCTCGCCGTTATACTTGGGCATATCCCCGTAAGCATACTCGCCGCTCTGCAGTTCCGTGCCGTCCTCGTCAACAAATGCCACCGTGAACTTGTCTTTGATGCTTACGGTCACACTTGCCTGCTTCTTAAGGTCTTCGATCCTGGCCACAATGCTATTGACGAATTCGCCCTTAAGGGCATCCGCTTCGGTGAGCTTGTAGCTCTCTGTTGTCGTTACCGTCTCGCCCGGATCTACGTTCTCAAACGTACTCTGCGTAATGGAAACGCCATCCATCGCCCAAAGTGTAATTGTTTTAGGTTCACCGTATATATTGGTCGCGGTGATCTGGAAGGTGATTTCCGAGCTGGGCGCGTATACCGCGTTGTCGGCCTTAACCGTAACCACCAGGTCGTCCTTGACCGGATCCTCGTCCGGATCCGTACCGTCAATGACCGTCAATGTGCCATTCTTATAGTTAATCACGTAGTGTGCCGTCACGTCGTCACCGCTTGCGTTTTTGATTGTCGCCCCACCCGGCACGTTCTTGCTGTATCCTACCAAGCTTTGGCTTCCCGTTACGGTGACGGACTCAAGCGTGTCGCCCGGAGCGAGGCCGGTAACCGTGTAGCCGTCATTTGTCAGTGCCGTGCCGTCGTAAACCTTTGTTTCACTCTCCGCCGTAATCGTCACGTCATAAAGCTTTTGCCACTGCGCGTACAGCGTGGGCTCGCCGACAAATGTGACAACCGCCTCATCACCGTACGAAGCTCCACTCCCGTCACTCTTCGTATTCCAGCCCGTGAAGAAATATCCTTTCCACGTGAACTCATTTGCCGGCAGTTTATTTCCGTTCCCGGGTATTATTGTAGCGGCGTTCATAGTCCCACTTCCGCCGTTCGCGTCAAATGTGATTTTGGCCTCTGTTACCGGAATTCCGATAACTGTACCCTTCTTCATTGCCTCAGCGGATGTACCGGCCGGATATATCAAAACTTGCCCGCTCAATGTGTAATCTTTCTTGTCAATCGTGGCAATCACGGTGATAATGGATTCATTTCCATTATTATAATCATTAGCTCCCTGTCCGATTGCCGCAGCCACACCGATTATACGCTGCCCTCCGGCAGCCTTCACAACAGCGCCTCCGGAAATGGTGATATTAGAGCCGATTCCTCCTTTTCCATCAGCTGAACGGGCTCCGCCACCGATTCCCGCCCCACCATATTGGGCGGCTGCAATCACCGTTCCGTCAGTTATGGTAATACCCGAGCCGTCACCTTCATTTCCGCCGCCGATTCCCGCTCCGGCTTCTCCGGTTGCGGTTACATCTCCGCCTGAAATTTTGATTTCAGTGCCGTCACCTTTATATCCACCGCCGATTCCGGCTCCACTATCTCCTCCGGTTGCGGTTACCGTTCCGCCAGAAATGGTGATGTTTGAGCCGCTTTTTGCCTTTCCGCCACCGATTCCTGCTGCCCCTTGTCCTCCTTCAGCGGTTACCGTTCCGCCGTTAATGGTGATAGCAGAACCGTTTCCAAAATCTCCGCCACCGATTCCCGCTCCGGAATACCCTCCGGTTGCGGTTACGTTAGCATCGCCCTCAATGGTAATACTCGAGCCGTCACCATCACATCCACCGCCGATTCCCGCTCCGCCGTTTCCTCCGCTTGCGGTTACAGTCGCATTGCCTTTAATGGTAATCTCATAACCGTTCCCTTCATCTCCGCCACCGATTCCGGCTCCGCAGTATCCTCCGCTTGCGGTTACAGATGCATTGTCCTCAATGGAAATATTTGAGCCGGAGCCACCGGTATCCATATATGCTCCACCACCGATTCCCGCTCCATATTTTCCTCCTTCAGCGGTTACAGTCGCATTGCCTTTAATGGTAATCTCAGAACCGTTCCCTTCATCTCCGCCACCGATTCCGGCTCCCCCCTCTCCTCCGGTTGCGGTTACGTCGGCATTGCCCTCAATGGAAATAATTGAACCATAGCCTCTAAATCCGCCGCCGATTCCCGCTCCATTGTTTCCTCCTTCAGCGGTTACTTTCGTTATTTCGGTTGCATTCTCAGCGCTCCCAATAGTGATACCGGAGCCGGAACCTCTATCTCCGCCGCCGATTCCCGCTCCATAGTCTCCACCGTTTGCGGTTACCGTTCCGCCCGTAATGGTGATATTTGAGCCGTCTCCGCCATTTCCGCCGCCGATTCCGGCGCCATATCTTCCTCCGTTTGAAGTTACCTCTCCGCCTTGAATGGTTATATTCTTGCCGTCTCCGCCATATCCGCCGCCGATTCCGGCTCCGTTTTCTCCTCCTTCAGCGGTTACCTTAGTTACTGCGGTTGCATCCTTTTTGCTCTCGATGGTGATACCGGAACCGTAGCTACCATATCCGCCGCCGATTCCGGCTCCACCAGATTTTCCGGTTGCGTTTACCTCAGCATTGCCCCCAATGATGATATTAGAGCCGGAGCCACTATTTCCGCCACCGATTCCTGCTCCGCCGTTTCCCCCGATTGCAGTTACCTTTCCGCCGGAAATGGTGATATTGGAGCCCGTTTTGAGATATCCTCCGCCGATTCCCGCTCCACTGGACCCTCCCATTGCGTGAACCGTTCCACCGGAAATGGTGATGTTTGAGCCGCCATTCGCGTGTCCTCCACCGATTCCCGCTCCGCCAAATCCTCCGGTTGCGGCTAACCTACCGGTTTCCTCCGTCTCCGTAATAGTTAGTTTTCCGCTTCCGTCTTTCTGAATTCCGGCGCAAGCTTCCCCGCTCACAACCGTATTCTCTCCCTCCAGTTTAATGGTCACAGCTCCGCTACCTTCTATGAGAATTGCAGGCTTTCCCTTTATCTCCGACATATTAATATTCACGTCTTTCAGCACCACGATGATTTCTTCTTCCTCTTCGGCTTGAATCGTCAGATTATACTTCGAGGTGCTTCCGGTAACAACCACGGTTTTTCCGCCGTTTGTTATTGCTGAATTAACAAGAATGTTACCGGAATAATCCGGGTCTGAAAAAGTAAGAATTATCTCATCATCCGCCGCCTTCGCTTTTCTCCCCATCACCGGCAACATGCCGACAAGCATCGCCACGCTCATGAATATTGCGAGAAATCCCGACATCAGTTTTCTTCCGAAATGTTTCATGGTTAAAGCCCTCCCGCGCATAGTTATCCATTAAAATCATAGCAAAGCCGACCCCTGTTTTCAAGGAAATCGACTGACAGAATGAGTAATTTTCTGACAGAATGAGTAATCACATATTCAGCAGCTGCAGACTTCCCGGAGAATCCGGTCGGCGACGTCGTCAGCGGACAGTCCGGTTGTATCGAAACAGTTACCGAGATTTGCGAAATCAGGCAGGGAACTTACGCTGATTCGGAGCCACTCATCCGTGCGCCAGGGGCATGTCTTATCGGCCGCCCACTGCGCTCTGAGCTGCTCCTCGCTGCAGTTCAGCGTGTACTCATGTACCCCGAGTCCGAGCTCACGGATTTCCTCCGCAAGCTTCCCGCGGACCCATGCCTCGTCCATCAGCCATACGAGAACGATCATGCTACACGCGGAGCATTTCTGATAGTTGCCGATCATGTGCAGAATGTTGTCGACGGCCATTTCCTTGGTCTCCCGGCTGCCGACGAACGGGTGCAGATCCATGCACCAGTCCCCGTCAATCAACGCGGTTCCCGGTACTTTCTCCGCAATGGCGGTACCGACCGTCGTCTTTCCGACGCCCATCGGGCCGTTCAGGATAATCACATTCATAGTGTTTCGTCCTCGTGAATCATATTCCATAGCATTTGCCGCTGATCCATCCCGAAGCGCAGGATCTTCCAAAGCGAATCCACCGCGTACGGGCCGTATGCCTGCATGTAGGAGATGTGCATCTGGACGGCGCCCTGGAAGACCAGGTCATACTCCTCCCGCGAGATGCCGTCGCTGCCGTAATACCCACGCAGGAAGCTCTTCGCGAGGTCGAATCGGTAGGTCATCTCCTCCGTTTCATCGTCGAAATTGACGAACTGCATGATAAAGGGCCAGCCGAGGTCCAGGTAGCGGCTTCCGATTCCGGAGTCGTCCAGGTCGATGAAGACGACGTCTCCGTCGGTGCGAATCATCGCGTTGTGCGGCCCGATGTCCGTGTGAACGAAGCATTGGTCAAGCTTTGAAAAGTCCGGAAGGGCATCTAATATCGCGTCGAATTCCTTCACAAACTCCTTACCCCGGAACCAGGTGTAATACCGGTCCTTGCTCTGCGTCATCGGAGACGGCTCGCTGTAGCCCTGCAGGGCATGCATCTTGCGCGTTGCCTGCCCGAGTTTATACTCGTCCTCCGGGGTCTCCTCCATCTGCCTGCCGTCGATGAACTCCATCAGGTAGAACCAGTGTCCCGAGTCCTTCACATAGTATTCGCCGCTCTTCGCCGGATACAGCTTCGGCGCCATGCCGTGCCCGTTTCCGAGGAAGAGATGGGCCTTCACATTGCCCGCAACGGTATCCTCCGGCGTGCTGTCCGGAAGGCCCTTCAGCAGGTAATCGCCCGACGCGGTCGTGATCTTATAAATCAGCCGGCCGGAGTCCTTATTGAACTGTTCGCCGATGCGGGGCGCATTAAGGCCCCAGTGCTTCAGAGCCCCTTCGATGCCCGTCGGCTTCCAGGGCTTCGGGGTCAGAAGCGTTGTCCTTCCGATGTCGGGAAGAACGTCGTAGATCGAGCAGCCCATCCTGCTCTCGAAGTTTTCTTTGATGGCAAATGCCACTTCCCATCCCTTGATGTAACCCTCCATAATTCCGTATCTCCTGGTTACATCGACAAATCTCTTCTCCAGAATGACAAAGCCGTAATCCACCGCCAGCGAATCGCACAGCTGTATGAGCCTGTCGTAATCGTCCGCCTCGCAGCCGGCGATGTAGGCCTTGATTGCCTGCTCCGCCTCGGTCTTAGGCTCATAATTGAATTCGTCGCTCATCAGAAGGTACGAATGCGTCATGCAGATCCGGGCGGCCTCATCCCAGCCCTTCTCCATGCAGTACCGGTACCCGTCATAGACGTGCGTCGGGATGTCGGTGACGCCGAAACGCCTGCCGATGTCATGCAGAAGGCCGACGATGTACGCCTTCTGTGCATCCATCCCCGGCACATTCTCCGCGATGTTCCGGGCGGCCAGGCCCGTGTTCATGGAGTGCTTGACCCACGGCCCGGGGTTCATCTGCCCCGCCGTCTCTAGTTCCTTAAGTGCTTCTTCTACTGTCGGTAACATGGTTTCCTCCTACAAAGGCTTTCTCGCGACAATCAGGAACCGGTGCGTAGTCCCTTCGATTGCCCCGCCGGCCTCAATCGTCTTCTGCAGTTTTAAAAGGTTTTCGTAGCATTTGCCGACGGAGAAATCCGGGAATTCCCACTGGATAATCCGGGCGAACCACACGAATGCCCCGACGTCGAAGAAGCGGATCGGACGGAACGCCTCGTCGGCCTTGACAATCTCGAATCCGGCCTTCTCGAAAGCCTCCCGCTGCTCCTTCAGGTTGTTGTGCGGGAACTGGTTTGTAACTCCCGGCAGGACCGCCTCGACAAGATCTCTGTCGTTGGCGCTTCCCACCTGCTGCGTGACGAAATACCCGCCGGGCTTCAGCATGCGCCGAACCTCCTCCGGATCGAAATCCCCGTGGCGGTTAATCATGATGTCAAACGAATCATCGGCAAATGGCACGCATGACGCGTCCGAACACTCCTTTAGGTCAATTCCCAGCGGCAGCAGACTCTCGCGGCACAGCTGCACGTTGGGCGGATATCCCTCCGTCGCCGCGGTGTTCTCATACGGATGGTGGAGCGACAGCAGAAATTCCCCGCCGCCGGTGTCGTAATCCATCAGCTTCATGTCGTCGCGCAGCAGCTCATGGATGATTGCTTCGTAATCCCACGGAAGCGATTTGTCCTCCTCAAGCCTCCCGTCGAGATGCGAAAAATCCCATCCCTTTATCTGCGCGATGCTCTCTTCCTGTTCCCATATTGTTCTTAATTCTTCGGGTGTCATGTTCCCTCCTGCCTGCAAAATCTTGTTAAAAAATTAACCGCCAGTTAAGCGTTTCTGACCGTTTGTTATCTTCCCATTTGCCCTTATAACCGTTATAATGAGGGTGCGACGTCGAAATAAAAGGAAAGGACGTAACCGCTATGGAAATACGAATCGGTGAAAACATTAAACGCCTGCGCATCATGAAAGGTGTCACGCAGGAACAACTGTCGGAAATACTAAATGTCTCTTCTGTTGCCATCAGCAAATGGGAGCGGGGAGAAACAATGCCTGACATTTCTCTTCTCCCGAAGCTTGCTTTTTATTTTCAAACTTCCATTGATAATCTGATGAACTACGATGCCTGTGAGGTTGAACTGCAGATAACGGAATTCATCCGAAAGCACACCGAGGCAGCTCAAAACTATCAAAACGATCTCTGCAAAGAACTGTCGGCAGCCGCATACGCGAACTATCCGAATGATTACCGTGTCATGTTGATTTATATGTGGGATATCATCGGTGGCTGCGCCGACAATGACGATGCTCTAATACGGGAAAACAAAGCCGAGCTGAACAGCATCTGCGACCGGATTCTGAAAGGCTGCAACGATACGGTAATCCGAAACGATGCTTACGCCATAAAGGGCAAAATTCTGAAAGCGGAGGGAAATGCCAAAGAGGCACTTGCTCTGTATCAGAAAGAACTCCCCGACTGGTATCAGACTTCCGGGCAGAAAAGCGAACAGCTTTTTGAAAAGGGCACCGAAGAATTTGCTTCTCTTCTCCGTCAAAACATAAATGAACTCTGCCGTCTTGTTCTCAACAAGAAGTCCAAGGAGTTCTGGTTCTGCACGGACGGCACTCTTGCTGAGAAAACCGAAGAGGCCGTTTCCTTCTGTGAAACTCTGAAACAATTAGAGCCGTTTTTCCCTGACGGAAGTCTGCCGGAACTCATTGCCTATTTTGCCGGCGATTTTGTTTCCAAACTCTGCTGCAGCGATGCAGACCCAAGTCTCATCGATAGGTTTAATGCATACCGGTAATAAAACCGATAAACTGAATCTACTGGTGCAACAGATCAAACAGCAGCTGCTGGTGCACGTTGGCGTCACCTTTTTTGATGTACTTGATGTTCTCTCCTCCGCCCAGCGCCAAGGCAGGAACGAAGAAGAATATCTCGTCATGGGTAAGCGGACCGAGAGTGTCCAAAGCCTCATTGTACAGGCTCTCCCGAAGCACGCCTTCCTTTATATCTTCCTCGATGATATAGTCCTCGAAGAACTCCTGATACGAGTACGCGCACACATCGAATCTATCGTAATGGATGTTCAAAAGAGCGATGTCATTTTCCGTATCATCGAGCTTGCGATAATAGAAGATGTCGCCGAACGCCGTCACCATGATCGGAATCTTGCTGAAATCCCGGCCGCCGAGCCAAGTATACAAACTGCTCATGTAATCTCTTGGATCAACGACTTTCAGAAGACCGTTGCCGTAATCGCCGAAGCCGTAATTCTCCCAAAGATACATAATCTCCGGCGGAAGCATCTGCCGGCCGAAATTCAGCAAAGTCTCATCCGGCTTCGTCAACTCCCCGCCGGGCTCATAGATTTCCAAAAAGCGCTTAATCATTTCCGGTTCCATCATACTCTATGTCTCCTTTCCGTGCGTGTCATCTGCCGTACTTCAATCTTCTGCATGTTGTGCTCCATTCAAAAGCTTGGTTAACCCTCCGATTTTTCACCGGGCTGTTTCCTTCGAAAGACACCTGTTAAATCTTGATCTTTCCTCCGGATTCATCAGAAAAGTTCTCAGTCTCTCCTTCGGATTCATTTGAAGAATCGGGTGTCCCATTTGCCGCGTTAATGAGCGCAATCAGCGATTCGGCTGCGTTCCGTTCGCCGTTTCGCATGACCAGATTTGCTATCAGAAGCGAAGCAACGCTGAGCATAACACCGAATATGAGCAAAATCATTGCCGATATGATTAGATAGAGCGCTACGGCGATTCCGTTCCGCCCCGCGGGTGGATTGCTCGGTACCTCGTCAATGCCGCTTGTGTAGTATGCGAAGACCCAGCCTATGGTAACCGCGATTGCGAGAAGTATTAAGGTTAAGACGCATCGGCGAATCTGGGCGCCCCAGACGCTTCCGGACTGCGGACGAATGCTTTCCGAAAGGCGGCGCATGGCAACCAGATAGCTGAACATGCGAACCACCGCGAGAACTGCGAGGAATGCCGTCAGACCGCCGTACGCCCAGGTAATCCAATCGGATGATTCAGAACCACCGAACATACTCATCGGTATTCCGGCGATTCCGGCCAAAGCTAAGCCCCCCGCCATAATGTAGGAGAAGATGACGGACCACTCGAATCCCGGACTGAGCTTGCTCATCTCCTTCCGGTAACCGGTGCCGATATAAAACTGAACGGCTGCCCCGAGGAAGATAACGGCAAGGACACCCCAGGCCGCTCCGAGCATGATCGCAACAGCACATGCCCCGGCCATGGGCCAGGCATACTTCGAAGGTCCCTTGTGATACCGCCCCTCTAAAAGCTGCCGCAGCTTCTCCAGTTCCGTCGGTTCCCAACTTTTGACTTCTGTTTGTTTCATTCTCCTGCCCCCTTTTCGTTACCGGTCTGTGCCGCATTCCGTGACGGCCGGACCGGTCTTCCACTGATATTTCTGCAGGTCTACCTTCCCATTTGCAACCTCCACACCTTCCGCAAGGAGCAGTTTCTCCTGCGCGCCTGCTCCGCCAAATGCGAAGCTTCCGGAGCACTCTCCGGCTGCATTCAGAACCCGGTGGCACGGAATAACTCCCGGCTCGGGATTTTTGTGAAGCGCATTGCCGACGGCGCGTGCCATTTTCCGATCGCCCGCCAGTTCCGCGATCTGCGCGTAGGTTGCGACCTTTCCGTACGGAATCTTCTTAACCGCCTCGTAAATTCTTGTTGCGGGACTGTCGCTTATGAGGTCGTAGCTCTCGGCGATCATCAGCCGGATGTCCTCGTCCGGAATGCTTCCGTCGAGAATGACCGTGTTCCAATGCTCCTTGTTCTGATGATATCCGGGCTGCACGGACGGGTAGATGCTCCGCCAGAACATGGCCCGCATCGGCTCCGCTTTCACATTCAGATTGACGTAGCCGTCCTTCTCGTAGGTCCAAAGGAAAGCCTTCTTATTGCCCTTATACCGCACAAGCTGCCAATTCGCGTCGTGAAACGGAGCTTCCTGATACGCGCCCGGGAAGGACAGCCCGTATTGCAATGCTTCTTCTCTGGTTTTCATAGGGTGTCTCCTTTCGAAAGGAATTCAGAGTCCGCCGCTGAGAATTGCGTCAATGATGGTCTTGCCGACCTTGAAATTGTTCTTCATCGCCGTATCGAAAATGTCGAGGGCTTCGCCCTGCTCGTCCTCGATGGCCCTCTTTTCGAAACTCGAGTCCCAGATGGATTCCGGGAAATCCCCGTCCATGAAGATGTCGACATTCACGCTGTCGCGAAGCACAATGTAGCGGTCGAGCAGCCCGAAGCGCTCGATTACTTTCGTGATTGCCATATCCTCCATCTCCGTCGTTGCAAACGGGTCCTCGCACCCATACGCGGCAACTTTCGCCAGCGCATTTGCGTGATCGTACCTGCCCTTCCAGAAGTTGTCGCCCGTGACGCCGGTTCCGCGAAGCACCTCCGGATCCCGGTCCGCCCATGCTTCGCCGGCAAATGCCTCGCGCATGTAGTTCCTGGTTTTCTCCGTCGTTTCGAGCTTCACATCCTTTACCAGCTCATAAACGCGGTTTGTCAGGTCGGGGTTCAGTTTGATAACGGACAGTGAGTCGTGGTCATTTTCCCGAAACCACGTCACGTCCTTTTCATCCTTCATCTCGCGCGGGTCGGCATGGTGCCCGAGGTCATAATCCACCGTCGCCGTCAGGACGAAAACGTCGCCCATGACACCGTACCCGACAGCGCTCCCGGCGCATCCGGTGGAAATGACATACGCCTTCGAAAAATCGAACCGCTCATCGCCGAGAAGCATCGCAGTGTTGAGCGAGGAATCGACCTTTCCCATCCCCGTCAGAAAAAGCGCAACGCCGTTTTTGACATACAGCCTGCAGCTATCGGGCGCTCCCGAAATCTTATATTCCGTGCCGCCGCGGACGTACTCCTCGTAGTAATACTGCGCTTCGCCCGCCGTATCGCCCGTCATCTCTCCGACTTCGAATTTCGGAAGAATCAGCACCTTAATCTGCACTTTGCCGGGCTTTCTTCCGAGGCAGACACATGTCGCCGCGAGCCCGAGGCAAAGTAAAGAAAGGATAACGATTGCCGCCGTTTTCTTCATAAATCGACCTCACTTGTATTGCTTTTTATTGCACCGCAGCCGGTACCTCTCCTGCCTTTATAAAAGCGTCTTCACGGCTTCCTTCCAGCCTTTGATGCGTTCGTCACGCTCTGCATCGCTCATCTCGGGATGGAATACCGTCTCACCGGCGCCGTTACCAAGGTCGGACTCATCTTTCCAAAAACCGGTGGCAAGTCCGGCAAGATAGGCAGCCCCGAGTGCCGTCGTCTCCACGCAGGCGGGTCTTACCACGCGCGTGTTGCTGATGTCAGCCTGCGTCTTTACGAGGTAATTATTCACGCTTGCGCCGCCGTCAACGCGAAGCGTTCCGACGGGACTTTTCGCATCCTGCTCCATGGCGGTCACGATGTCATTTACCTGATATACGATGGCGTCGAGCGCCGCGCGGATGATGTGATACCGGCCGACGCCGCGCGTTAATCCGGTGATGATTCCTTTGGCCTCCGGCTTCCAGTACGGAGCGCCGAGGCCGGTAAATGCAGGCACGATGTAGCAGCCGTTCGTGTCCTTCACCTTTTCCGCAAGCTCCTCGGTTTCCGCCGCGGACGAAATCAATCCGACTTCATCCCGGAGCCACTGCACCACGGCGCCGCCCATGAAAACCGAACCCTCGAGCGCGTACGTCACTTTGCCGCCGCGTCCCCAGGCGATGGTCGTAACGAGGCCGTTCTCCGAAAGAATCGGCGTCTCGCCGGTGTTCATGAGAAGGAAGCACCCCGTTCCGTAAGTGTTCTTGATATCGCCGACGCTGAATGCCCTCTGCCCGAACAGCGCCGACTGCTGGTCGCCGGCAGCCCCCGCGATGCGGATGCTCCCGCCGAGGAATTCCGCGGCCGATTCGCCGTAGATTTCGCTGTTTCCGACCGGCTTCGGAAGCATTCCCATCGGGATGTTGAGCCATCTGCAGATGTCTTCGTCCCAGGAAAGCGTGTGAATGTTGAAAAGCATCGTGCGGGACGCGTTACTAAGGTCGGTCACGTGGCATTTTCCCTTCGTCAGCTTCCAGATGAGCCATGTCTCCACGGTGCCGAAGAGCAGTTCGCCCTTCTCCGCCCGCTCCCGCGTTCCCTCGACATTGTCAAGGATCCACGCGAGTTTCGTCGCCGAAAAGTACGGGTCCAGAACCAGTCCGGTCTTCCTGCGGATTTCCTCCGCATGCGTTGACAGGCGCTCGCAATAATCGACCGTGCGGCGGCATTGCCATACAATCGCGCGGTACACCGGCCGCCCCGTCACGCGGTCCCAGACAATCGTCGTCTCCCGCTGGTTCGTGATGCCGATTGCATCAATCTCCTGCGCCGTAATTCCGGCTTTGCTCATCGCCTCCACGGCGACGCCGAGTTGCGCGGACCACAGTTCCATCGGGTCGTGCTCAACCCAGCCGGCCTCCGGATAATACTGCGTAATCTCCTTCTGTGCGATGCTCACAATCTCGCTGTTATGATTAAAGATGATGGCACGTTCCGACGTCGTTCCCGCGTCAAATGCCAGGATGTACTTTTCCATAAAACCCAATTCTCCGTTCTGACGGTAACATTTTCCGAGGTGATATTCTCTTATTCTGCGTCGGATTGACTGCCCTCTGATTCGACCGGTACAGATGTTTCATCCTTTTGTAAGAATGCAAGAATGTCGTTCCAGACAGTCTCCTTCCCGCGCTCACGCAGGATTTCATGGCGCATGCCGGGATACCGCTTTCCTTTGGTGTTTTTGTAGCCCTGCTTTCGAAGGCACCGGATGGCTTCCCCGAGCTTCTGCTTTGAGATGGCGCACGGATCGTCCGCTCCCGAGAAGAACCGAATCGGGAGATCTACGTTGCGCGGGGTAAAGCCGCCCTCCGTGTAGGTTAAAATCATCATTTCAATCAAAGCCTTATAGCCGTTCAGGGTGAAGTGATAACCGCACAGCGGGTCTTCGTTGTAAAGGCGAACCTGCTCCGGGTCGGAGTTGGTCCAG